>ERZ1370068.9147-contig-7946_pt1 | contig 96368 bp, 170 predicted proteins | sample MGYA00561227_ERZ1370068 | MGnify/ENA primary metagenome ERZ1370068 (study PRJEB38410, sample SAMEA6850437) | metagenome | study: Metagenomic assessment of the ecological functions of the soil: analysis of the soil microbiota associated with the...
AGTATGTACTTCGTTCAGTTGCAGCCATTGCTGGAGTCGCCCACGACGATGAAGTGTTGTCTCGCCATCGCCGCTGATTATCCGTCGAGATGTACGACTACAGTGCATGCCGAGATTCTCCGGCGGGTCCCCGGGTTTCATCGACGGCTCGCTGGTGCATATCGGAGGCGTACCCGCGACCGACGGCTTCCAGGTGCGGAAGTCTGGGAGTCGCAAGAGCACTACGACCCGCGCCAATACTGACGTCGTCTTTCCCTGATCAGGAGCTGGCTAGCGATGTGGCCTCATCTCGACGGAGCCGGCAATGGAAACTTTCGATGTACGCGACTCGAAATCCCCCAGCGGCAACATCATGATCTAGCCGACCGGAAGTGAGGCCCGTTCGCCGACGTCTGGTGCGCGATCCCGAAGGTCGTCGTCAGCCGCACGCTCGACAGCGCGTCAGGGCAACGCCCGGCTCGCCGAGGCGTCGGTGGCCGGAGGCCGCTTGCGGCGCTCGACGCGACCGACAAGGACGTCTCGATCCTGGCTGCGCCGGGCTGGCCGCGGCAGGCGATCGAGCTCGGCACCTCGTCGACGAGCTGCGCATGATTTCCGCCATCCGATCGTCCCTGATGCTCGACGATCTCGCCCGGCACGGGTCCGCCGTCCGCGGGCAGCGGGTGACAAGAGCCCGACCAGCTCGAGAGGACGCTCGACGCGCTCTCCGCACCAGCCTCTGCCCGCGCACCGCGATAAGCATTGCCAAACCCACTCATCTGCGGACCCAGACGCCGTCGGCATCATCTGATTCAGCATCGATTCGCACTGTCAAAGGTATCTCCGCCCGGCGCGAGTTTCGACCCGTTGGGTCCGGTTTTGGAACCAGCGGGCGTCCCCCGAAACGCCCTCTCGTGCCGCTGTCCGGGACTGCGGTAGCGTCCGCTCATGCCGCGGGCAATCCTCTTTCGGCGTCGCCGTCGTGGCGGTAACCGGTGCGGTCGTCAGTGCGCGGCGTACTCCTGCCCGGCGCGCCTGACGGCGTACCGCACGTGGGTGGCGTACTGCGAACTCCAGGTGCCGAGCACCTCGAGGTCGATGTCCTGCTCGAATCCCTCGAACAGCCGCTTCCCGCCGCCCAGCACGAGCGGCGCGGTGGAGATCGCGAGCTCGTCTACCACTCCCGCCGCGAGACCCTGGCGGATCAGGTCGGCGCCACCACCGAGGGAGACTCCGCCGTCGCCGGCGAGCTCGCGCGCCTTCATCAGCGCGGCGTCGAAGCCGTCAACGAACAGGAAGCCCGCACTCGGATCGGGCTGGTCCTCGGTGCGGTGGGTCAGCACGATCAACGTGCCGGGGAACGGGTTGGTGCCGCCCCAGGCGCCGGCGGCGTCGTACATGTTGCGGCCGACGATCCCGCAGCCCAAGCCCGTCGGTGAGCGACTCGTAGTACTCCCGGTCCGCGCCGTGCATGCCGTCGGTGTCGCGGCCGTCGTCGGCGTACGTCCACGGGCCACCCATCACCCAGTAGTGGAGGCGCTCGCCCCGATGCCGAGGCCGTGCTCCGGCCCGTCCTGCGGCCCCACGATGTAGCCGTCGACCGAGGTCGTGATGGCTGCGATGACCTTGCCCATGGTTCCTCCTTCGTTCGGGGTACGGCAGATCAGACCGTCGCACACCCAGAATCATCGGTGGTGCGCACCACCGAGGGCTCAGGCCCTCACAAACGGCAACTCGCGATCAGCGGCGCGAAGTGCACGGACATGCCGCATTCCGCATGGTTGCACAGCGCTACCAACCCCTCCGGTAGCGCATCCTGTCAAAGATCTCCTACCTTGCGGCTCGCCCAGCTTCGGGAGCCCCTGGCCCGATGACGGGTCGGTGAACGACAGCAGTCGGTACACCGGGATGTCCGCCCGGCTGCAGCCGGCCAGCGCTGTGTTCTGAAGCTCAGGCGAGAGTCGCGGACCATGGCGTCACATTCGGGCCGGAAGACCAACGTCGGTCAGAGTAATCTCCGGCATTCTGCATTCTGGGTGGTGCGATCACTCTTCACCGGTAGCCCCGCGCGGCAGGCGGACCACCGGGACGGTAGACGAACTCACGCAGAGTAAAGCCCTGATACCTCGGCACGACGTAATCGAGGTCGACCTGCGCTGATCCGTCACCTGCGTTTCTCGCCAGCACCAGGCCCACCGTCTCCGCTCTAGTAAGGATGAGGAAGCCGAGATCGGTAAACGAGGCTCCGGCACTACAGGGAGAGTCGTCAGCCTCGAGCCGGGATTCAGCAGCTACGCCGGCACTCCGGGCGTCTCCGGCGGGCGCGGTGAGCATGCCGGTAGCCCGCGCCTGCGGCGGTACATCAATTATGGTTGGCGAATGATCATCGCTCCTGGAGGAATACGTCGACCTTGAGACGCCCTACGGCCCGATGCGCACCTACGTCCTCAGTCCGGCGGCCGCGGGACGCTACCCCGGGCTCGTGCTGTTCTCCGAGATCTTCCAGGTGACCGGTCCCATCCGCCGGACCGCCGCCTTTCTCGCCGGCCACGGCTACACCGTTGCCGTGCCGGAGATCTTCCACGAGCTGGAGGAGGGTCCTGGTGTCGTCCTCGCCTACGACGCGGCGGGCGCCGAGCGGGGCAACTCCCACAAGATCACTAAAGAGCTTGCTTCCTACGACGCGGACGCCCGTGCCGTCCTGGACTTTCTCGCCGACCATCCTTCGTGCACCGGCAAGCTCGGGTCGATCGGGATCTGTATCGGCGGTCATCTTTCCTTCCGTGCCGCCTTCAATCCCGATGTCCGCGCAGCGGCCTGCTTCTACGCCACCGATATCCACAAGCGCGGTCTCGGCCAGGGTATGAATGACGACTCGTTGGACCGGGTCGGGGAGATCCGCGGCGAGTTGCTGATGATCTGGGGCCGCCAAGATCCGCACATCCCGCGTGAGGGCCGTGAGCGCATCCACGCCGCGCTCGAAGACGCCGGAACCCGCTTCTCGTGGCTGGAGGTGAACGGCCAGCATGCGTTCGGCCGCGACGAGGGCCCTCGCTACGACCCCGAGCTCGCGCGCCAGTGCCTCGGGCACGTGCTGGATCTGTTCCACCGCCGGCTTGGGCAGGGCGAGGAGGAAACGGCCGCTGACAGCGGGCCGGTCGAGACCCGTCACTGAGCGGCAAACAAAGACGCGGATTCGCACTTGGCGAGTGGTCGCCCACCGATCCTGGCCACCACAAACCGATCTTGTGCACCGCGCGCGCTTCGCGGATGGCCCTACGGCCGGGCTTGGCAGGCGGGATGAAAGGAAAGCCCGGACCCAACCGTAGAAGGTATGCCGCTGGCGGTTCCGGCTATGCGAAGCGTCCAACCCGTTCGTTGGCTGGTCCCTCCACGGCATTAGCATCGCCGTGTGGAACTACGGGCGTACACGGCCGGCGACGCCCAAGCCACGTCGGTGATCTTCCTCCGAGCCGTACGCGAGACGGCTGAGGGCCCATCTACTCGCCGGAGCAGGTCGGAGGCGTGGGCGGCCAACTATGGGGACCTCGACTCGTGGGCCGCGGCCCGGGCAGCAGCGCACACCCAGCTGGCCATCATCGATGGCCACGTGGCCGGGTTCACCGACCTGGATGACCACGGCTATATCGACATGTTGTTCGTGGATCCCGATTTCGGCCGGCACGGGGTCGCGTCGGCGCTCCTCGCATCGGTGGTCGCCCTCGCCCGACAGCGCGGCCTACCAGCACTGACCACCTTTGCCAGCCTGACATCCCGGCCAGTGTTCGAAAGGCATGGGTTCGTGATCACGGGTGAACGCTACTTCGGCGAGGGTGACCGCGCGGCCAAGACGTATGCGATGCGTTGTGTCCTGGACGGCACCACTGCGCTTTAGGAGTTGGGGCGTGATCATTAGTGCCCCGCGTCAGGACGCTAGGAGTGGTGGTCGCGCGTCCCGAAGGGATTCAGCAACCGTCTCCCCAGACTGAGAGCTGCAGGACTACCTGTCGGACTATCGACCGACGCTTCAGATGAAGTGCGAGGGCCTGGACGCGGGAGCAAATGGTGGCGACGCCGCGTATGCCCACCTCGCCCAAAGGAGCCGGCCGCGACTGGACGCCATGCCGGCCGAGCATCCGAATCTGGGCGAGCGTTTAGGGGAAGCGACGGTATCGCCGTCAGGGAGTTGCTGGTAGTACAGGATCGAGGAGTACGCCAGGCACTGCGGGCACGCCGCCCTGCTGCGCGAATGCATCGACGGCGTTGGTGGAGTGACGGAGCACTCGCACGCGGGATGAGGAGCACATGGCACGCAGAGTTCTAGACGCCCTGAGTTCGCCTCGGTCTCAGTCAGAACCCATGGCGGTCGCATCCCCTTATTACTTAAGCCGCGGATTTGCCTAGGGGAAGAGGCATACAGCCTGACTGTCCACCACACGGGTCCGCGTGGTCGTCGCCACTGGGCTCGATATGGGGCCTCGTTCGTTGCATGGGCGGACCCACGAGCCAGAAACCTCCTTACGACCTGGCCTTCAGGTTTCCGGGATCCGGGTCAGCAACCAGCGCCGGACCCGCGCGGCGTACCGCTCGTATTCGGCCTGAACCTCACCTTCAGATATTGCTCCTCGAGGAAGATCGCGCCCCCAGATGAGCAATCCCGCCGAGACGGGAACCGCGACGAGCGCCCAGAACGACGGCCACAGCAGCGCGATCCTGCGTGCAGCGCCAGCAGCCCGAGGTAGAGCGGGTTGCGGGACACCCGGAACGGCCCGCGGTCCAACACGGTCCGTGTCGGCCCGCCGGGGAGCACCGCGGTGCGATTCTTGGCCATGAGCACCAGCGCCCACCCGTTCCACAGCACGAATGCCCCGACGAGCAGCCAACCAACCGGGCCGAGCTTCAGTGCGGCAGCGACACCGGATCGCCCAATGTCGCTGTGAGCGTCAGGCTCACAATACCAGAGGGACGCCGACGTCGATCGGAGGCCACAGCCGATAGCGGGGAGCATCGCTCACCGAGCAAGTCTGCATCCGCCACGAGTGATCGCCGCGCTTACTTCGGCAGATCAGCACAAGGCACACGGCGCTCCAGGCGTTGATCAGCGATCTGACCCGGATCCGGACGATCAGCGGACGAACCGCTTCGTCGGCTGGGGTGATCGTCAACGCCGCGCTGACGCGCGGCGGGCTCAGCAAGTCGCCCCGCTCGAACCACGTCGCTCGCGTTCACCGGAGCATCGAGCAATGCGACCTTGCCTTTGTGAGACTGGCAGGGCTGCACGGCGATGCCACAAAGGCGGCGGTCATTCGCCTCGATGTCCGGCAATGAGTCTCTCAGGAAGAAGGTCGATCTGATCTGCCCGGTAGTTTCGTCGAGCGGGGATTCGGCCCCTCCGAGGGTGATCGCGAATGCGTTCAGGGCTGGTTTCGTGTGCTGTGTCTGAGTAACACGAACAGAACCCCCGCGGTCAGGGTTGTCTGACAAGCGCAAAGGGATCCACGAGGCATCTCGGTGTCAGGCGAGATCGACTCGGCTGGTCCACATCGACACGGCCGCCTGGCGCCCGTAGGAGGGTGGGCTTGCGGCACACCCCCGATTTCGATGTCGACCCTCGGGAATTCCCTACCCAGTGGGGGAGAGCTCATTACAGAGTGGGAATCCCCGCCCCGATGTTCTTGTATGAACAAAATCAATCGTCAACGATCCGGAGGTTCCCAGAGATGTTGATTAGTCAGGTCGAGCTGCCTGTTTCGGACACGGTGCAGGCGGCCCGCTTCTACGGCGACGTTCTCGCCCTGCCAACCCGGCACGGGTGGCGGTGTCGTGCAGGTCGAGGTTGGGCCTGTCAGTGCTGCTGCTCCATCCCGGCCCGGTGGAGCCGGGCGCGTATCACAGCGCCATTACCGTCCCTGAAGACCGCTTTGCTGGAGGCAAAGGCTCTGGCTGCAGGAGCGCGTTTCACTGCTGGAGCGGGACGGTTTGGATGAGTTCGCGTTAGGGGCGCCGTGGAACTCCCAGTCGGTCTACTTCACCGGGCCAGATGGGATTCTGCTCGAACTGATCGCACGACACGACCTGGCGGCGGCGGAGTCGTCGGGCCGATTCAGCAGCGCCGACTTGTTGCGGATCAGTGAGATCGGCCTTGCCGTGCCGGATGTGGCGACGGCGGTCGCGAGCCTGCACGAACGCATTCGGACTGCCGGTGTTCGGCACCGCTGCGGCCGAGTTCACCCCGCTCGGCGATCCCGATGGGCTCCTGATTGTGGTCCGGCAAGGCCGACCCTGGTTCCCCACAACGACCGTCACGCCGTCGCTGGGCCGGATTGCTGTCACCGTCGAGCTGCCAAGCGGCGGGAGGTCGCTGGCGCTGACCGCGAACTGCCAAGTCAAGGTGGCGTAACCGGTTCCGCCGGCGTCTCGGTGAGCATTCCGTGTGTGATACACGATTCCGCGGGAGCGCGTCCCGGTAGCCCGTCGACTTGCTGAACACCGGTGTGCGGCCTTCGTTGGCTCGGCCAGCTCATGGGATAGCAAGCTCTCGGCTGAGGCTCGAAGCCGATGGGACGAACTCGGCGTGGTGATGCGCTGACTGCGGTCCGACCCGCCAGTCCCGTTGGATGCGTCGTGAGCACGAGTCAGCGGGCGGATCTCGGATCCACCGAAGCGAACCCGTATGCCGTTCCCTGGCGGCAGGGGACTTGTCGTGGTTGGGCGGTGGGGTCAGCCTCAAGTAGCCGACGTGGGTTTCAGCTCGCTGCGCGAGTTGATCATGCCGCGTAGCAGGACGTGACGGCTGACCGAATGCGTTCCAGATCGGTGGGGCGTGGTATCGAGTGTTCGGCGCGTCAGCGAGGGCTGTGGTCGCGGCCTGATCCAAAACGGCGAGACGGTCTCGAGCCGGCGGGCAGCACTCCGACGCAGTTTTTGGAAGAGGCGAACCAACGCCAACATCATGCGATGACATCACTCGAGCCGTAGCGTCCGAACGCCGCACACTGATGAAGCGAACATAATCGTGGGGAAGGTGCCACCAGGCACGAATGACGCGTCCTCTGCCTTCCGGGCCGGTGAGAACCTTGGTGCCGAGCGGCCGGACGGCGAGGTCGCAAGTAGACGACGGAGAGATGGTCGAGGGCCTGCACCGCGGTGTAGGGATCGTTGACCGCGGGCGAGAGGGCCTTGCAGGCAATGTCGGTCTGCTGCCGGATGCCGAACCCGATGTCTTGTTCGATGGTGCGCTCGAAGCCAATCCGCGACGTCGGAGAAGCACCGCCGCCTCGAAAGGCTTGGCAGCTCGGCCGCGGCTCGTCCGGTGAGGGCGCCGACACCCAGCCGAGGACTGTTCCCGCGACCACTGTTGCCCGACCCGGTGGCGGGAGGCTGATCGTCACACCGTGCTCGGCGGCCAGCGGGAGCAGCAACTGCGAGTGGACGGTCTGGATGTAGCCGGAGTTCCTGCCGAGCAGCGGCACTGGCCCATTCTGGGGCCCCGGGAGCGACCTCCTCGACGGGCGCCCCGTCCTCTTGGACGATCGTGCGGCGTGTGTTGCGCTCGATCAGGCGGTTGATCGCGTCGATCTGGATCGAGTGGGCCAAAGTGGTCGGCGAAGTAGACCACCATGCCCAAGCTTGCGAAGAGCAAGAGGATAGCGCCGCTGACGGCGAGCCGCGGGTAGTCCTCTGTCCGGGCGCCGGATGCCAAGCCGACAGTGAACCAGGCCAGCCGCGCTATAGACAAAGGTCGCCATGAACACGCTCCAGCACCACTTGAGTCCCGCGATCCCGAAGGAAGTTGCGCAGCAGCCGAGGCGAGAACTGGGTCGAGGAGAGCTGGAGGGCGACCACGGTCAGACCGAGGACGAGGCGATGACCGTCACAACTGTGCTGCTGACGGTAATGAGCAGCGCACGGGCATCGTCGGCGGTGCCCTGGAAGGCCAGTCGATCCAGGATCGAACCAGGGCCACGGTGACCTGGGACATCGCAAACCCCACCGCGAGCGCCGCCAGTGCCGCCGCACTGGGCAGCACCCACAATGCCCCGTTGACATACTCCTTGAGCGCGTACCAGGCCAGCGACAGGCGTACGCGACGGGCAAAACTCGTCGGAACTGGACGTGGATTTCATGAGTCAGGCTATCGCTGGCGAAGTAGGCCGGTCATGGTGATCAAGCGTGGAGCAGGGTTCGGCGAATCCGAGCGTGGGGACCCTATTGAAGGTCAGTGACGCGTTCGGGGTCGAGGTGCCGGCCTGGTCGAGCCTCCGAAGCACCGAAGACGTTGAAGGTGATCCGCCATGTTGAGGATGCGGTGTTGTGGAGTGGCGAGCACGGTGGTCGGGGTGCTGCTGGTGGGCACCGAGCCCGCCGGACGTTGGCTCGAGTTGTGGAACTGGACCTTGGGTGTGGGTGACCAGCACGTCAGCGAGGGCCACGAGGCGGGCACGAAGAGCTGATGCAGGTCCTGAACCGCACACTCGAGGTGGAGGTCGCCGGACGAGCCGCTCATTTTGGAGGTCGGTGACCCGGTCCCGTTCCCGGCGACGCCGCGCACTCCCACGCCAACGCTGGCTCGTTGCCCGAAGCCAGGTTCGTCCTGGTCGTGTTTGAGCGCTGTCGTCGAGACCACCCTCCAGGCGGAGGCCACCGATGCCTGACCAGCACGCGTTGCAGAGGTTTCCTCGACGGTGATAGTCGAGCCAACGGTGTTCACGCTGCGTCCCGACTATCACCGCGTGGCGGTGTGCGGGTCGGAGAACTGATCCGTCAGTTGGACGCGTCGCTCCCTGTGAGCCCGAGGTGTGCTGATGGACGAGTTCCGTCGACGATCCTCGGGCGCCCTTCAAGGACACAGCCGACGAACTAATCAGTGCCCGGATGCAGGTCCGCTTGCGGCACACCCATCAGTCTCAGAGAGGCCGACGGCTTGCGGTACGAGGACAGAGCTGACGTCCGCACCAAGCTTTCAACTCTATTCACGGTCGTCCGACCCAAAGCACGTCACAATCACCCCATGACTGTCAGAGGCTTCGAAACGGCCGATGGGCGGACTGTCGAGCACGGCCAATTCGGCGGGTTCTCGCCGGCGGGCGACCTCGAGGCCGAGCGGCAACTGGCCGACGTCCTCGTCGGCGCGGCCGCCGAACGGCTGCTCGATGGGGCCCAGGATGTGTCCGACGGCGGGCTCGCGCAGGCGCTCGTGGAGGGCGTGCTGCGGTACGGCACTGGCGCACGGGTCGCGCTGCCCTTCGACCTCGACCCGTTCGAGGCGCTGTTCAGCGACTCGGCCGCGCGGGCGGTGGTGGCCGTGCGGGCCCGCGCCGAGCTGCGGGTGCGCGAGCTCTGCGAAGCCACCGGGGTTCCGGTACACCGCGATCGGCACGACGGGCGGAGACGCGCTGCACGTCGGCGACCTCTTCGACGTCCGGCTCGACGAGCTGCGCGCCGTGCACGAGGCGACGCTCCCGGTCGCGTTCGAGCGATGAGGCCAGCGGTGCGCCGCGCGCTCACCCCGCTCGTGCCGGGGTCGACCGCTTCGGGCTGGTGCTCGGGCTGCTCGTCCTGAGCTACCTGGTGTTTGCGCTCGGCGGCAGCTCGACGCCGCGGATCCTCGAGGGATCGTCCGCGGTCGTCGCCCTGTGGCTGGCGCTCCATGCGTCCGCGGTGGGTCCGCGGGTGCGGCTCTGGGCGGCGGCGATGCTCCTCGCCGCCTTCCTCGCGGTCGTCGTCATCACCCAATCCGTGGCCGACAACACGGCCCGCGGGCTGAGCGAGCTGTGGTTCGTTGTCGTCTACCTGCTGACCCTCATCGCCGTGCTCCGTCGCGTGCTGATCCATCAGGAGGTAACGCTCGAGACAATCTGCGGCGCCCTCTCCGCGTACCTCCTCCTCGGCCTGATGTTCAGCGCGGTGTACGGCGCAATGGCCGACCTCGGAGACCAGCAACTGTTCGTGCAGGTCGCCGAGCCCAGCATCCCGCTGCGGCAGTACTTCTCGTTCACCACCCTCACGACCTTGGGATACGGCGACGTCACCGCGGCCACGGACATCGGCCGGGCGGTCGCGACCCTCGAGGCGATCTGCGGCCAGATCTTCCTCGTGACGCTCATCGCGCGCCTCGTCGCCAACTTCGCTGGTCGCCGCTCGACGCGGCTAAGCGGGGAGCTCGGGACCTGCCGCCCGAAGGCTTCCCCAGAGGAGCACCTCCTCGACGTCGGCCCGCGAAGATGACCATGACGCGATGGTCATGTCCCGACCCGGTCCCGGTGCTGGGCCTCTGCCTCGCCTTGAGCGCGTCAGGGTTCGCGATGCCGCGGCGGAGGTCGGAGCTCCGGTCGTGCGCGCCGAGGAGCCGCTCGATGACGAGCCAGCCGATCCGGCCGACGGGTCGCGTGACCTCGTGGAGCTGATCGCTGAGGGACGCGGTTGGGTCGATGTAGCCGAGTGGGGAGAGCGACGGCCGTTGCGTGGAGACTGATTGGCGACCGGTGGACCAGGACGAGGGTGGTGTCGCTCGACTCGAACCTTCGAGTTCAGCTCCGCTCGGAACCTCGAACATCGCACGCCAACGGTCCACATCGGCCGATGTCGATACGCCGGTGGAGGATCGAGGCATGCTTCTTACGGCCGACGGACATGTGCACAGCGAGTGGTCTTGGGACACTGGCGGTCCGGGGTCAGCTGCGGCCGGGAGGATGGAGGCAATGTGCCGTCGTGCGCTCAGGATTGGTCTGCCGGCGCTCGCCTTCACCGAGCACCTAGACCTCACCGGCTGGGTTATCGACCCGGAGGATCTACTCGATCATCTTCGTCCTCTGGTGGGCCATCACGGCCTGTTGATTCCAGAACCGCTCGATGTGGCTGGCTACCTCGAGAGTGTTGAGCGGTGTCGACGACAGTTTCCGGAGTTGCGCATTCTCAGCGGAGTCGAGTTCGGTCAGCCACACATCGACGCAGACACGGCGCGGCATCTCGTCGACCTCTCCACACTGGATCGTGTGAATGGGTCGCTGCATACGCTGCCGATCTCGGACGAATCCGCCGCGCTCCGCTACGAGCCGATCACCTTGTATCGGCAGTGGCCCGCGGAAGGGTGATCTGGGAGTATCTGGCAGGGGCCCGGCGAATGATCGCCGGCTCGGACATGTACGAAGTGTTCACTCACATCGATTACGCGGTGCGCTATTGGCCGGCTCAGCAGGAAGGTCCGTTCAACCCACGGAACTTTGAGGATGTGTTCCGGCAGGTGATGCGCGACCTTGCTGGCAGCGGCAGGGGCGTTGGAGCCTGAACGTCGGTGGCCCTCTGCGGCCATGGATCCCGCAGTGGTGGAGCGAGGAAGGCGGCCGTGCGATCACGTTCGCCAGCGATGCGCACACGACGGACGCCTTGGCCAGCAACTTCTACGAAGCAATGGCAATGGCCGAGCACTTCGGCTTCCGCCAAGGCCGTCAGCCAGAGGACTTCTGGACCCGCTGACAGTACCCGGGTGACGCTGGCTAGCGGTACACGAGTGCCCCGTAGGCGGGCGACCTCGCGACGAGTTCCGAGAGGAGGGAAGAGCCCGGTCCGCTGGCGGCACGCGTGAAGTCGGGCTAGCCCAGCCAGCCATGGCAAGCTGTCCCCCGGCTCGAGCTGGCCTAGCCGACGAGGTTTAGCTGCCAGGAGACGCCGAACCGGTCCGCACCCAGCCAACCGCGGGATGAAAGGGGCCCTAGACCAGTGGCATGAGCTTGACCCCGTCCTCGACGAGCTTTGATCGGGAACCCGGAAAGTATGACCCGAGAAGGATCAGCTCGCGGATGTCGTCGAGTTGCCGAATCGTTGGCTCTGCACCTGTGGGCGATCGGTCGGCGCAAACTTCGGAGGCCAGCATGGGGATGCGGCGAGATCAGCTTCTCCCTCGGTCGACGTCGATGGCTAATAGATATAGTGCCCACTGGCGCGCCGACAGAAGACGAAGTCAACTTCTGGGAGGGGACGAGCCGGACGACGGAAGGACGTGGATGCCCACCTCGCTCGAAGATTGCGACTGCAACAAGATTTGTCCGGAGTCCACCGATTGCACGTGCATCTGGTTTGCGAGCACCAGTGTCTGCGAATGTGACTGCTCCGGACCGATCGTAATCGGCCCGACCCTCCTGGCGGGAGGACCGAATCGCGATCAGCTCCAAGGGGAAAACACTGGCTGAGCTGGGGAGCTGCTCAACAGGCTATGCGAAGTCGAGCTGCTTATTCCGGCTGGGCGTGCGCGCGAGGTTGTTGCCCTTCAATCCACCGAGACAACCGTCGGCGAGGTCATCGCGCAGCTCGGCCTCGTCATCGGACAGGCCGGCCAAGCACAATCCAGTTACTGACAAGGACCGAAATAGCCGGACCCGCGGTGGGCCCAGCTATTGTTTCGACGGATAGCTGCCGATAGAGCCGAACAACGTTCCCTTCCGGCCCCCTTCCGCCCGTTTAGCCCCTGGCCGGGAAACGTGGCATGCGTGAATTGCCGCCTTCGAGAAGGCGGTACCTGACGAAGAACCCGACCGAGGTTGGGGCTTCTTGCTTGAGCGGTATGCGCGCCGGTATCGACCCACGGCCGCATTACTCGGTCGTGTGAGATTTCCGCGGAGTGCTGATTTGGGTGTTCGGCGACGGCGGCACGATGGTGGGCGAATGGCCGCTGAGGTTGATGGGTTTTGGCCGCATCCTGTCAACGGTGCGGTAGATCGTGGATCGCCCGACGCCGAAGAGTTCGGCGAGTTCGGCTTGGGTGTAGTTGCCGGAGTCGTGCAGTTCGAGTAGGTGCTTGGCTTGATGGTTTGGCTGCTTGCCGCGTAGCCGACACGTGGCCCTGGCTACTTTCATTCCTTCTCGGGTGCGTAGGCGGATCAGGTCGGATTCGAATTCAGCTACCATCGCCAAGACGTTGAACAGCAGGCGTCCGACCGGATCGGTTGGATCATGGATCGAGCCGCCGAGGCCGAGCTTGACGTTCCGCTTGGTCAGCTCGTCGAGGATGTCACGGGCGTCCTGTTGATAGGCGTGCATATCCCACCAATAGTTCATCCATCCCTTTTGGATGAGGCTGTCTGGCACCCGCGTCAAGATTCCGACATCGTTACGTAAGGGCTCGGCATATGGTATTGGCCCGGGGCTTCCCTGGTTTCCACAGTGAACGCGAACACGTCCCTTTGCAGAGAAGCTGACCCGTACGTGACGATCTACATACGGCGTAGCGCTGAAAGCCTGACACGACAAGCTGTTGGATTACTTTGCGCATTGCTGGGACTGCAGGAATGCAATTCGGCAAAATTACTGCACTCAAACAGCTGACAATATTCAGGTTACTGCGGAGTAGACAGCGGAAACTTCTTGAGTACTATGACCCTTATCCTAGCAAACCAAAAAGGGGAAGGGAACCAAATGGCAAGCAGGACAATCGTTCTTCTCGAGGACGATGTTGATGGCTCAAAGGCCGACGAGACCATTGAATTTGGCATCGATGGCGCCACTTATGCCATCGACCTCAGCGACTCCAACGCCAAGAAGCTACGCGGTGCTCTCGACGGCTACATCAGCAAGGCGCGCAAGGTGAGCGGGAAGCGCTCGACGAGCCGGAGGGCCAGCTCTGGCGTCGACCTCAAAGCGGTCCGTGCCTGGGCTGCCTCCAATGGCATCGAGCTCTCCAGCCGCGGCCGTGTGCCGGCCTCGGTACTAGAGCAGTACCGGACCGCCGGCAACTGAGACTCGCAAAACCATTAGAACCGCCCCGTCTGCTGGGCGGCAACAGCGTTCGAGAGCTCCCGATGCTGGCAATCTAGGCTCGGATCATGCCAATCACTCCCCACATTGTCGTTCAGGGCGCCGAGCGCGCTGTGGCCTTCTACCGCGACGCCTTCGGCGGCCGAGGAGCTGAGCCGGATCCCAGTTCCTGATGGACGGTTGATGTCGGTCCAGTTGCGGATTGGCGACGGCCTCCTGCACATCGCCGATGAGTTCCTGAGATGGGCGTGCTCGCCCCGCCCTCGATTGGCGGCACGCCGGTGGTGTTGGCCCTCGACGTCGCTGACGCCGCGGTGGTGTTCGCGCAGGCGGTGGCGGCGGGCGCAGAGATCCGTCAGCCGCTGGCGGAGATGTTCTGGGGCGACCGACACGGCCAGCTCGAGGACCCGTTCGGGCATCGCTGGAACATCGCTCAGCACCTGCGCGACGTGCCACACGATGAGGTCGTCGCCGCCGCCGCACAGGCGTTCAGCTGAGTTAATCACCGACCTTTGAGCACCAGCGGACTGCGGGAGCTGGGCCGATGATCTTCGCCGAAGGTTCCCATCTGACCTAGCCAAGTGTGAGGGAGTTGCACGCCTGCCGGCATGGGCGCGGGTGTTGGGCCCAACATGTATGAGGGGTGATAGTCGACCTGCGACGGATTTGGACCATGTGAGCTGAGGACGATTCCATGACCGGGGCTTGGTGAGTCCTACCCGACTGGAGGTGCAGGGATGCGCGAGGCGGACCGGAGCCGTTCAGAATGGGGGCGTGCTGCCGGGGATCCGGGGCCCGCTGTTGACCGGACGGAGGCGTTGCGGGAGCGGCTGTTCGGCAATGCCCTAGGCGCGCTTGGAGCTCTACACCATTTATCTTCGGTGAACGACTCGGGCTGTATCGGGCACTCGCAGAAGGCGGTGCGGCCACCTCGTCGCAGCTGGCCGTACGCACTGAACCACCGAACGGTACGTGCGGGAGTGGCTTGAGCACCACGCGGCGAGTGAGCTGCTCGGAGTCGACGACCCGCGGGCCGAACCACTCGCTCGCCGGTACTGGTTGCCGCCGGGCACATCCCCGTCCTGGCAAATCGCGACGATGTCCGATACGAGGCTTACACCGGCGTCGACATCGTCCGTGCCGGTCGCGAGCTGCCACAGCTGGTGGAGGCGTTTCGGGTTGGGAACGCTCCGCCGCCCTACCATGGGAGCCCGAGGGCCGGGCGGGAGCCCAAACCAGGCCAGGTTCATCAATTTGCTTGGCACCGAATGGCTTCCGGCGATTGTCGACCTCGACGTGCGGCTTCGGGCCGAACCGCCGGCGCGGGTCCTCGACGTGGCCTGCGGCACCGGCTGGTCGAGCATCGCCATGGCGGAGGCGTATCCCAACATCCACGTGGATGGCCTCGATCTCGACCCACGATGCCCATCAGAGCCGCTCGCCGGAACGCCGAGCGGGCCGGCGTTCGCTGATCGAGTGAGGTTCTCCGTCGTCGATGCGGCTCGACCTGGGCGGAGCGGGCGGGTATGACCTGGTGACGATCTTTGAGGCCCTGCATGACATGGCGGGACCCGTTGACGGCGCACTCAGCGCAGCCTCGTCGGATGCTCGCCGATGACGGGACCGTGCTGGTGGTCGATGGGCTGGTCGCCGAGGAGTTCACGGTCCCTGCCTCACCACGGGAACGAACTGAATACGGCTGGAGCGTTGTGTCCTGCCTGCCCGGCGCCATGGGAGACCCGCAGACCGCAGCCACCGGAGCCGTCATGCGTCCCTCGATGCTTTCCATCAGTACGCCTCCAGGCGGGCTTCGGCGGGTTGGAGGTCCTCCCGATCCACACCGACTACTGGCGCTTCTACCGACTGCTCCAGTGGTGAGGCCGACCCGGGTGCGTCCGGGTCGAGCCAAGCCAAGCCCGGCTGCTGGGTCTTTTAGATCCGGCTGCTTCGCCGCAGATGCGGCGTCGGCAATGGCCGTACGATCGCTTGGACCGCCCACGACGATGAGTGTTCGTCTCGCGATCGGTCACTAGCCGTGGCAGAGCAGCCTGCAGAAGGAAGGAGAGCCCGATGTCAAGCTCAATGGTGAACTTCATCGCGATCATCGTCCGTCGCTGCGGTGCGATGAGCTTGAAGCCATGCTGATCTACTCGATGAGCGTCTCGGTGGACGGCTTTATCGCCGACCGCGAGGGCGCGTTCGGGTGGACGGTCCCTAGCGAGGAGCAGTTTCGTTTCCACATCGCGCAGACACGCGAGCTCGGCGGCTATCTGTGCGGCCGCAGGCTTTACGAGACGATGCTGGTGTGGGAGACGGATCCGTCGATGCGCGACAACGAGCTCGGGGCCGCGTTCGCCGACGTCTGGTGCGCTATCCCGAAGGTCGTCTTCAGCCGCACGCTCGACAGCGTTCAGGGCAACGCCCGGCTCGCCGAGGCGTCGGTGGCCGAGGAGGCCGCTGCGGCGCTCGACGCGACCGACAAGGACGTCTCGATCGGCGGCGCCGGCCTGGCCGCGGCGGCGATCGAGCTCGGCCTCGTCGACGAGCTGCGCATGTTCCGCAATCCGGTCGTCGTCGGTGGCGGCACGCCGTTCCTGCCGCCGGTCACCGAAGACGTTCGGCTGGACCTGGTCGAGACCAGGACGTTCGGCTCGCGCGTGATCTACGAGCGCTACCGGCGCGCCCGCGATGAGTCGGACTGACACCGCCGTCCGAGTCATCAGCGCCTCGCCGGACCGGGTATTCGCCGCGCTGACCGACTCCGACGCGCTTGCCGTGTGGCTACCGCCGGACGGATGACCGGCCGGTTCGAGCACTTCGATGCGCGTTCCGGCGGGTCCCTACCGACTGGTCCTGGCGTACGCGGACGCGTCGGCCGCGCGGGAAGTCCGCCGTCGACTCCGACGTGGTCGACGCCATGGGAGGTCACCCCGTCGACGCCCGATCACGCGTCGACATCAGGGCCGACGATGTGCCCGACGGGATCAACGCTGCAGATCACGCGCCGGGATTGTCGTCCTCGCTGGACAATCTCGCTACGGCGACCATCCGTGTCGTAGCGACGGAGGGTCAGATCTACGGTCGCCAACTGCAGCAAGTCGGCGACTAACACGGGCCCGCATAGGGGTCGGCTCACGGACGGCCCAGCGTCCGCAAGACCGACGGCTAAAGACACCCGCAGGTGCGAGCCGATCGCGTAAGGTTCGGTGCTGGCTGTGGGCTGGGATGGATCCGGCGAACGAGACCAGCCAGCAGGCGCAGCTGCGCCTGTCCGCGGGCGTACGTCGTGGAAGGTGGCTCGCTTCGTCGGTAGCGCGGTGCGAGCTGCAGGACGCCTCGGGGTCGGCTGACCTCGGGTCGGGAGAGCGTGACGGGCGTGGGCACGCTGGACGCGGATCGACGAGGGTGCGACGCGTCTCGAAATCCTTCGCCGACCGATGTCGAGACCGCCCGCATCGGCCACGTCCCTGGAGTGGATCGACAAGACGAGTAGCTGGAGGATGGACCCCATGTCACACGCACGACGCTTCGACCATGTCGGCATCACCGTCGCGGACCTCGACACGGTGACGGCGTTCTTCGTCGGGCTCGGTCTCGAGGTCGAGGGCACGCGGATGTTCGTGGAGGGCGAGTTTCTGGACACTGTCATCGGCATCCCCGACTCCCGCACCGAGATCGTCATGCTGCGGCCGCCCGACGGAGGTACCCGGCTGGAGCTGTCGAGCTTCGTCCGGCCCGACCACGAGCCGGGGTCACCGGCCGCGATGGCCAACGAGCTGGGGCTGCGCAACGTGGCCTTCGAGGTCGACGACCTCCAGGCCGCCGTCGACCGGCTGGCCGCGGACGGCTACGGGCTGGTCGGCGGCATCGGCCAGTACGAGCACATCTGGCGCATGGCCTACGTGCGCGGACCGGAGGGGATCATCGTGTCCCTGGCCGAGCGCATCGGCTGACGCCGCCGTCGATGCGGGATCAGCCGGACGTCAGGCGCCGGGCTGCTCCTGCTCTCCCAACGGTGACCCGTACTCGGTCAGCAGTACCGGATCCAACGAATGCGAACGATGATTCGGCTACCACCGCAGCACGTGACGCCACCCCGACCCGACGAGTGGAGGGGCGTGCGCCGTGCTCGATAGATGGTCCATTGGCGGGGGCCTCCAGGGGATCCTGGCGCGGTCCCAGGTCGACATGAGAAAGAGTTGCGCCGAACGCTTCAGATGCACGCGCGGCTCCAGCCTCTGCGTCTCGCGGGTATGCGGAGCGCCGTTCCCGGTGACGGCCGCGATGTTCGTCGACGCGGCGCTTCCGCATCCCGGCTGCAGCTGGCGGGCGTCGGTGCTGACGGGTTTGGCCGAGGAGATCGGGTCCGGAGTTGACGAACCCACTTTGGCCCGGCCCTAGAACCGTGTTTCTCCGGTCAGGCGCCGTGGCCAGCGGCGTAACGTGGCATGTGGCCGCGAAGATGGCTTGAGGGGCATATGCGCACGCGTGTCTCACGTGTCGGGTTCTACCTTCTCTGCACGCTGATGTCTCCGGTGATCCTGGTCGGCTACCTCGTGTGGGTGGGCAAGTTGTTTGCCGCAGGACGCTCGGGCGTGTCCGCGACGGCGCAGGGCCCGCTGTCTGCCCGGTTCTCCGAGCACAACTTCGGGACACGGCAGGACGAGGCAGCGGATCGGCTGATGCGGGCCCTGCCCGGTGTCCCGCGCCTGGGGCTGCGCCTGACGACTGGTCCGGTGCTGCTGGCGCACCGGGTCACCGGGTACGTGCCGCGCGCTTTCCGATACCCCTTCGAGGGCGATGTGCCCCCTCAGTACGAGGCCTCGGCGCGCATCTGGTTTTTCGACGCCGCGGTCGACCGGTACCTGCCCGACGTCGCGCAGTTTGTCATCCTCGGTGCGGGTTTCGACACCCGCGCCTACCGGCTGCCGAGCGATACCCGGGTGCGGGTGTTCGAGGTTGATTCTCCACAAACGCAGATGGTCAAGCGCGAGACGCTGCAGAAGGTTGGCATAGATTCCAGCGCGGTGACATTCGTTGCGGCGGACTTCGAGAAGGACGACTGGTTGGCCTGCCTGTCCGCGGCGGGATTTGCCCCTGGCGAGCGAACGCTGTTCCTATGGGAAGGCGTGACCATGTACCTCACCCGGGAGGCCGTCGAAGATTCCCTGCGGAAAATCGCTTCGACGGCGCAGGGCAGCGTGGTCGCGTTTGACTACTTCACCACCGAAGCCCTTGAGTCACGGGCCCTCTATTGGCGTTACGGGAGGGCCGCCACAAGGTCCACGGGAGAAACGCTGAAGTTTGGCGTCGACAGCACTCCGCCCTCCCGCGAACGGCTGGCCGAACTGCTCCGATCCTGTGGGCTGTCACTTGCCGATCAGCGCACCCTCGGCGACGACACGCCGACTCGGCGTGCCTGGGGCGGGTTCGCGACCGCGACAGTGGAAAAGTCGTCGGCCTACCTCCGAGCTACTTCGTGATTGATGACCGATTGGCTGACGAACTCGAACGCATCGGCGTCGAGGGACGCGTCAGCATCTTGGCCGAGTTCGCAGCCTCGAGCCGTGTCGGTGTCGGCGGTCTTAATCAAGAAAACGGCTGGTAGCGGTCGTTCCAGCGGTTGGTGGAGCGCCGACGTCATCACCACACCACAATCCGTGACTTAGTAGGAGCCCTGCCTTCCCTCCGGTGACATGCATGCGGTTATGTCACAATCCGGCCCCCAGGACTGGATCACCGTGGAACGTGGTGCCCCAGCGACCGGGTGCTTGAAGCTCTTCCTCGGCGTGCTGCCGGAGTCGGCGCAACTCCTCCGAATCCACGAACGACAGCAATCGTGGTTCCAGACCAACGCTGAACTGGAGGGGTAGCCACAGGTAGGGATGCCCCGGCGGGAGGGCCAATACCTCGGCCCGCACGTTGCCCTCAATGCCGAAGTCGCGGAGGAGCTCAAGATGTCTGGGCCCGGCCTCGGCGTCACCCCAGCGTGCGAACGCCTGGCGAATGAGAACGATCAGCTTCTGGCTACGCCTCCGCCGGCGGGTTGAAGTGCCAGGATCCCCAATCGGGATCTTCCAGGACGATGGTGCCTCCAGGGCGTAAGCAGCCGTACATAGGTCTTCATCTGGTCGTGACCACGCCCCAGCGGTGTGAGCTCGAACCTCGCGTGCACCAGGTCGAAGGATGCAGGCTCCAGCCCGGTAGAGAAGAGATCGTCGTGTCTGAGCAGCACGTTGTCGAGGCCCTCCTCGACCACGAGCTGTTTGGCGGCGCCGAGCATGGCGTCGTCGATGTCGGTCCCCACGACCTCGCCGTCACGTCCTACCCAGTCGCTGAGCAGTCTCGAGCCAGCCCATCACCCCGCACCCGATATCGACCGCCCGGCCACCGCTACCATCGCCGATCTCGGTCAGGAGCCGGCGACCGCTGGACTCCCACACGCGGGACTGGAGCTGGAGCCGCTCCAGCTCGGAGACCTGACCGGCTAACAGATATGTCGACGAACTCATGACGTTTCCTCTCTCACCCGTCCCTCGGGATCGATCCGAATGTCCACCGGTTCGACCATCCCGCCAAGTGCATGGTGTGAACCTGGCCGCTTATCGTCCATCGCGGCCTTCGCCAGTAGGCGTCGGGCCGGGGTCCAGCGACCCCCGGGGAGGTTCAGAACATGAACTGAATCCGGTCCCACTCCGGTGGCAGGATGTGGGCGTGAGGACCTACGGGCAGTACTGCCCGATCGCTAGGGCGTCGGAGCTCCTGGCCGAGCGCTGGTCCGTCATCATCCTCCGCAACATCGTCGTCCTGCTTGCCGGACCTTCAACGAGATGGTCAGCGATCCCGTGGCGTTCGCCCGCTGGCACCTGGGAGAGCTTCGATGGGGCGACGCCCTGCGCTCAGCGGCGATCGAGGTGCAGGGCACTCGCGACGCTGGCTCGGTCCCTTCCAACCTGGCACCGAGATCATGAACGTGGCCCGCAGCCGCTCCACCGCCTCGAACTCGCCGGTTCGTCACCGTAGCGTGCGTCGATTGTGAGTCCTGACCGGATGATAGGCGCCCAAGGTGCCCGCTGCGTCCACGATCACAGTCGCGGGAGGCCCTGACACGAGGCTCACGCCGGCGGCTGGCTGACACGCAATGTTCAGCCGCGATGGTGAGGCTACGCAGCTCGACCGCATCCGCCGTGCGCGGATGTCGATCGATCCAGTGTTCCTCGACACTCTCAACGCATGGGCCGGACGCGGCTCGCCGCTCGATCACCGCCCCGCGTGTGACCTCAAATAGACAGGCTGAGCCCTCGAAGACGATTGACGCCTTCGGGGGTCGGGTCAGGTGATATCGATGCCCGGGATGTGAAAGCCCAGGAGGCGGCAGAGGGCTGCGCCGAGTATGAACGGCCACAGGAGTACCGCCAGTATCGATAAGAGAATACCTGAGAGGCTGGAGAGGTGGATGTTGTTGGTGAGCAGCGCCACGATGATGCCAACAACTATGTACCCCGAGGGCCAATACCAGTGCCTGCGGAACCACATACGATCAAGCGCCTTTCGGACGAAGGACTAGGGACGGTCGCATTAATAGTGGCTTGAGCGACCGATCTATATGTATGTATTGCTGAAAGTTTTGGCTGCCCGGTAGAGCGACGTACTTCACGGCATGGATGGGGAAGTCCCACGTCCCGGCATCAACTGCCAGAGCAGGTACGGCCGCTTTGTGCATCGGTTCGATGCTCGCCACGTCGACTCGGACGTGTGGGGGATCTGGGACGGCGGGGTGACGAGCTGGCGTGCCACCGATCTCGCTGAGGACGACGCCAGGCAGCAGGCGGCGGACCTCAACGTCACCTTGCATCCAGTACGGGCAACGCGACCAAGCCGATCGCAGAGAAGTCAGCCCGCCGATCGAGGTGGAGTCAGCCACCTGGTCTGCTGCATGCGATCCCGCCTACCTGGTGAACGAGCGCCAGGAGTGGTGGGGCGGAGTACGGCGTCCAGACCGACATGACGTGTGGATCAGAGCTGTTGATCTACGTGCGGCCAAAGAGCACGGATAGTCCCGGTTGGCGTCAGATCTCCCTTCGCGAGTGATGTCGCCAGGGAAACACCCACCGGAAGGTGCTCAGAACGGGACGATGACACCAGCAATCGGCCGCGCAGTCGCAGCGCACGGCGCCCATGCCCTCGACGAAACGTCCAATCGACGGCGAAGAGCAGATACAGGCCCAGGGCCCACCGAACCATCCGCCACACCATGTCACATCCTCACTTTCCGCGGATTTCCTATTACTGAGTATGGACCCGACAGGAATGCACTGGGTGTCTCGAGGCTTGCTGCGATGTCGACTGGCCAAGCTCAGTGAGGCCGTGCCGGAGTCGCCCGCTTATTAGTGATCCTTGAGGACGGGCCAGTCTGACTCAAGGGGTTTTGGGAGACCCTCCGCGCGTGACACCACGTTCCCGCGGGAGCGCGTCCCGCCAGCCGGTCCCCGGGTTCCGGACTCTGCCGGTACGACTCCTGGCTCCGTTGCCACCCGCACGGGGTTCGGCTTACGAAAGCGGTGGTCCAGTAGCTCCGTCGGATTGCTGAGGCGGTGTATGGCATGGCCCCTTCGGGCTATCGCACCTATTAGGGCCTGGTCAGCTGGCGCGCGGCTGAACGCCAAGCACACGGCCATCTACATCAGTCACATAACGTCCCGCAGACAGATCGAGCAGGACGAGCGCGTTGCCAAAGGGATCGTTGACGACGGCGAGTCGACCAACCGGGATCTGAGTCGGCTCGAGGATCACCTTTCCGCCCGCCTCGAGGATGATCTCAACGGCCTCTGACACTGACGTCACCAGCCAGTTCACGGCATATTCGAGGTTCGTGCTGAGGACCAGCTCTGGTCTGGCTTTCGGGCAGGCGCAGTCCCACCTGGCCCTCAGCATCGTTGCGCCAGACCAGCTCATGGCCCAACTGGTCTCGATAGAACTGCAGCCCCTGGTCAAGATCAGGAACTGGAACCGTGACTGCATCAACCCGCGAAGTACAGCCAGACTGCTCATGGTTCACCCTGTCCGATTGGGCCCTTCGTCGCCAACTTCTCTATGCGATGTGTCCGCAGGCGGTTCCCGTTCTGACTCAATCACGGCGCCCGCAGGGAGGGTCGGCTCGCGGAAGTGCTAATCGGTGGCGTGTAGGCCTCGAACGCTGAGGGTGGCTGTTCGAGGAGGTCCTCGCTTGCAGGGGAAGTCACCTCTGGTCGGGCGTCGTGGCCGATGGGGCATTGCGGCCGTCGCCGTCGGTGCGGGGCGGGTCTGCGACCGCACTCCCTGTGGCCTGGAGGCGTTCGAACACGAGCCGCACCGCCATCGAGCCTTCCCCGATTGCGGTCGCTGCCCGCTTGACTGACCCGCTGCGGACGTCGCCGACGGCGAAGACCCCGGGCCGGCTGGTTTCCAGGAACAGGGGCAGCCGGTTCCTGTCCTCGAGCTGAGCTTCCGGGATGTTGGTGCCGGTGAGCAGGAACCCGCGGCTGTCCTCGGCGAGCTGGCCTGCCAGCCACTGGGTGCTGGGCTGTGCGCCGATGAAAACGAACAGGCCCCGGACCGCCAGTGCCGTCGTCTGCTGCCGGCTGGTATCCAGCAGCTCCACGCCTTCCAGCTGATCTTTCCCGAGCAGCGCGGTGATTTGCGTTCTGGGCGTGACGATAATGCGGGGGTTCCGCTCGATCTGGTCGATCAGGTAGCGCGACATGGAGGTCTGCAGCGTCTCGCCCCGGATGATGACGTGAACTTCGGCGCTGCTCCGGCTCAGGAACAGCGCCGCCTGGCCGGCGGAGTTGCCGCCGCCCACAATGGCGACCGGGTCAGCACGGCAGGCCTGGGCCTCCATCTGGGTGGCCGCGTAGTAGACGCCGACGCCCTCGAACTCGGCCAGCCGGCCCAGGGGCAGCCGGTTGTAGCGCGCCCCGGTGGCGATGATGACCGACTTCGCGGTGATCGCATCGCCGTCGTCGAACCTGACCCGGTGCACGCCGGAGTCCGACGACAGCGACACCGCTTTGGACGCCAGCTTGATACGTACGCCAAACTTCTGTGCCTGCAAGGCCGCGCGCGCCGCCAGCTCCTCCCCGGACAGGCCCGCGGGGAAGCCCAGGTAGTTCTCGATCCGGGACGACGTTCCCGCCTGGCCGCCCAGCGCGGTGTCCTCGGCCAGGACCGTCGCCATCCCGTCGGACGCCCCGTACACGGCGGCCGCCAGGCCGCCGGGACCCGCTCCCACCACCAGCAGATCGCACACGCCGGACAGATCGGTGTCGCTCGGGCCGGACAGGCCCAGCGCGTCGAGCAGCTCGCGGCTGCCGGGGTTCCTCAGCAGCGGCCCGCCGGGCACGACGACGATCGGCAGGTCCCCGACGGGCACATCCAGCTCCTGGAGCATCGCCTCGGCCACAGGTGATCCTTCCAGCTCCAGCCACGTCGACGCCAGCCGGTTGCGCGCCAGGACCTCCAGCAGCCGCCGGGTGCCGGCATCAAACCGGGATCCGATCAGCGTCAGGCCCGAGCCCAGGCCCGTCAAGATCGAATGCCGGAGCAGGAACGTCCGCAGAATCAGCTCGCTGAGACCGAGCTCCTGCGCCATGACCACCCGCACCTGCTCCACCGGAACGCGCAGCACCCGCCCGGCCGTGCTCGCCACCGCGCTCAGGTAAGCCCGCTGGCCGGTGAGCAGGCCGATCTCGCCCAGGAACTGCGCCCTGGCCATAAGTCGCGATAACCGTCTCGCCCGGCTGACCGCGACGCTCGATGATCCGCGCCTCACCGGCCAGCACCACGATCAGGTCATAGGTCAAGTCCCCGTCGGCAAACAGCACCTCTCCCGCGGCCATGTCGTGCTCACTGCCGTACCTGCGCAGCACCTCAAGCTGCGCCACGTCCAGGACCGGGCTGCGCCCGGCCGTAAGCCTGCTGGGAAGCTCCTCCGATGCTCTCGGCAGATGTGTGCGGAGAAGATCCAGTTCCGTCAGGGCCCTCGGGTCGCCGCCTGCGCGCTGGCTCATCGCGGTCCGGTCGTCTGCTCGCTTTGAGCGAAGCGGATGGATGATCCATCGACCGCCCGGAACTGCATCTGGATGGATTTGTTCGACCAACTAGTCACGTGTGGCTCCTGACTGCTTATGGTCATACCCGTTCGGCGAGCACATGCCGGCCATTGTCATTCGCCCGGGCTGCGCTCGCATCCGCGGGTGTCAGCCGCATCGGTTGAGTCATCATCGAGAAGGGATTCGGCGGACGCCACCGCAAGTGCGACCTCGAACGAGGCACGATCGACACACTATGCGCGATCAAGATCGTAACGGAGGCGCTCCAGCCGTCAAGAACACCAGTTCCCGTTGAGCGTTCTGGCGTCTACACCAGCGCTGGTTCTTCCGGCGGTCTTTTCGACTTTCGGCAAGACTCGCGTTGCGCTCGAGTATTGAGGGTCGGCCTGCGGGCGAGGCTAGGCCTCGGCCGGCCGCTTGGCGATGTTGATCATGTTCGAGATCCCCGTTTTGCGCTGCCGACCGTCTGCGGCGGCCGGCGGACGGGTCCGGGGCCCGCTGGCCGGTGGCGGTCACGTCCCGATCGTCGATCAGGACGTGAGGCATTGTCGGGCGGGCACCTGCGAGCTGTCGCGGATGCCCGCCTTCCGGAGGTCGTTGTAGCTCGATCGGGTGGTCCTCGGAGTGCTGCTGCTCGGCGGAGTCGCCCTGTTTAACTGGTTAGGAAGCTGACGAGTGCCTCGATCTTGGCCCCGCTGATTACGTGTCCGGTGTTTGGTATCACGGCGAGCTGTCCGTCGCTTAGGTTCCTGAATGCCACCGCAGCTTCCTCCACCGAGCAGAAGTCGTCGCGATCGCCGACCAGGATCACGGTCGGTACGGTGACCTTGGCGAGATCGCCGTAGCCGTGAGCCGGGCCAGCGCGACCAGCGCTCGAGGGTGCGCCTCGACGTATGTTCGCCAGCTAGCCCCGCCGCGCGCGGCGTCCTGGTCGGCTCTCCATCAGCGCGAAGACCTCGGCCATCTCCGGTCCTGCCCGAACGACTGCTCGACGACGTCGGGATCAATCATCGGGTAGCCCACCAAGCAGCGCAGGCAGCATCGCAAAGGCTGGTGCCTGTGGATTGAGCAGGTCATAACCGGCGTCGCAGACCAGAGCTCGAATGGAGTCAGGGGTGTCGTATTCCGAGCAGCAGGCCGTTAGTCCGCCCTCACTGAATCCAGCAACGGCCGGTCGGTCGAGCCTCGAGTGCGTCGATCAGTGCGGCGACATCGTCGGCCAGCATGGACATCGACACCGGTCCACCGGAGTAAGTGGTCATCGCGGACCCTCTCGCGTCAGGAGCAATAATGTGGAACTCCTCTGCGAGCCGCCGCAGGTGAGACGCGTAGCTGATGGGTGTGGGAGCCCAGATCTCGCTGGTGCTCACCAGGCCGCCGGCAGCAGCACCAGCGTTGGCGCGTCAGTGTTTCCGGTATCGACGTAGTGAATGTCGATGTCGTTGGCCCGGACGAAGCTTCGGTGATGGTGGTCATGAATCGAACGCTAGATCGCGGTCGCCTGGGCTTCATCGGGCAAACACCCGATCATTGGCTATTCGATCATGCGAGGCCGTGCCGCTGATCGCGAAAAGGCTCGCGCCCGCGCGATTCCGGACGCCGGTCTTGGTGTAGATGTGTTCGATGTGGCTGCCTGCGGTCTTGCGAGAGATCGTCAGCTTCTCCGCAATATCTCGGTTGGAGAGTCCGCGTGGAGCAGCCGTAATACCTCGACCTCTCGCGTGGTCAGCCCAGCGGGGAGCTCGCGGCGCCTCCGGGTGCGATGGCCGGCCGCTCTCCAATACCGCCTGCACGGCGTCAGCGTCGAGGCGTCCCTCGCGAACGCGAGTCCGAAGCGGCGGCAGCAGCCTCGTCCGGCGCCAGCTGCACTCGGTGTGGCCGCGGCTCTGTTGAGGCCGCATAGCAATCCGCTGCGCCCAACACCCTCCCTGCCACGCTGATCGATGCGTGGTTGAGCCCCCGCGGATACCCTGATCCGTCCATCCGCTCGTGGTGCTCGACCGCGATCGCGGCGAGCGGGCCAGGGCCTGCGCCGAGGACAGCATCCGCTCCGACAGGATACGGATGCAGGCGTACCCGTTCCATCTCCGACCTGGTCAGCGGTCCGTGCTTGTCCCAGATCGAGTTGGGCACACCAAGCCGACTGATGTCGTGCACCAGGCCGGCGCGTCGAACCGCCACACAGTCCTCCTCGGGCAGCCCCAACACCCGCGCGCGGCCGCACTAGACAGATCGGCCACTGACCGGGAGTGGCCGAGTGTGCACGGCGACTTGAGGTCGATAAAGTCCGCCATTGCCTCGAGCGCTGCATCGAACTCCGGGTCGGTCATCACTCGGGCCAGCGTCGGCTCTGTGATCGATAACCTGCGCCCACTGGCTCGGCCCGTCGAGACCAGAGAGCACGCCGGCCGCGTTGGCGCAGAAGAGCTCGACGAGCGCAGGATCGAACTGCGCGCCTGATCGCTGCCGCGCCACCTGACCGCAGCGTTCTCACCACCCTGCTCGTAATAGGCCGTAACCACGTCGGCGAGGCAGACCACCCGCGAGGTCAGCTTGATCTCCTCGCCTCGTCGAACCGCCGAACTCCCCTTGCCGTCCCAACGCTCGAAGCTTTCCTTGAGACTGCGCCGCACCGGTTCGCCGAGGCCGAGGCGGCTGGCCAGCTCGTCCGCGGCCAGCCAATGGTTGCGAAGGTCCACGATCGCGTTTCGGCGTACTGCCAGCGGGAGCTCGAGCCAGGTCTTGAGTCTCTCCAGCGGTGGGCGCCCTCGTCCCACTGTGTGCCACGCGAAGTTGAGCACATCGACGGGTCGTCCCATGTCGTAGCGGTAGCCGTCCCGCTTCAGAGCGATGTCATCTCCGGAACCACTTTGCCTGTTCATATGCATCCGTGTGGCAGCCCACCCAGGCCAACAGCCCTGAGAAGTACGCGACTTCGCGCTCAGCCTCATCGAAGGCGAGGAGCTCGGCGATCCGCAGCGAGACGAGAGTCTGCCGCAAGATGTGCTCCATCGACTGCCCGAGCCCCAGGTCCGTGCCGAGCGAGATCGTGGCAACAGTTCGGCGAGGCGGACTCCCTCGAAGAAGCGGCAGCGCGCACGGTCCGAGCCTCAGAACAAGGGATCCGGCAGGGCTTGCTGCTAACACGCGACCGTGCACGGCAACGAAAGCATCACCAGTGCCTCAGTGCCGGCCGTGGACCAGAGCGACAGTCCTACCCAAGGTTTCATCGGCGTTGGTAGTTCGGCTCGAACGTGGTCAGCCGAGCACCCGCTTGACCTCGCCAGGCGCGCCACCGCGCGGTGGGATCAATACCTCCACCAGACCCGTGGTTCCTGGATACAGGTCCAGTCCGGGCTCCAGGCCGCCGCCGCATACCGGTCGGCCAACGGCGGATCGACCGACCGGCTCACGACCGGGCGTCGATGACCTTCGGCCGCGAGCTTCAGCGCCCAAACGCCCACGCGACCATCAGCGGAAACTCAGCTCTCGCCACATGGCGTCGCCGTGACTCGCGACCCGCTCGCTCATCACGACGTCCGCAGCTGCATCGCGCAGCGCGGCCGCCCACCGAGTCGCGTTCTCGAGGAAGAACGGCTCCAGCGTGCCGGCGACGAGGTAGGCGCGCGGCAACGGACTCGGCATCACGTCAGGCGGCCGGTAGCCGCCGCCGGGCGAGGCTGAGAAGATCGCGCCGTAGAGGTCTGGATGCCGAAGCCCGATGGCGAGCGCGAGCTCTCCACCTGCCGAAACACCAAACACCGCGGTGCGCTCGGCGGGCAGCGCGACGCCGAAACCGCGACCGCACCCATCGCACCGACGTCCTCGACGAAGAACCTCTCGTGTGCGGCGAACCGCTCCGGATCGAACGCCCGGTGAGTACTCGTGGAGCCGCAGCGTCTCGTCGGCCGACGCGGTGGCGCCGACGATCATGGTCGACGGCACGTCCGCTGCTTCAAGGAATCCGCCCCACTGCGAGATCATCTGACCGTCACCGGCGAATACGATCGCCTCGGGCGGATCCGGCGGGACGTACACCGTGACCTGCCGGCCGCCGTCATAGTCGAAGGACGCGGTGCATCGAGATCCCAGCTATCGGGTCGACCTGCGCCGGTGCCGGCGCTTCGCCTGGGTGTCGTTCGCGCCGTCGGCTGCCCGGTCATCCATGACTCGCACCTCGATGGTCCACGGTTGCAGCAGCGGGCTGGCTCGGCCGCGGCCCATCGTGCGGGACTCGACTGGCCCTTCGTTACCCGAGCCCAGTCGGCGTCGAGTCGAAGAAGGCTGCTCCCGCGGTCGAAGGTTAGCTGGCGCCGTCAGCTGATGACAGATCACGAATCCGGTTCATCGTCACGGACTGGCCGGAGCGAGACCGCCGTCACGGAGATGGCGTTCTCTTTCGTCTACCAGCCTTGACCAGGATCGAAAGCCAGGCCGGGATCTCCGGCGTCCTCGCGACGGACTGTCGCCTCGATCAGCCCGTACGGGCGGTCGTCAGCGTGGAACACCTCGTTGTTGTTCTCGATGTCGAACCGGGCGAGATCGTAGATGAAGTGATGCTTGTTCGGCGCGGAGAAGCGGATTTCGGCGATCCCGGGCTGACCATTGATCACCGCTGCCCCCATCTCGTACAGGGTGTGCTGTAGTGCCAGGCTGTGATGCCCGGCAAAGCTGTCGAGCATCGCCTGCAACGCCGTGTCGTACGACTTCCCCAGTCCACGTCGGTGCCGTCGTGCACCCATTGGGCCGTGAGGGAGGTGGCCATGATCCGGTCGTGGGTCGGTTGCAGGGTGGTGTATCTGTCCTCGATGTAGCCCCAGAACTCCGAGTCAGTCGACTTGAGAATGACCAGGTCTTTGATCCCCGAGACGACCCATGTGGTCGTGCCGTCGTAGGTGACGGTCGCCGTCCGGACGTAACGCCCATCCCGGACGAAGGCGTGCGGGTTGTCCAGCCGCGTCCACGGGTACATTTCGAGGCCCACCCGGGAGAACGTGATCGGCTCCGTGTTGTCAACGAAGTGGCGGGCTAGGCGAATGCCGAACGACTCCGGCTGGGCCACCACGTCATCCTCCGCCGCGAAGGCGTACACAGTGTTCTTCTGTGTGTCGGTCGGCAGCGTTGGTGCGTTGTCGCCGGTGAGATGCGGGCTTCCTGCCCGCCGGAGAGCGCGACGCTGACGTTGTAGTCGACAATCTCATGCGGATCTGAGTCGCGGAACACCCGAACGACCCGATTCTCGGCCTTGCCGTACTGGTTCCAGCCAAGCTTGACACCCATTGTTAACTCCCTCGGTAGGTGGAATAGGCGAACGGAGACAACAGCAGTGGCACGTGATGGTGCCGCGTGGGCTCGGTCACCTCGAAGACGATGGACACCTCGGGGTAGAAACCCTTCTGCCCGGTTGCCACAAAGTGAGGCTCCGGTATCGAAGTGCAGCCGATAGACGGCGACCAGCAGACCCTTCGGAGCCAGGGTGCTGCACCGTCCGTCGTCGTCGGTAACACCCTCGCCGACCGGCACCCACGTCCCGGTCTCAGCCCGGCGGTGCAGCGTCAGAGCCACGTTAGCTGCCGGGCGCCCGCTATTGGCGTCCAGCACATGAGTGGACAAAGTCATTCTGGCGGCAACCTCTCCAGTCGCAGCCGGGTTAGATGAGCCAGTTGTCAGTCACCTCGGCTCGTTCTCGATCTGGACGCGCTCACAAAGCGCGCGCGGGCCACGAGCGACCTCGAGACGATCAACGTTTAGCAGAATTATTGTTCCGCTATGCGGAGTAACCTAGGCCGACATGCTGTGGGGCGTCAAGACCGAGGAGCTCGTGCGCGAGATCGGAGCGCAGTCGGTTTCTGCTCGCGTCTCGCGCATCCAATCTGGCGTCCTCCGAGCCGGCGCCTTGCGATCGGGTGCACGCCAGCAGTCAGCCGGTGACAGCGCGTTCGGCAGTTAACCGGGCGGTCAACGTTTCGGCGGCCTCCAGCAGCGCGGGCGCTGCACGCCGGATGATGTCAGGCGTCAAGCGGGGGTGGGAGCGGAGAATGAGATCGCGGTCAGGACAGGTGCTCCCGGAACTGGAACAGCTACACACGACACGCCGGTCTCCTGCTCCCCTCGTCGATGGCGTAGCCCCGTGCCCGAGTCACCGCGAGATCGTGTCGGAGCAGGATCGGGTCGGTAATCGTGTGATCTGTCAGGGCCGGCATACCGGCCAGGTCCAAGATTTTGATGCCTCGTCGTCGGTCAACTGAGCCAGTAGGGCCTTACCCACGCCTGTGGAGTGGAGATGGACTCGGGCTCCTACCTCGGTGAACATGCGCATCGAGTGTCGCCCGGGCGCTTGAGCGACATAAAGCGCGTGTGAGCCTTCCAGGATCGCGAGGTTAGCTGTCTCACCGATCTTCTCGACCAACCCGGCGAGCACCGGCCGGGCCCACGTCCCCAGCCGTTTGGCGGCACCGTCTCCCAGCCGGATCAGCCCAACGGCCAAACCGTATCGGCGTGACGGTTCCTGACGTACGTATCCGAGAGTGACCAGCGTGCGAATCAGCCGATGAATCGACGCCGCCGGCATCTGCGTGCCCTCCGCAATCTCGGAGAGCGACAGTTCCCCGTCATGCTTGGCGATCACTTCGAGGATCTCAAAGGCGCGCTCGACCGACTGAACGCCTCCGCCGGCGTCGTTTGCGGCCTCTCCCTTGCCGGTCCGCGCCACACACACTTCACTTTCCGCCATGCGCCCGATTGCTTGACTATCGGGCCTTGCTATTCCGCCATACAGAATGTAACATCCGTTTTCGCTAGTCGCCGCAAGCCGATCTTAGTCGTGCCAACCGCGTCCGCTTGCCCCTTGGCCGCTCTCGACGCCTCGATCCATACCCGTCTCTCAGAAGCGCAATCAGCGCCGCGAGCGCGGCCGCAGCCGCCAGGTAAGTGAGGTCGAAGGTGGACAACGGTGCATCCGAAATCCAGGTCGTTGGCCGCGTCGATGAGCGTGGCGACGAGATTCTGACGCCCGGCGCCTTGGCGTTCGTGGACGAGTTGCAGCGGCGCTTCGCCGCGCGGCGCGATGAGCTACTTCGCCGTCGGCGCGTCCGCAGAGAAGAGACCTCCCGCGCGGGAGGCATGGATTTCCTTCCTGAGACGCACGACGTGCGCACATCGGAATGGACCGTAGCGCCAGCACCCGTCGGCATCCCAGTGGGAACCATTCGCGCCACCGTGCTTCGATCGAGACGATCCCATCGTTCCCAGCCGACGGGACGCAGAGGTCAACCAGCTCGCCTTCGCCAAGGTGCGCGAGGACAAGGAGCGTGAGGCCAGCGATGGGTTCGACGGCTCCTGGGTCGCTCATCCCGATCTCGTGCCGATCTGCCAGGAGGTCTTCGACAAGCACCTCGGTGACCGTCCCAATCAGCTTGATGTCCGGCGGGATGACGTCCAGGTCACTGCGGCGCAGCTGCTGGATGTGTCGGCGGTGCCAGGAACGCAGACGGAAGCCGGGTTGCGCAACAACGTTGACGTGGGCCTGCGATACCTCGAGGCATGGCTCGGCGGCAACGGCGCGGTTGGCATCTCACAATCTGATGGAGGATGCTGCCACCGCTGAGATCTCCCGCTCCCAGGTCTGGCAGTGGGTGCACAACAACGTCCGCCTTGACACGGGAGAGTCGGTGACGGCCGAGCTGGTCCGACGCATCCTTGACGAGGAGCTGGCGGCGATCCGCGCTGAGATTGGTGATCAGGCATATCGACTCCAGCAGATTCGATGACGCGCGACAGCTTTCGAACAAGTTGCGCTGGCTGACGACTTTGCTGACTTCCTGACCCTGCCGGCGTACGCGATGGTGGACTGACGCGCGATCCGACCGCCGTTGACGCTCCGTGCGGGCCAGCCTAGAGTTCTCCTTGTTGCAACTCGCATTCCGGATTACGGAATCGGAGCCCCAGGCGGTGCGATCTGCCATACGACGTCAACCTTTCGATCCTGTTCACCGAGCTGCCTCTGCTTGAACGTCCGCAAGCCGCCAGGCAGGCCGGCTTCGACGCGGTCGAGTTCTGGTGGCCATGGGCGGTTGCAGTCCCCTCCGATGCTGAAGTCGAGGAATTCGTTACTGCCGTTACCAGCGCCGAGGTGCAGCTTGTCGGCCTCAACTTCTTCGCCGGCGACATGGCTGGAGGCGATCGGGGTCTGGTGTCCTGGCCAGCCCGCAGCACTGAGTTCAGAGACAACATCGACGTCACCGTGACCCTGGGGGAGCGGCTGGGCTGCCGGGCCTTCAACGCCTTGTACGGCAACAGAGTGGACGACAGCACACCGGAGGAACAAGACGACCTCGCGGCGCAGAACCTCGTGCTCGCAGCCAAGGCCGCGCAGCGGATAGGCGGCACGGTGCTGGTCGAACCTGTCAGCGGAGCGGCCCGTTACCCCGTGCTCACTGCCGCCGACGCGCTGAAGGTGATCGACCGGGCCTCGGGTGAAGGTGTGGACAATGTGCGGCTGTTGTTCGACGTGTATCACCTGGCGGTCAACGGCGACGACGTGGATGCCGCTATCGACGCGAGCGCTGGCCGGATCGGTCACGTGCAGATCGCAGACGCTCCCGGCCGCAATGAGCCGGGCACCGGAACCCTCGACATCGACCACTACCTCGGCCGCCTCGCGGCCACCGGCTACGACGGCTGGGTGGGCCTGGAGTACAAGCCCAGCGGGAAAAGCGTCGACTCGTTCGGATGGCTGCCGCCGGAACGGCGATCGGCCACTGGCTGAGGCTGCCTTGACCACTTTGACCTACTGCGAGAGGTGTACAGATGACGACAATCGGCTTCATCGGCTTGGGAATCATGGGCGGTCCGATGGCAGCGCACCTTGTCAAGGCCGGCTTCGACGTCATCGGCTACAACCTCACCCGCCCCCAGGTGGACGCACTGATCGGCGTCGGCGGGCGAGGTGCCGACGACGTGGCCGGCGCCGTACGGGATGCTGACATCGTCATCACGATGGTGCCCGACTCCCTGACGTCGAGGCGGTGACTACCGAAGAGAACGGGATCTTCGCCAACGCCAAAGAGGGCGCGCTCTACATCGACATGAGCTCGATCAGGCCGGACGTGTCGGCGCGGGTCGCCGAGCTCGGCCGGCAGCGCGGGCTGCGGGTGCTGGACGCGCCGGTCAGCGGAGGCGAGGCCGGGGCCGTCGAGGCCAGCCTGTCGATCATGGTCGGCGGCGAGGCGGCCGACTTCGAGACCGCCAAGCCCGTGCTGGAGGCCGTCGGGAAGACGATCGTCCACGTCGGGCCGGCGGGTGCGGGGCAGACCGTCAAGGCCGCCAACCAGCTCATAGTCGCGGGCAACATCGAGCTGGTGGCGGAGGCGATCGTGTTCCTCGAGGCGTACGGCGTCGATATGGAGGCTGCGCTGGAGGTGCTCGGCGGTGGCCTGGCGGGAAGTACCGTGCTGGCCCGGAAGGGCACGTCGATGCTGGCGGGTGAATTCGATCCCGGCTTCCGGCTGCAATTGCATCACAAGGATCTAGGGATCGTGCAGAGCGCGGCCCGAGAGGCCGGCGTAGCTATCCCGCTCGGTGCAGTCGTCAGCCAACTGGTCGGCGCAATGGTCGCACGGGCGACGGCGGCCTGGACCACTCCGGCTTGCTCAAGCTGGTTCGAGAGCTGTCGGGCCGCGCCGGCTGACTCGCACGATTCGGCCCGACCGACGTACCGACATGGCACGCCGTCCGCCGGCCTGACAGGAGGATCGAAATGGCTCGAATGAGGGCTGCCGACGCGGCGGTCGCGATTATGCAGCGCGAAGGCGTGAAACACGCCTTCGGAGTTCCGGTGCCGCCATCAATCCCTTGTATGCGGCAATGAAAAGCAACGGCACCATCGAGCATGTGCTCGCGCGTCACGTCGAGGGCGCGTCGCACATGGCTGAGGGTTACACCAGGACCAAGGCAGGCAATATCGGCGTCTGTATCGGTACGTCCGGGCCGGCCGGCACTGACATGGTCACCGGCCTGTACTCCGCGTCCGGCGATTCAATCCCGATCCTGTGCATCACGGGCCAGGCGCCGGTCGCCCGGCTGCACAAAGAGGATTTCCAGGCGGTCGACATCGCAGCGATCGCCAAGCCGCTGACGAAGCTGGCGGTCACCGTACTGGAGCCGGCTCAGGTGCCGGGCGTCTTCCAGCAGGCCTTCCATCTGATGCGCTCCGGACGGCCCGGCCCTGTCCTGATCGACCTGCCGTTCGACGTGCAGATGACTGAGATCGAGTTCGACCCGGACACGTATACCCCGCTGCCGGTCTACAAGCCGGCCGCCTCCAGGGCCCAGGTGGAGAAGGCGCTCGACATGCTCGGCGAAGCCGAGCGCCCGATCATCGTCGCCGGCGGCGGCATCGTCAACGCGGACGCGGCTGAGTTGCTCGTGGAGTTCGCCGAGACGATCGGGGTCCCCGTCATTCCGACACTGATGGGCTGGGGCACAATCCCTGACGACCACCCGCTGATGGTCGGCATGGCAGGGCTGCAGACCTCGCATCAGTACGGCAACGCCACGCTGCTGGCATCCGACTTCGTCCTCGGTATCGGCAACCGTTGGGCCAACCGCCACACCGGTGGGCTGGAGCTGTACCGGCGGGGCCGGAAGTTCGTACACGTCGACATCGAGCCGACTCAGATCGGGCGGGTATTTCCGCCCGACTACGGCATCGTGTCCGATGCCGGCGCCGCACTGGCCCTTTCGTTGAGGTGGCGAAGGAGCGCAAGGCCGCGGGCGGGCTGGCCGACCGCAAAGCCTGGGCCGATGAGTGTGCCGAACGCAAACGGACCATGCTGCGCCGCACGCAGTTCGATGAGGTCCCGATCAAGCCGCAGCGGGTGTACCAGGACATGAACCTGGCCTTCGAAAAGGACACCCGGTACGTCAGCACCATCGGTCTCTCGCAAATCGCCGGAGCTCAGTTCCTGCATGTATTCAAACCGCGGTACTGGATCAACTGCGGCCAGGCCGGCCCACTGGGATGGACGATCCCGGCGACTCTGGGCGTCTGTGTGGCCGATCCGGACGCGACCGTCGTCGCACTATCCGGTGACTATGACTTTCAGTTCATGATCGAGGAGCTGGCCGTGGGGGCGCAGTTCAACCTGCCGTACATCCACGTGGTCGTGAACAACTCCTACCTCGGCCTGATCCGTCAATCGCAGCGTGCCTTCGAGATGGACTACGCCGTGCAACTGTCGTTCGACAACATCAACTCACCAGAGCTAGGTGCCTACGGAGTCGACCACGTCAAGGTCGCCGAGGGCCTGGGCTGCAAGGCGCTGCGAGTGCGGCGACCCGAGGAGTTGCTGCCGTCGTTCGAAGAAGCGAAGAAGCTGATGGCGGAATTCCGCGTCCCGGTCGTCGTCGAGGTGATTTTGGAGCGGATCACCAACATCTCCATGGGCACCGATCTGGACAACGTCGTCGAGTTCGAGGAGCTCGCTGTCTCTCCCGACCAGGCGCCAACCGCTATCGCCCTACTCGACTGAACCGACCGGGAGAGCGCCAGCATGCATGTTCTCGCGGCCCCCGACAAGTTCAAGGGCTCCCTGACCGCGCGAGAGGTGGCCGAGCGGATCGCCGCAGGAATCGAGGCCGAGACCCCAGGCGTGCCGGTCGTGCTGGCACCGGTAGCCGATGGTGGCGACGGAACGCTGGACGCCGCTCTCGCTGCCGGGTTCGAGCGTGTCCCGGTGCGCGCAGAGGGACCGACCGGCGAGCCCGTTGACACAGCATTCGCTGCACGCGAAGGCGTTGCCGTGGTTGAGATGGCGGATGTGTCGGGTCTGAGACTGCTACCGCAAGGCCGGCTCGCGGCGCTGGAGGCAAGTTCGTACGGCACCGGCGAGGTGATTCGAGCCGCGTTGGAACACGGATGTCACACGATCGTGCTCGGCATCGGAGGAAGCGCCAGCACCGACGGAGGCGCCGGGATTGTGCAGGCGTTGGGGGGCGGCTGCTCGACTCGGCCGGTGAAGAACTTCCTCGCGGCGGGGGCGCGCTGGCCCGACTGGCCAGGGTCGACCTGACCGGCCTGGACCCCCGGCTGGCCAAGGCCCGGCTCATCGTGGCGAGCGACGTCGACAACCCGTTGACCGGTCCGCGGGGTGCCGCAGCGGTGTACGGCCCGCAGAAGGGGCAAGCCCGGAGGACGTCGAGTTTCTGGATGCCGCCCTCAGCAGGTGGGCCAATCTGGTCGCAGCATCCACACATCCCGGGGAATCGGTTGGCGAGCCAGTCGACGAGCTTCCCGGGGCGGGGGCCGCCGGTGGAGTGGGCTTTGCGGCCGTGGCCGTGCTCGGCGCAGAGCTCCAGCCGGGCATTGACCTGATCCTGGATCTGCTGGGCTTCCACGAGAAGCTCCAGGGCGCACGGCTGGTGATCACCGGGGAAGGCTCGCTGGACGAGCAGACGCTGAGTGGCAAGGCTCCGGTTGGCGTGGCTGCGGCTGCCGCCGCGGCGGGCATCCCGGTGGTGGCTGTGTGCGGCCGGTTGTTGCTCACCGTCGACCGATTGCGCGGTGCCGGGATTCAACAGGCGTACGCGCTGACCGATATAGAACCCGACGTTCAACGGTCCTTGACCGAGGCCGGGCCGCTGCTGGAACAGCGGGTGCGGGCCTTGGCCCGGGACTGGCTGTCAGAACCGAGACCAAGCGAGTCCCGCGAGGAAGCGACCCGGTGATGATTCATATGACTGCGAGCGTCGGGAAATCGCGCGCCACCGTGCTGAGCCAGGCTGGCGCCGGAACACCGTCGGAGGGAGACGCATGACCAACGTGCCGCTATTCGTCAACGGCGAAGGAATGAGCGGGGGAAGGTACACCCGAGCATCGAGGGCCTGCCATTCCTCGGCGAGGCGCAGACGGCCCCTCGGTACCGGTTCTTCTCGGTTCGCGATGAGTTTCCAGGGCTGTGGCCGGTGGATGAGGGCGGCGTCAGCATCGCGGGAGAGCTCTACGACGTGCCGCTGGATGTGATCCGTGACCGGTTCATACCGGCGTGAGCCGCCGGAGCTCGAGCTCGGCGTCGTGGAGCTGGACGACGGGTCGTCGGCTCTGGTCGTACTCGTGCGGGCCAACTTTCATGCGTCCGGCGAGGGGCTGAAAGACATCTCCGAGTACGGCGGATGGCGCGCCTATCGCGCCAGCACGGGCAGTTGAGCCGGGCGGCGCGCCGCACGGATAAGCCGATGGCCGAGTACGACCTGGTGATTCGAGCTCCCCGAGCCATCACGCTGGCCGGGGAGGTGCCGCGTTGTGTCGGGGTACGCGATGGCATCGTGGCGGCGATCGAGCTGCTGGAGGCCGATCTCACGGGCGAGCAGACCGTGCAGCTCAATGATGACGAGGTCTTGCTGCCGGGCATGGTAGATACGCACGTCCATGTCGACGAGCCAGGGCGCACCGATTGGGAGGGTTTCGAGACGGCGACCCGCGCGGCTGCGGCCGGCGGGATCACCACGATCATCGACATGCCGCTCAACAGCCTGCCCCCGACCTGCACCGTCGAGGCTCTCGAGGTCAAGCGTGACGCGGCGCGTGGCAAGTGCCACGTCGACGTGGGTTTCTGGGGTGGGGCCATCCCGGGCAACCTCAAGGACTTGCGTGGGCTGCACGATGCCGGTGTCTTCGGGTTCAAATGCTTCCTGCTGCACTCCGGAGTTGACGAGTTCCCGTTCCTCAACGAGGACCAGCTCGAGGAATACCTGGCGGTCTTGCGCACGTACGGGGCCCTCGATGATCGTGCACGCCGAGGACTCCAAAGCGATCTCGCGGGCCCCCGATCCTTTCGGCAAGCGGTATGCGAGCTTCCTTGCCTCGCGGCCGCGCGGCGCGGAGAACGTCGCCATCGCTCACGTCATCGAGGCAGCCCGCTACACCAAGGCTCGGGTTCACTTGCTGCACCTGTCCAGCTCCGACGCCGTCCCGATGATCCGACCGCTCGTCGCGATGGGGTGACGATCACGGTGGAGACCTGCCCGCACTACCTGTTCTTCGAGGCCGAGTCCATCGCCGACGGCGCCACGGAGTTCAAGTGTTGTCCGCCGATCCGGGAAGCTGACAACCGGGAGGAGCTGTGGGGAGCGCTCGACCGCGGCGACATCGACTGCGTTGTCTCCGACCATTCCCCATGCACCGTGGAGCTCAAGCGCCGCGAGGTCGGCGAGTTCGGTCCAGCCTGGGGCGGCATCTCGTCGCTAGAAGTGGCCTTGCCGGCCGTTTGGACACAGGCGCGGCTGCGCGGGTACACACTCGTCGACGTCGCGCGGTGGATGGCCGAACGCCCAGCCCAGATAGCCGGGTTGCAGGAGAAGGGCCGCATCGAGCGTGGCTACCACGCCGACTTCACCGTCTTCGCACCCGACGAGGCCTTCGTCGTCGACCCGAGCCGGCTGCACCATCGCAACCCCATCACTCCGTACGCCTCCCGCCCGCTGGCCGGTGTGGTCCGTAGCACCTGGCTGCGCGGCCAGCAGGTCACGGGGACAACCCACAAGGCCACCTGATCAGCCGAGGAGAGGCATGAGCACCGACATTACGCAATCCCGACACCCCGGATCCGAGCAACCGGAACCGGAGTTCACCCGTTTCCCCGATCTGGCCTCGCGTGCCCTCGGTGGCAGTGCTGTGTGGGCCAACGACGAGCTCTTCGCGGAGCGGAGAACCTGATCAAGGTCGAGGAGCCCAGCTATTCGACGTACACCTTCGGCCACAAGGGACAGATCTACGACGGCTGGGAGACGCGCCGCCGGCGGGAGCCCGGTCACGACTGGGCGCTGGTCCGGCTCGGCGTACCCGGCGTCGTACGCGGCGTCGTGGTCAGCACCGCCTTCTTCAAGGGGAACTACCCACCGGAGATCTCCGTGGAAGGCACTGCCATCGACGGTCACCCGTCGCCCGACGAACTCCAACGCCGCCGAATGGACCTCGCTTGTGCAGAAGACGCCCGCGAAAGGCCATTTCTCAATGCGTACGCCGTCGATCAGCCCGAGCGGATGACCCATGTGCGGCTGTGCCAGTACCTGACGGCGGCGTCGCCCGGCTGAGGGTCCACGGCGACGTGGTTCCCGACCCGCGTTTTCTCAGCACGGGAACTGTGGATCTGGCCGCGCTGGAGAACGGTGGCACGATCAGCGGCTGCAGCAACATGTTCTACTCTCACCCACGAACCTGATCTCGCCAGGCCAGGCGCGTCTCATGGGGGAGGGCTGGGAAGACCTCCGTCGACGAGACGAAGCGGAACGACCGGGTCGAGTTCGCGCTCGCCGGACCCGGCGTCGTGCGGCTCGCTGAACTCGACACGAGTTACTTCTTGGGTAACGCCCGGGCTGGGCGAGCCTGAAGGGGTGCGACGCGCGGGTCGCGAACCCCGGAGGACCCGACCGCGTGGACCGAGATCCTTCCCCGCGCACGTATGCAGCCCGATACCCGACACCGGTTCCGGCTGTCAGCGGAGCGAGAGGTGACGCACGTCCGGCTGGACGTGTACCCCGACGCGGCGGAATGGCCCGGGTGCGGTTGCGGGGTGACCTGTCCGCCAGCGGACGCGGAGGACCTTGTCGTTCGCTGGTTCAACCTGCTACCGGAAGGCCACGCCAAAGGCAGTGCTCGCCGAAGACGCCGGCCTCACCGGAGGAGACGCCGAGAAGGCGGTCGCCAATCGGCCGGCCAAGACGCTGGCCGACCTGCCCTCTGCCCTTCGGAACGGCCTTGCTGGCTAGCGCGCGATAGGAAGATATGGAGGACTGACATGACCTTCCAGCTCCAGCGGGGTAGCACCGCCCCCAAGTTCACCTTGCCGACCGCAGATGGAGATGAGGTCTCGCTGGATGACCTGCGTGGGAGGAAGGCGATCCTGTATTTCTACCCAGCGGCCATGTCGGCTGGATGCACCAGGGAGGCTTGCGACTTCCGAGACAACCTTGGATCGCTGAGGGGCGCTGGCTATGCGGTGCTGGGAATCTCGCCAGATGAGTGCAGACAAGCTGGTGGAGTTTCGGGAGCGGGAGGCGCTGACCTTCCCTCTCCTCGCCGATCGCGGCGGTGAGGTCCACGCCTCCTACGGTGCCTGGGGAGAGAAGACCGTTGACGGCAGGACCGTAACGGGGCCCATCCGGTCGACGTTCGTGATCGATGAGAATGGCCGAGTCGAGATGGCGATGTACAACGTTCAACCGATCGGTCACGTCAAAGAATTGCGCCGGATCCTTGGTCTTGATGCTTGAGTTTGGGGTGGCATGAAAGCGCTGACCGGATATTGGCCGGGCACTCTCGAGTCCCACGTGGCGGCGCTCGCTTTTCGCCGGGCCTTTTTGCACGCACAAGATGACGGTCCGACATGAGCCGCGGGCTGTGCAATCGTGCCCCGGCTCGTACCGGCCGTAAGGGCCGCAAGTACACCGCTCATGGCGCCCACTTTCCAACTGCAAGGTGGTGTCTGCGGCGATTCCCACCCGTTCTGCTGAGCTTGGCGAGCGAGGGCTTCCAGGCCTGGACGAACGGTGAGAAACGGTCGGAAATGAGCTAGAACTGAGACTGACACGCCCACGGCTCGACGGGCACCGCCACTTTCGCCGGCAAAGCTCTCTTTGCGCGGCACGTCCGCAGCTCGGGCCCAATCTGGCTCACGACTGCCAATGCGGCTTGCCAGTGACCCAGTCGACGTTCCCGGCCAGGCACTGTAGGTGCCGGCGTGGCCTGGCCGGCGAGGCACGTCGGGAAGTCTGTGTCCCAGGCGTCGCCGGGTCCGCTCGCGGCAGCCGGATGAATACCTCAAGATGGAGTCCTGATTCATCCCTAGGTCACCGGACCGGATGGTGCGACACTCATTCTTATGGCGCCCGTGATAGAGGATGACGATCCCGGTTTCCGGTTGCTTGTCGGGCGGCCGTTCACTGAGAGCCGCTTCGCCGCGGTCGGAGACGCCACGCATCGCTGCGCTAATCCACGATCCGGTGTCGACTTGTCACTGAACAAATGAAAAGGGGACCGACGTGTCTGACCGCGGCAGCGAAAGCGAAAACCCAGTAATCCCTGCCCCGACTCCCAAGCCGACTCGGCCCAGGTCGAACCGGGACTGGTGGCCGAATCAGCCGGACCTGCAGGTTCTCCACCAGCACTCGCCCCTGTCCAATCCGATGGGCGAGGACTTCAACTACGCCGAAGAGTTCAAGACCCTCGACCTCGACGCGCTGAAGCGGGACCTCTTCGAGGTGATGACGACGTCGCAGGACTGGTGGCCTGGCCGACTACGGCCACTACGGGCCGCTCTTCATCCGGATGACGTTGGCATGCCGCAGGCACGTACCGCATCGCCGATGGCCGGGGCGGTGGCGGCAGCGGCGCGCAGCGCTTCGCCCCCTCAACAGCTGGCCCGACAACGCGAGCCTCGACAAGGCGCGCCGGTTGCTCTGGCCGATCAAGCAGAAGTACGGCCGGAAGATCTCCTGGGCCGATCTGATCGTCTTCGCCGGCAACGTGTGCCTATGAATCGATGGGGTTCAAGACGTTCGGCTTCGGCTTCGGGCGAGAGGACATCTGGGAGCCCGACGAGATCTTCTGGGGCCCTGAGGACACGTGGCTCGGAGATGAGCGCTACAGCGGCGACCGGGAGCTCGCCGGTCCGTTCGGCGCCGTGCAGATGGGCCTGATCTACGTGAACCCGGAGGGGCCCAACGGCAACCCGGATCCGCTGGCTGCCGCCCGGGACATTCGAGAGACCTTCCGTCGTATGGCGATGAACGACGAGGAGACGGTTGCGCTCATCGTCGGCGGCCACACGGTCGGCAAGGCCCATGGTGCAGTCGATGCGGAGTACGTCGGTCCGGAACCCGAGGGCTGCTCCCTCGAGGAGCAAGGCCTCGGCTGGAGGAACACCTTCGGCAGCGGCAAGGGCGCCGACACGATCACCAGCGGGCTGGAGGGCGCATGGACCAACGAGCCGACGAAGTGGGACAACGGGTTCCTGGACAACCTGTTCAAGTACGACTGGGAGCTGACGACGAGCCCTGCCGGTGCGAAGCAGTGGACTCCCACGAATCCCGAGGCCCAGGGCACCGTGCCCGATGCTCATGATCCGTCGAAGCGGCACGCCCCGATGATGCTGACGACGGACCTTGCGCTGAAGCTGGATCCGATCTACGGGCCGATCGCGAAGCGCTTCCACGAGAATCCGGACCAGCTCGCGGAAGCGTTCGCCAAGGCGTGGTACAAGCTGCTGCACCGCGACATGGGACCCGTCTCGCGCTACCTCGGCCCGTGGGTTCCGGAGCCGCAGCTGTGGCAGGACCCCGTCCCCGAGGTCGATCATGAGCTGATCGCGGACGAGGACATCGCTGCCCTCAAGAGCAAGATCCTCGCATCGGGACTGTCCATCTCCCAGCTGGTCTCCACCGCGCTGGGCGTCGGCGGCAAGCTTCCGCGGCACCGACAAGCGCGGCGGGGCCAACGGGGCGCGGATTCGCCTTGCGCCGCAAAAGGACTGGGAGGTCAACGACCCGGCCGAACTGGCCAAGGTGCTGCAGACCCTCGAGCAGATCCAGCAGGACTTCAACCGCTCACAGTCCGGCGGAAAGAAGGTCTCGCTCGCCGACCTGATCGTTCTGGGCGGATGCGCGGCCGTCGAGCAAGCGGCGAAGAACGCCGGGCACGACATCACGGTCCCGTTCGCGCCGGGGCGCACGGACGCCTCGCAGGAGCAAACCGACGTGGAGTCGTTCGCCGTGCTCGAACCGACCGCAGACGGGTTCCGCAACTACCTCCGAGCCGGAGAGAAGTTGCCGCCGGAGACCCTGCTGCGTGGACCGGGCCAACCATGTTGACGCTGACCGCTCCCGAGATGACGGTTCTGATCGGCGGCATGCGGGCCCTGAACGCCAACTTCGGGCAATCCGCAACACGGCGTCTTCACCGACCGGCCCGAGACGCTGACCAACGACTTCTTCGTGAACCTGCTCGACATGAGCACGGAGTGGAAGGCATCCGCCTCGGCTGAGAACGTGTACGAGGGTCGGGATCGCGCCACGGGCGAGCTCAAGTGGACCGCCACCGCCGTCGACCTCGTCTTCGGTTCGAACTCCCAGCTCCGAGCCATCTCGGAGGTCTACGCATGCGACGACGCGAAGGAGAAGTTCGTGCGTGACTTCGTGGCTGCGTGGAACAAGGTCATGAACCTCGATCGCTTCGACCTCGCCTGATCCCACACGTCCAGTCGTCCCTGCCGGAAGTAGTCCAGGACCTCGTCTGGGCCTGCCCGCCAGGCCCGATCCCCACATCTACACCTCCCAATCGGCCGGCTGGTCGATGGCGCACTGCTCGCGTAGGTACTCAGCGGCGAAGGCCTGCGTCGAGCTGATGAAGGGGCGTGTCCGGGCCGCGCTGTAGAAATCGGCGGATGGCTTGGTGGAAACCCGGTTACGTGGTGAGCGCGAGCTGAGCAGCTGCGTCGCCATCGCCGTCGGCGATCGCTTCGAGCAGGGGGAGCGTGATCGCGGATGTGCTCGACCAGGTCCGGCAACTTGTCGATCAGGATCAGCTTCATTTGATGCGCTCATAGCCTTCTTCGTACTGGAGTCATCTTCTGGGTGATGATGGGAGTTGCTTGCGGTGACGCCGACGCGTTCGTCAACGATGAGGTGCCTGAAGGTGTTCGCGTCGTTGCCAGCGCTTTCCGGTGCGGTTCAGGGAGTTTCTGTTCACGTTCTTCCTCGCATTCGTAGTACTGAACGTGGCGACCAGCCAGGATCATGCCGACAACTCTTTCTACGGCCTCGCGATCGGCTTCATCCTGTTCGCCGGTGCCGCGTCCGTCGGAGGGTTTAGCGGAGCAGCCTTCAACCCAGCCGTCGCGATTGCGGCGTCGGCGATCGGGATCTTGTCATGGTCTGCCATCTGGATCTTTCTGGTCGCCAACTTCGCCGGCGGCGCAATTGCTGCCCTGGTGTTTCGTCTGCTCAACCCTGAGGACCTGAAGCCGCTCGACGGCCACCGAGATGAGGAGCAGGCCCCTGCTGTTCCGACAGCGTGACGACAGCAGCTGGCCTCGAGCGTCCGGAACCAGGGCAAGATACCGCGGGTGGGCCGTTCCGGCAGAGGCGAGGTTGCCGAACTGACCGGCCTCGACCGGGCCCGCGGTGCACGCTTACGCCACGAGGTCCGCGGCCTGCTGAGGCCTTGACGGCGTAGTGCGCCCGAGGTACGTTCAGCTCCGAGTGGAATGATCCTTTCGCATTACGGAAACTGAGCCGGACGCTTGCTTGCGTGGCCGTCTCCCGCCGCGCGGAGAAGAGGTCACCATGCTGGTTGCCAGACCAACGACCCTCTCAGGCGTCTTCGACGTCGACGCCCTGCCCGCACTTGCTGCGGCGGCACGCAACGTTGGGTCGCCGCAAATCCGCAACGCTGGGGGCCTGGCCGCCATCCGGCAGGTCACCGGTTTGCCGCTGAACCGAATCCCAGTACGGCCGGACGACATCGCTTTGTCCGCTGAACCAGCCGCTTCGACCGGCTGATTCGAAACCAACCACCGCGACTGTGTCGCGACTAGTGCCAGCCGCGGCACAGAAGGGTAGGGACCACCATGGCGCAGGACGTCGCAATAACCGAGGAGAAACCCGCGGTCCACCCTGTCGACCAACTGCTGCCGGTACCCAAGCTGGCCGTCTACGGGTTCCAGCACGTGCTGGCGTTCTACGCGGGCGCGGTGATCGTCCCGATTCTGCTCGGCAGTGCGATCAAGCTCACCCCGGAGCAGCTGGGGTATCTGATCAACGCCGACCTGTTCACCTGTGGGATCGCGTCGATCATCCAGACGATCGGCTTCTGGAAGATCGGCGTGCGGTTGCCCCTGCTGCAGGGCGTCACCTTCGCCGCCGTGTCGCCGATGATCAGCATCGGACTGGCCGAGGGCGGGGGCGTGCCCGGGCTGAAGGCGATCTTCGGCGCCGTCATCATCGCCGGGATCGTCACCTTCGTGGTCGCACCGTTCTTCGCCAATCTCATCCGGCTGTTCCCACCTATCGTCACCGGCACCGTCATCACGATCATCGGGGTCGTGCTGCTTTCCGTGGCTGCGCTGGACGCCGGTGGTGGAGAGCGCCAGCCAGTTCACCGAGCCGCCGACATTCGGTGCGCTGCGCAACCTCGCGCTGGCAGGCTTCACGCTGGTCTTCATCCTCGCGCTCTACAGGTTCTTCAAGGGGTTTGTGCAGACGATCGCCGTCCTGATCGGGCTCGTCGTCGGCACGATCGTCGGGGCGATCTTCGGCTTCGCCGACTTCAGCCGGGTGGCGGATGCGGCCCTGGTTCGGCGTGACCACGCCGTTCCACTTCGGAGTACCGACCTTCAACGCTGCAGCCATCATCGCAATGGTCATCGTCATGCTGATCACCATGGTCGAGAACCACTGGTGACGTCTTCGCGTGTGCCGACATCGTCGACAAACCGGTCGACAAGAACGACGTGGCTCGTGCGCTGCGTGCAGACGGTCTGTCCACGACGCTCGGCGGCATCCTGAACTCGTTCCCTTACACCTGCTTCGCCGAGAACGTGGGACTGGTCCGGCTGACCAAGGTCAAGAGCCGGTATGTGGTGGCGACCGCCGGCCTGTTCATGATGATCATCGGCATCTTCCCAAGGTGGGGGCAGCCGTGGCGGCCATCCCGCCGCCAGTGCTGGGCGGAGCGTCATTTGCGCTCTTCGGCACCGTTGCCGTGGTCGGGGTCCAGATCCTGCGCCGGGTGGACTTCCACGACGAGCGCAACGTCATCATCCTTGCGATCAGCCTGGCCATGGCGATCACGCCGACGGTCTACCCGACGATCTTTGCGGAGTTCCCCGAAGGCGTAAGAACGATCATCAATAGCGGCATCACCATGGGCAGCATCACCGCGATCCTGCTGAACCTGATCTTCAACGTGTGGGGTGGCAAGAGCAATCTGGTGACGAAGGTGCTTCCGACCCCGCAGCGTGACGAGGTGTACAGCATCGACCAGGTCAACCAGATGGACCGCGAGCGGTTCGTCGCCGAGTTCGGGGGCTGTTCCAGGGCTCGCCCTGGATCGCCGAGCAGGCGTACGACGCCCGCCCGTTCGAGGACGTGTACGCGCTGCGGCGGGCCTTCCACGACGCCCTCTTCGAGGCGCCGCCCGACCGGCAGGTCGAGCTCATCCAGTCGTATCCAGATATCGGCAGTGTGTTCCGCAGCGACACCACCCCGTCGGTGCTATCAGTGAAGGACCAGGCGTTCGCTGGACTGGACCGGCTCGACAGTGACGAGATCCACAACCTCGGCGATCTCACCTCCGCGTACCGGAAGAAGTTCGGCTTCCCGCTGATCATCGCCGTGCGCGAGAACACCAAGGAGACGATCTTGCGTTCGGGCAACGCTCGGCTGAACAACTCTCCTGCCGCTGAGCAGGCGACGGCCCTCGTCGAGATTGCCAAGATCGCGAACCTGCGACTTTTCGACCTGGTCGAGGAACCCGACACCGTATCGGCATGACCCGAACGGTCCTGCGCGGGGCCCGGTGGCCCGGCGACGTGGCGTGGTCCGACGGCCGCATCACCGCCGTCGGGTCGGTCCCGGCAGAGGATGGCGACGAGGTCATCCGGGTCGACGGGGACATCGTCACCGCTGGCCTGATCAACACCCACCACCACTTCTACCAGTGGATGACCCGCGGCTGGGCGTTCGACTGCACCCTGTTCGGCTGGCTGACGACCTTGTACCCGGTCTGGGCCCGGCTCACGCCGGAGGACGTGGAGGTGGCCTCGGCCGTGGCCATGGGCGAGCTCGCCCTGACCGGCTGCACCACCGCCGCCGACCACCACTACATCGTCCCGGGCGGCGACGACTCGGTGTTCGACGCCATCGCCTCGGCGGCCAGGACGATCGGCATCCGGGCCCACATCGCCCGCGGCTCCATGGACCTGGGCCAGAGCAGAGGCGGCCTGCCTCCGGACTCGGTGGTCGAGGACCTGGACACCATCCTGGCCTCGACGGAATCGGTCCACCAGCGGCTGCACGACGGCGACCGGATCGTGGTCACGGTCGCCCCGTGCAGCCCCTTCAGCGTCACCACGGAGCTGATGACCGCCTCGGCCGAGCTGGCCCGGCGCCTCGGGCTGCGGCTGCACACCCATCTGGCCGAGACCCTGGACGAGGAGCGGAGCTGCCTGGAGCGCTTCGGCAAGCGGCCGCTGGCGGTCCTGGACGAGATGGGCTGGATCGCCGCTGATGTCTGGGTGGCACATGGGATCCACTTCGACGACGCCGAGGTGGCGCGCCTGGGTGAGACGCGCACCGGTATCGCCCACTGCCCGTCCAGCAACTGCCGGCTCGGGTCCGGCATCGCCCGGGTGGTCGACCTGACTGCCGCGGGGGCCCCGGTGGGGCTTGGCGTGGACGGGTGGCCAGCAACGAGATCGGTGGGCTGTTCCCGGAGATGCGGATGGCGCTGTTCCTGGCCCGCCAGCGGGACCTCAGCTGCGACCACGTTCGTGCCGGCGGACGCGCTGCGGCTGGCCACCGAGGGCGGCGCCCGCTGCCTTGGCCGCGACGACGTCGGCCGCCTCGAGCCCGGTTACAAGGCCGACGTGGTCGTCTGGCCGGGCGACGACCTGGGTGACGTGCTCGACCCGCTGGCTGGGCTGGTTCTGGGTCCGGAGCGCCACGCTCGGCACGTGTTGGTGGAGGGCGAGTACGTGGTCCGTGACGGTAACCTGCTCGGCGCCGATATGGACGCGCTGCGCCGGGACCTGGCCCGGCGGGCCGCGTCGGCTCTGGCCGGAGGGCGCAGGCTGATGAGCACCACCGAGGAACGGCAGCTGCGGTGGTTCAACGAGCTGTCAAGAAGGAGGCTGTCGGCGCGCTATTGCTGGTGTGCCATTCCCGCAAGTGGGCCACTCAGGTGGCGGCAGGGCGCCCGTATGACGACGCTGACGCGCTGCTGGAAGCTGCCGACCGGACCTGGCTTGCGATGGAACCGCAGGATTGGCTTGAGGCGCTCGACGCGCACCCACGCATCGGGGAGCGCGGCGGCAAATCCGCCGAATTCTCCAAGCACGAGCAGGCTGGCGTCGGCGATGCCGGCCAGGACGATGCAGGCGGCCATCGCAGCCGGTAACGCCGAGTACGAAGAGCGGTTCGGGCACGTGTTCCTTATCTCGGCGGCTGGTCGCTCCGCCGAGGAGATCCTCGCCGCGCTCACCGACCGGCTCGGCAACGACCCCGACACCGAGCTGCGGGTGGCCGCCGAGGAGCACCGGCGCATCACTCGGCTGCGCATTGAGCGGTCTGCTCGAGCGGTGACAGCCAGCCGCCGGGAGGTCTGCGCCGACGCTAGCGGTGGCTCACCCGCTGACCTGGACGCCGCCGATCCACACCGCTCGCGACGTCGGCATCGGTGCCGAGGGCGAACACCTTGGCGAGCGCCTGGTCGGCCGAGTCGGCGTTGCGCAACCCGCAATCGAGCGTCGAGCCCTCGACCGGACGTAGCCAAACCGCGTCGAACTCACTCCCGATCGAGAACTCGCCCACCTGACCCGCCAGCCCGAGCGCCGCGGCACCGGATGCCGTGGCCAGGTACAGCAGATGCGCGGAGGTCAGCGGGAGACCGGCCTCACCCAACAGCTGCTGCATGAAGTACGCCTGCAGGCCTTCCTTGAGCAACGACAACCCGGTGCCGGCGCCGACGTCCGATCCCAGCGCGACTCGAACCCCGCTCGCGACGTGCTCGCGCAGCGGGAACAGACCACTGCCGAGGGCGGAGTTGCTGGTCGGGCAGTGCGCAACGCTCGCCCGGGCCTGGGCCAGCGTTGCCAGTTCCGCCGCCGACGCGTGGAGGTTGTGGGCGAAGACGCTTCGCTTGCCGACCAGCTGATGTCGGCCGTACGTCGCGAGATAGTCGGCACTGTCGGGAAACAGCTCGGTCACGGCTGCGATCTCGGCGGGGTTCTCGTTGATGTGGGAGGTGAACCACGATCCGTCGATGTCCTTGTGCAGGGCGCCGCAGGAGTCCAGGAGGGCATCGGAGCACGACAACGAGAAGCGCGGGGTGACCGCATAGCGCAGCCGCCCCGATCCGTGCCACCGCTCGGCCAGCGCACGGCCCTCGTCGTACGCGCGCTCGGGCGTGGTCAGCAGGTCATCGCGGAGAACCCGGTCGCTGACCACCAGCCCGGCCGTGACACGGACGCCGCGCTGCGAGGCCTCCGAGAACAGGACATCGACCGCGGCCGGGTAGTGGGCTCCGAAGACCAACGCGGTGGTGGTGCCGGCCCTCACCAGCCCGGTCAGGAAGTCGCGAGCCACGCCACGGGCGTAGTCCACGTCGGCCAGCCTGGCCTCCTCGGGCAGCGCACTGTGCTCGAGCCAGTCGAGCAACGGCATGCCGAGCGCGCCGATCATGCGCACCTGCGGAAGTGCACGTGGGTGTCGACGAACCCAGGCAGGACGAGGCCCGCGGTCAGGTCGACCATCTGCTCGCCGGGGTGGCTGCGCCGCAGCTCGGCGAGCGTTCCGCGCGCAGCGACGACGCCGTCGCGCACCAACAGTGCGTCTGCCGTGCGCAGCGCGCCGCCGGTGAAGGGGCTGTCCGGGACGTCGAGGAACGTTCCGTGGAAGATCGTCATCGGCGCTCGTCGATCGGCTCGGCCTCGGCGGCCCCAGCCTGCGCAATCGACCCGGACTGCTCGATCGACCCGGTCTGCTGGCCGCGGGCGGCGGCCGGCTCCCGCTCGAAGGCGAGCAGCAGCGCGGCCGCGACCCCGACCGCGATGGTGGCAGGATCCTTGCCGGTCAGCTCGGGCAGGCCGATCGGAGTGGTCACCCGCTCCAGCGCGTCCGGCTCGTGCCCGTCACCGAGCAGCTTCTTGCGGAAGCGGGTCCACTTCGCCGAGGAGCCGATCAGGCCGATCGAGGCGAGGTGATCCGTGCGCAGCGCGGCGTCGATCAGGGCGGCATCCTCGGCGTGGTCGTGTGTCATCACCAGCACGTGGGCGCCGGCCGGGAGCTCGCCGAGCACCAGCTCGGGCAGCACCGGCACGTGGTGGGTGTGGATTCGCGCGGTCGCGTCGGCGAGCGGGGCGAGTGCCACATCAGCTGAGCTGCTCCGGCCTGGAGTCGACCAGGTGCAGGTCGAGCTCGTGTCGGGCCAGGATGCGGGCCAGCTCCAGTCCGACGTGCCCGACGCCGAAGATGGCTACCGCGGGCAGGACGGGCAGCGGGTCGAGCAGCACGGTCACCTCGCCACCGCAGCACTGCACTCCGTGCTCGACCGGCGCCTTGTCCGACAGGTTCGCGGTGAAGGTCGTCGGTTCGGTCGCAAGCTCGGCGAGCAAAGCGCGGGCCCGCGTTGACGGCAACCGCCTCGACGTTGCCGCCGCCGATCGAGCCCCAGGTCTCCCCCGCCGAGACCACCATCTTCGCCCCGGCCGCGCGGGGGAATGCCCGCGAACGCGTCGCCAGCGTCACCAACACCCCCGCCTCGCGGCGGGAGCGCAGGTGCTCGACCGCAGAAAGCCAGTCCATGCCCGTCATACCCTGGTCAGGATTGGGACGCCTGGGCGTGTACTGCCGCACCTCGGACTCGGGATGGCGGTCGGGCACTGTCGGGTCCGACGGCTCGGGGTGAGCGCCGTCGACACCGTCGATGACATGACCGTGCTCGTGGCCCTTCGCCGCCTCGGTGAGCGCCCACCACACCGCCTCGGGCGTGGCCGGCGAAGCCAGGTCGACGCTCGTGCCCTCGGGACCGAACGCCGCGGCGGCTTGACGGAGCGCCTCGCGCACCGAGAACGCCAGCATCAACGGTGGCTCGCCGACGGCCTTCGAGCCATACACCGCACCCTCCTCGTGGGCTCGCTCGAGCAGCGTCACGTTGAATTCGGTTGGCAGCTCGGAGAAGCTGGGCAGCTTGTAAGTGCTCGCCGCCTGGGTCGTCAGCCGGCCGCGGTTCGGCCCGTCGCTCTCGTCCCACCGCAGGTCTTCGAGAGTGAGCCACCCGGCGCCCTGGACGAAGCCGCCCTCGATCTGGCCGATGTCGACCAACGGAGACAGGCTGTCGCCCACATCGTGCACGATGTCGACGCGCCGGAGTGTGGTAGGCGCCGGTGAATCCGTCGACCTCGACCTCGGTCGCCGCAGCAGCCGTAGGCGAAGTACTTGAACGGCGAGCCCTTCATCGTCGCGGAGTCCCAGTGCAGACCTGCCGGTGCGGTAGTAGCCCGGCGGCGAAAGCTGCACCCGCTGGAAGTACGCCAGTGCGGACGACCTCCTCCCACGGGACGCCCCTCGTCGTGGCCCAAGCCGTACGCCATGCCGTCGACGAAGCGGACCTCGGCGGCTGACACGCCGAGTGCCGCCCCGGCAACCCGCTCGAGCCGTTCGCGGATCTGCTCGCAGGCGTTCTTCACCGCTCCCCGTTGAGGTCGGCACCGGACGACGCGGCCGTGGCGGAGGTGTTGGGCACCTTGTCCGTCCGGGTCGGGGCCAGCCTCACCTTGGTCAAGCGGCACGCCGAGCGTGGTCGCGGCGACCTGCATCATCTTGGTGTGCAGACCCTGACCCATCTCGGTGCCACCGTGGTTGATCAGCACCGAGCCGTCCTTGTAGACGTGTACCAGCGCGCCGCCCTGATTGAACGCGGTCAGGTTGAACGAGATCCCGAACTTGACCGGGGTAACGCCGATCGCCCGCTTGACGTGGGCGTGCTCGGCGTTGAACGCCGCGATCTCGGCTCGCCGTCGGTCGAGGTCACCCGACTCGTGCACCTGGTCCCACACGGCTCGGATCCGTTCGGGGTGACGCACCGGCTGACCGTATGGGGTGGTCTGTCCTTCGGCTGTAGAAATTGCGCCGACGCAGCTCCTCCGGTGCCAGTCCCAGCAGCGGCGCGCAGCGGCCGAGGATGTCCTCGATCACGATCATCCCCTGCGGACCGCCGAAGCCGCGGAACGCGGTGTTGGAGGTCTTGTTGGTCTTGGCGATCCGACCGTTGACCCGGATGTTCGGAATCCAGTACGCATTGTCGATATGGCACAGTGCCCGGGCCAGTACCGGCTCGGACAGGTCGAGACTCCAGCCGCCATCGGCGGTCAGGGTGGCCTCGAGAGCCACGAGAGCGCCGTCGTCGTCGAAGCCGACCCGCCACTCGGCGTGGAAGCCGTGCCGCTTGCCCGACATGGTGAGGTCCTGGGTGCGGCTGAGGCGTAGCCGCACCGGGCGGCCGGTCAGGATGCTGCCCAGTGCCGCGACCGCGGCGAAGCCGTGCGGCTGCATCTCCTTGCCGCCGAAGCCGCCTCCCATCCGCAGGCACTGCACCGTGATCTCGTGGTTGTGCTTGCCCAGGACGTGGGCGACGATCTCCTGCGTCTCCGAAGGGTGCTGCGTGCTGGACTGGACGAAGATCTGACCCGCCTCGTCGACGTGGGCCAAGGCGCAATGGGTCTCCAGGTAGAAGTGCTCCTGTCCGGCGAACTCGAACGTGCCGGAGAACACGTGGCTGGCGGCGCGCAGCCCTCATCACGACGTCACCGCGCTGAACGGTGGGCTGTGCACCCTGGAACTCTCGGGCCTCGATGGCCTCCTTGACGTTGACCAGCGCCGGCTCGGCATCCACCTCGACAACGACGGCCGCGGCGCCGAGCCGAGCTGCCTCCAGCGTCTCGCCGAGCACGTAGCAGACGGCATGACCGAAGAACTTGACCTCGGACGGGAACAGCGGCTCGTCGTGCTTGACGCCGGCATCGTTGACGCCCGGCACGTCGTCGGCGGTCAGCACCCGGACCACCCCAGGCACGTCGTACGCGGGCTGCACGTCGAGCTTGGTGATCTTGCCCTTCGCGACGAAGACCTGCACCGGGTAGGCGTGCAGGCAGTCCTTGGTGCGCGCGACGAGGTCGTCGGTGTAGAGCGCGAGCCCGGTGACGTGGAGTGCCGCGGACTCGTGCGGAATGGCCTTGCCGACCTCGTAGGAATCCGGGGCGGAATCGGGTCGCTGCGAGAGATGACTCATCGATGCGCTCCTGTCGTGCTCTCGTCGTACAACTTCAGTAGGGACTGACCCAACATCGCCGACCGGAAGGCCGCACTCGCCCGCATGTCGTCGATCGGAGTGCCTTCGGCGGCCAGCACCTCCGCGGCGGCCTCTACCGTCGCCTCGTTCCACGGTTGGCCGACCAGGGCGGCTTCCGTCGCCGACGCCCGCAGCGGAGTGGCGGCGACGCCGCCGAGCCCGATCCGGGCCTGCCCAACGACACCGCCGTCCAACCGGACGGCATACCCGGCGGCGACGCTGGAGATGTCGTCGAAACGCCGCTTGGCGATCTTGTGGAAGGCGATCAGCGGCGCCAGCGGACGCGGGATCCGGATCGCCTTGATCAGCTCGTCGGGCCGGCGGACCGTCTGCCGATAGCCGGTGAAGTAGTCGGCCAGCGGGACCGTACGCTCGCCGTCGACCGAGGCAAGCACGAGTTCCGCCTCGAGCGCGAGCAGGGCGGGCGGGAAGTCGCCGATCGGTGAGGCCGTGCCGAGATTGCCGCCGAGCGTTGCGCCGTTGCGGATCAATCGCGACGCGAACTGCGGAAACACCTCGTCGAACAACGGGATGGCTCCGTCGAGGCGACGCTCCAGTTCGGTCAGGGTGAGTGCCGCACCGAGAGTGAAGGCATCGTCGTCGACCCGCATCTCGCGCAGCTCCGGGACCTGGTCGATGCCCACCACGAACGGCGCCCGGCGCCCGCGGAGGTTGACCTCGACACCCCAGTCCGTCAGAGCCGGCCACGAGGATCGCATCGGGACGTTGGTGGATCAGCTCGAGGGCCGCGGTCAGGTCGGCTGGTCGCACGTACTCCGCGCCGTTATTGGCGATTCGGGTGGCTGGCGAAACCGGTGCAGCCTCGGAGTGGCGCTGCGCGATCGGATCGTCGGCAGCGGGCTCGCCCAGGGCGTAGGCAGCATCCCGGATCGGCCGGTACCCCGTGCAGCGGCAGAGGTTGCCACTCATCGCGTGCAGGTCGAAGCCGTTCGCGCCATGTTCGGGCTCGTCGGCTGCCCCGGGGTGGGCATCAGCAGCGCGACCCGCGCGATAGTACTCAGCGGCCATTGAGCAGACGAAGCCCGGTGTGCAGTAGCCGCACTGCGAGCCGCCGCGCAGTGCCATCTCACGCTGGACCGGATGAAGATCGTCAGGAGAACCCAAGCCCTCTGCGGTGAGCACGTCTTGCTCCTCGAGACTCGCCGCCGGGATGAGGCAGGCATTGATGCAGACCCACTCCGTCGTGTTGTCGCCGGTGGTGCTCGGTCGCGCCACCAGGATCGCGCACGCCCCGCACTCCCCTTCGGCACAACCCTCCTTGGCTCCTGTAAAGCCGAGGTCGCGGATCCAGTCCAGCGCCGAGGTGTGTGGCGGCAGGTTGCCGAAGGCCACCGTGCGGCCGTTGACCGTTGCGTCAGGTGTGATCATCGGCTCTCCCTCTGTCCAGTCTGACGGTCCGTCGGCAGCCCATGGCGCGGCATGTCACTTCGGCAGCCACCGGCTGCGGCGGAGGTTGGGTTCGTGGTTAGAGCGTACGCGTGGCGCATGACCGTGGAAAGGCTCCTCCGGATATTAATTTCCGCTAGCCGGAACAAGGTTTCTTCAGGGCCGTGCGCCCACTACCTTCCGATGCGCGCCCGGCGCGTCGCCGGTGAACCCGTCCTCGTCGGCGGTCAGTAGCCGATCGGCTGTGTGTCCCGAGCGGTTGCTGCGGGGACCGTAACCGCCCGCGACGCCGACGCCGCCGACATCGGCCCAGTCCTGTCAAAACGCGCCGGGCGAGCCAAGCCAGCTACCCATAATGAGATGGCTTCGTGACTGACGACATCAGCGCGTTCACCGGCCCACCCGGGCCGGGCGGTGGCGAATACCCTCGGAACCATCTGCCCGGATCTACGTATCAGGTGGTCTGCGCCGCTCCCGCTCGGTGCGCAAGTACACGGACAGGTTGATGAGAGCGAGCGTCGCTGCCGCGATGGCGCCCGCCCACCAGTACCAGCCGCCTTCCGTCACGGCGGCCACGACCAAGCCAGCGGCTAGCACGACTTCGCATACCGGCGAGCCCAAGTCGCCACCATCAGGGGAACCCTGAACTCACGCTTTGAGCGTATTTGCGCCAAGCACGACGAGGAAGACCCGACCTGGAGGATGGCATCGGCGCTGCTCATGTCACCCAGCCGCATAGTCGAACACAGCTGTCTTGGATCAGTACGGTCCTTGACGGATCTGTGTCGGGCTCGCTTCGCTCGACGTACTCGCTGGAATCGAGCGTGTCAGCGGTCCGCGGTTGTCGATACCACCCTTTGCATCGCCGATGATTGCTCGATCAGCTGGTCGGCGACTACCTCGAAGGGCTCGATGTCTTGCTGCGCGCGCGAGAGAACGACGGCGCCCTCGGCGCTTGCGACGAGGAAGGTCACGAAGCCGCTCCGCGGCGGAACGGAGAACGCCGACCTCCTCGTAGAGGTCGACGAGGTGGCGTTGAGAGGTCCGGAAGATCTCCCGGCACGGTCCAGCAGCGGACCCGCGGATGCGGAGACGGTGACGGCAAGGATTGGGCACCCCGACTCGAGCCTGGAGCGGAGAAGGATGCGGCGCCACAACTCGAGGTAGCCGGCGGTGATCTCCTCCGCCGATGTGCCGCGGAACCGGTCGACAAAGCGGTCGTGCCGCTGCCCGGTTAGGTCAAGGGCCGCGAGGATCAGTTCTTCCTTCCCGCCGGGGAAGTGATGGTAGACCGATCCGCGTGGGGCGCCGGTGTGCTCGAGCACCTTGAGCAGCGATGCCCCGTGGACGCCCTGGGTCGCCAGGGAGCTGGATCGCGCCCTCGATCATCGTGGCGCGGGTCTCGTTTCCCATGAGCTCTCCTGCCCTCTATGCATTATGACATTGATCATAATGCCGCTCGGTGGGATCGTGGTAGCGGCGGGAACGCAGACCGACCCACTGCCGAAGGAGCAGTCCCATGCCGATGATCGACGTCACTGCGACCGAGGGCACCTTCGCCGATCCGCATGGCACTCGCCCGGGCGGTCGCCGCGGCCGTCATGGGCATCGAACAGGTCCCGGACATCCCAATGTTTCGGCAGAACACCGCAGGATTCGTGCACGAGATCCCTGCCGGCATGCTGGCCGACGTGGATGGCAGCGACGCGCACGTCCGGGTGCAGGTGCTCACCAACGCCGGCGCTCTCGACCGGGACAAGCAGCTCGCGGTGGTCGCGGAGCTCACCCGGCTCGTTGCCGAGGCCGCGGGTGACCCGGGCATTGCCGAGCGGACGTGGGTGCTCCTCACCGAGGCACCGGACGGTGGTTGGGGCCTGCATGGCCACGCCCACACCAACAGCGAACTCGTCGCGGCGGCACGGGCCGAAATCGCCGCACTCTCGACCGCGTCAGGCGGGTAGCGCCAGCCGGTTTCCCAAGGCGGCTCCCAAGCCGTTTGCCCTAGCCAGCGACCTGTTTCAGGGATGCTCGAGATCGGCCTCACCTACCTCGGAGCTAGTTCGCCGAACCGGTAGGCGGCGGTGACTCCGCCGTCCATGAGGAAGTCGCTGCCGGTGATGAACGCGCCATCGGGTCCCATCAGGAGCGCCCCGACGGTTCCGACCTCGTCCGGCGTGCCGCCGCGCCCAGCCGGGCAAAGCTCGATCATGCGTCGGTAGCCCTCCCCGCGCGGGCCGGTCAGTTCGTCCTTCGCCAGCGGGGTGAAGATGATGCCGGGACTGATCGTGTTGACTCGCGCACCACGCTTGCCCCACCGCACGGCCTCGGCCATCACCCGCAGCGCGTTTCCGCGCTTGGACAGTTGGTACGCGTGCAGGGAGTCCGTCACCTGGTCCGGCTGAAGCATCGGCAGGGCGAGCAAGTCGTCGGCGGGCGTCATCGCGAGAGCGGCGTCCTCCTCGGCCGTCAGCGCGCCCAGCCGGTGGCCGGACTGCGACGCGATCACGACGCCGGCACCACCTGCGGCGATGACATTGCCGAACTCCTCGAGCACCAACGCGGTGCCGTACAGATCGACAGACAGGATTGTTGTCGGCGATGCCTGGCTGGGGAGACGCCGGCGGCGTGGATGAGGCCGGTGACGTCCCCGAGCGCGGTAGCGGTCTGGACGAGCGCGTGCACCGACTCGCGCGACGACACGTCGACGGTCGCGGTGCTCACCTCGAACCCTGCATTGCTCAATATCTCGGCCGCTGCGTCGGCGTTCTCCTGCCGCAGGTCAGCCAGCAGGACATGCTTGCCCGCGCTCACTCGTCGCGCGATCGCTTGGCCAATCGACCCCGGTCCGATGACCACAATGACGTTGCTCATGGCATGCCCTTTCGTGACTGGGCCCTTTCGCTGATCTGGCCACCTTGCATCACTCTTTCGTGCTGGCTCCAAGTCCACACCGGACCACTCAACGAACCAGGCCCCTGCGAGGGCCTCTGGTCGAACGCAGGGACATGCGCGGCAGTGAATGGGACGCGGGACGACTCCTTAGAGCTGATATCGCTGCATCGATCCTCTCGTGGGACTTGATCGATGGCGATTGCGTTCCTATCGAGTCGGTTGGGGCCGCCAGCCGGTCGTTTCGGTGAAGCGGTCATGGCTTACGGGGTCGGTGTCACTCGCAGACGTTGTAGGTGCCGCCCGGGCATGAGAGTGCGGCGACGAGCGCTCTGCCCGCATCGTGGGTGTGCAGGTGCACGTTGTAGCGGTCGCTGGGGGTGGGCGAAGCAGCTTCCGGGCCATAAAGAGAACCAAGGCGCAGCGCGACGCCACGACGTCCCGCGTGGGTGAAGCGGCGAAGCTGACCTTCGGCTTGCAACGCCGAGTGCAGAAATTCGGGCGGATCGGCGAGTGGCGTGGACTCATCAGCTGGGCCGGGCGGGTAAACGAACGCGGCCGTCGGCACCACGATGATTTCGGTATCGGCGGACAGGGCGCCGTCGACAAGCAGTCCGGTGCGCCTTGCCACGCAGTCGGTCGTTCACATCCCAGGCACCGGGAAGGTTTCTGCGATCCAGAGTGGGGATGCGGGTGGCCGGGTGCAACACCGCATGGGTGTCGCGGACTGCCTCCCGTACTCGCTCCGCATCGCACTAGGTCGAGTTCGGAAGATGAGGGCGTGACAAGGTGATGACCCAGGTCGCGCAGCAAGGGGACGGTCAGCCGGCCCAGGACCCCAGACGCTCCCGTGACGAGGATGCGCATGCGGCGCATGATAAGCCGCACCCCGGGAGCTGCTCCGAGAACCCGGATACGAAAGCACCGTTCAAGGCAGTGCCGGTTATCCACAACTTCGACGCTATGGATGGTGCTGGCCGCGAAGGGAGGTCTTGCCAATACCCTGGATCAGCAGGGACTCCCTGAACTTCTGCGAATGGTGTTGGCTGGAGCTCACAGCACAAAAGTGCCGGGCCTGACAGCGCCTCAAGCGTTCTGCGGGCTGATGAGCTAGATCGGGGAGGAAACTGCATGGGGCTACGGTCCAGCCGCCGACATGAAGGGAAATACTGCGGACACTTGGAGCGCAGCTCGAACCTCTAATCAGACCGAAACAGGGAACAAACAACTATGGAATACGCCCGCCTAGGGCAACTCCGGTTTGAGAGTCAGCCGTATTGCGCTCGGTTGCATGAGCTTCGGCGACACCTCACGGGGGTTCAACGAATGGTCGTTGGGAGAGGAGGACGCGGGCCCATTCTTCAAGCAAGCCGTGGAGCTCGGCATCACCTTCTGGGACACCGCCAACGTCTACCAGCTGGGCGGCTCAGAGGAAATCGTCGGCCGAGCCATTAAGAAATACAGTCGCCGTGAGGACATCGTCTTGGCGACCAAGGTGCACTTTCCGATGCACGAGGGTCCGGTGGATCCGGTCTGTCTCGCAAGGCGATTCTGGAGCAGATCGACGCCTCACTGACCCGCCTCGACACCGACTACGTCGACCTCTATCAGATTCACCGCTTCGATCCGAACACACCTATCGAAGAAACCCTTGAAGCCCTCCACGATGTCGTCAAGGCCGGCAAGGCTCGCTACCTCGGGGCGTCGTCAATGTATGCCTGGCAGTTCGCCAAGATGCAATATGTCGCCGAGCAGCACGGCTGGACGAAGTTCGTGTCAATGCAGGACCTGTACAACCTGATGCAACGCAGAAGAAGAGCGAGAGATGTTCGGGCTGCTCGCCGACCAGGGCGTAGGTAGCATCCCGTGGAGTCCGCTGGCAAAGGGACGACTCGCTCGACCGTGGGGGAACACACCCAGCGCTTCGACCATGACCCGGTGGGTCAACGATTTTCGGCGAGGGCGACCGAGCGATCGTGGACGCGGTCAAGAAGATCGGGGAAGCTCGCGGCATTCCTATGGCCCAGGTCGCGTTGGCCTGGGTGCTGAAGAACCCTGTCATCACTGCGCCCATCGTGGGAGCGACCAAGCCGCATCACCTCGCCGACGCCGCGGCCGCGATCGAGATTCACCTCATCGATGACGAGGTCCGCGCTCTCGAGGACTTCACACGCCTCGCCAGCCAGCCGGCTTCTGAGGCCAACGGCTAAGTGAGAGCCTCATGATCACTCGTCCTACGAGCGTGCTGGTCGTCGGTGCAACCGGGAGCATCGGACGTCTTGTTGTCGAGGAGTCGATCCGGGAGGGTACCCGACACGCGCCCTGGTGCGCGACTCCGACAAGGCCCGGCGGGTGCCGCCAGGGGCGAAATCGTCGTCGGTGATGTCACCCGACCCGATGCGTTGCCGGCGGCCGTTGCCGGGATCGACGCCGTCGTGTTCACCCTCGGCTCAGACGGCGCCGGAAGGATGGGGGCAGAGACTGTCGACTACGGCGGGGTGCGCAATGTCCTGATCGCTCTTGGCGCCCAGCCGGCGCGCATCGCCTTGATGACGTCGATCGGCGTCACCAATCGCGCCGGTGCCTACAACCAGGCCACCGAGGCCCACGACTGGAAGCGCCGCTCCGAAAGGCTGGTCCGGGCCAGCGGTAGGCCGTACACGATCGTGCGACCCGGGTGGTTCGATTACAACCAGCGCGATGAACTCCGGCTCGTCTTGTTGCAGGGCGACACGCGGTGGGCCGGCGATCCCAGCGACGGTGCGGTGGCGCGGCGTCAGATCGCTCAGGTCCTGGTACGAAGCCTGGGCTCGGACGCAGCCGTGCGCAAGACGTTTGAGCTCGTCGCAGAGCGTGGGCCTGCGCCGGAGGACTTCGACATCTTGTTTGCTCCCTTGCAGGCGGACCCGCATGGATCGCTCGACGGCGCACACGACGTCAAGAACATGCCACTGACGGACGAGCCGCAGCAGGTACGGGATGAGCTGCGGGAGCTGCGGGGATCGGGCAGACATCGCGGACGACAGGCGCGCACGGATCCTGATCATGGAAGGACTTACAACGCGGTCTTCCCGGGCGACCGCGTTGCAACAACTTGATCTTGAGGTGACCGGTTCGAGCAGTTATCAGCGCAGTCCTAGGCGCTGCGTCGAGCAGCTGCTTGGTTCTGTTGGAGGTCTAGCTCCGCGTCGAGGTAGCCCTCGTAGACCTCGAATCGGGTGACATCCAACGCTTCGGCCAGCGTGATGTTGCCTTGGGCGCGTGCGGTCTGTGCCGCCGCGCGGAGCCCTTCGACCCAGTCGGCGAGCTCAGCTAGGTCAGCTTGTTGCCTTGCCCCCACGCCGCCACAGGCTACTCGCTTCGCCACTCGGCTGTGTGCGTACATGGATTGTGCCGGCACGTGTTCCGGACGACACCCCTCCACTACCCCGGTCCCGACCGAACGCCGGCAGCACGATGCTGGCTCGTCGGCTACTGGTGCTTTCGTGATAGTTCTGGTGCGGCAGCAGCTACCGTCGCCAGCGAAAGGGAGCACCAATGCCGCGGCAGACGATTCCTCTGACGGCTTTCGCCGTCTGTGACGCGGGCCAGGTACCAGCGTCGACGACGTACGCCGCAGGCCGGAGATGGATTGGTTGCCGGCCACTGCGCCGGGTGGCGTACACGAGGCGCTGCTCGCAGCCAGGTCGGATCGCGGACCCCTATTTCGACCGCAATGAGGAGCCGTGCGTTGGGTCGAGGAGCGGGACTGGTGGTTCCGCACGCACATTCCCGCTTCCCGCTCGTGGCGTGGTGGACGCACCCTGCTGGTCTGCCACGGACTGGACACAGTTGCCGATCTTTGGCTGGACGGACAGCCGTTGGGTCACAGCGAGAACATGTTCCGCCCGGCCACGTTCGACGTAACCGGTCGCCTGGATGGAGGGGCGGAGTTGCTGATCTGTTTCCGACCGCCCCTCGCTGGTCTTACTCCACCGGCATCTGCCACCAACTTGCTGCAGCGTCTCGGCGACGCGCTCGCTGCCATAGCGCCCGAGGAGCCCGCCGAGGATGGTGAAGGTGCAGGGGTTGATGTCGCCAACCCTGCCGCTGGCGACGCTGCGGCGTAAGGCCACCTTCTCCTGGGGCTGGGACTTCGGACCGCGGTTGCCCTCGGTTGGACCCTGGCGGCCGGTCGAGGTGGTGCAGGAGTCGGGTGCCGTTCTAACGACCGGACACCACGTACGCACGGACGGGGTCGACGTGGAGCACCGGACCGCTGATCTCACTGTGCGGGTCGAGGCGATGCAGTTGCAGGGAGGACCTACGACCGCTGGCCGACGTTGAGCTGATCGCACCGAACGGAAAGATCACCTCTTTCACCGTTTCGCTCGCCGCGGATGCGCGCGGCAGCGGGAACCCTGTCGGGAGCATCATCTGTCCGGGTCGAGGACGCTGAGCTGTGGTGGACACATGATCTTGGCGGGCAGCCTCGCTATCAAGTGATCATCCGGCTCCGAGACGGAGAGCAGCTGCTCGACGAACGGCGCGATCTGGTGGGTCTGCGCACCATCTCCCTGGACCGCGGCGACGATCCGGAGGGTGGACGCTACTTCCAGATTTCTCCTCAACAGAGTCCCGATCTTCGCCCGGGGTGCGGCCTGGCTGCCGGCGGACATGCTCGTCGGGTCGGTCAGCGAGGAGCGCTACCGGAAGTTGCTCACCATTGCACGGGATGGGCAAATGATCATGCTCCGGGTGTGGGGCGGCGGCATCTACGAGCACGATGTGTTTTACAGCCTGTGTGATGAGCTCGGGCTGCTGGTCTGGCAGGACTTCGGCTTCGCCTGCATGGACTACCCCGACGACGACCCGCGGCTGCGGAGGGAGGTCGAGCGGGAGGCGGCTCACCAGGTGCGCCGGCTCCGCAACCACGCCTGTCTGGCGCTGTGGTGTGGCAACAACGAGGTGCAGATGATCCACGTCATGGGGTATCGCGACCTCGCTCCGGGTGGCTGGGGTTCGGTCTTCTTCGACGACGTGCTGCCCGCCGCGGTTGCGACGCACGATGGCGGAGTGCCGTATTGGCCAGGCAGCCCGTACGGCGAGCCGGCCGACGGCGAGGACGCAGTACGGGCCATCAACGGCGTACTCGATGGCGACCGGCATGCCTGGGAAGTGTGGCACGGTATGGACTTCGGAGCCGGCGGCGGCGAGTTCGCGTCGGTGGGGAGTCCCGGCTCTACCGCCGGTACGCCGCGGACCGCGGCAAGTTCATCAGCGAGTTCGGGATTCACGCCTCGCCTGAGCTGGCCACTCTGAGGCGATGGCTTCCAGAAGATCAACTTCAGGTGCACAGCCCGGGCTTTGATCATCACAACAAAGACAATCCGAAGAACAAGCACGATCCGCTGCTGGAGATCATCACTGGACTGCCGACCACCATCGAGCAGTACGTCGACTTCACCATGATCAGCCAGGCGGAAGGGCTCAAGTTCGGGATCGAGCACTATCGGCGCCGCCAGCCGCACTGCAGCGGCACGCTGATCTGGCAGTTCAACGACGTCTGGCCCGGCTTCAGTTGGTCGGTGATCGACTATGCCGGCGTCCCGAAGGCGGGCTACCACTACGCCCGGCGGGCCTTCGCCCCGGTGATCGCCAGCTTCTGCCAAGGAGCAAGCAATGAATTGCAGCTGTGGATCTGCAACAGTTCCGCCGCGCTGGTCTCCTGTGCCGCCGAAGTGACGATCGGTCGCTTTCGGCGGCACCTGATCTTCGCGGCTACCGTCACGACCGAGGTTCCACCCGGGCAAGCTCAACTTGCCTGGTCCATTCCCGGCGGATGCGATACTCCGCGGCGGCCGGATCGCTATGCCTGGGTACAGCAGCCCAAACGGCGCGTTCGCCCCTAACCGGTACTTCTTCGGCGAGATCAAGGACGTGGAATTCGGTCCCGGCCATGTCGAGTCAGAGGTCGTCCGAACCAGCGCGGATCGGGCCGTGGTGCGCGTCCTGCGCGACGGGATTCAACTACTTCGTGCGGATTCCGCACGCCGTCGCCGGACGTGCGATTCTCAGATAACTACTTCGATCTTCGCGACGGTGATCTGGCCGAGATCGCTGTTCGAGGGCTAACCGAAGAGGTTCGCGACGACCATGCTGCGGGCAGTCTCCGGTTTGTCCTAAAGCGTCCGCCGCGCAGCGCCTACCATCCGCGCAGGCTCAGGTTGCTGTGTCCATCTGGATGATGATCTTGCCGGATGGGCGCTCCTTCTGGGTTTCGAATGCGGCCGTTGGCTTCGACGAAAGGCAGTACGCGTGAGATGACGGGCCGTAGCGCGCCCTGGTCGACCAGGCTGGCAAGGCGGGTGAGCTGCTCGCCATTGGGCTCGACGACGAAATAGCGGCCTATTGCGTCGCTGCCAGCTGGCGTCTGGGGTTCTTCGGCGACCGAGATGAGAATGCCGCGGGCACGCAGGACGCGCCAGGAGCGAGATATGACGTCGCCGCCGACGGTGTCGAGGACGACGTCGACATCGTTCGTGCCGGGCAGGGGATCACGGTAGTCGACAACGGTGGTTGCGCCATAGGAGTGCACAACATCGACATCACGAGGCGAGCATGTGGCGGTCACTCCGAGCACCGAAGTTTGCGGCAAGTTGAACCGCGTATCCGCCGACGCCGCCTGCCGCTCCATGCACGAGCACGTGCTGTCCTGGCTGGAGTTGAGCATGATCGACGAGGGCCTGCCAGGCCGTCAGACCGCCCAGCGGCAACGCAGCTGCGTCCACGAGGTCGATCGAGCTGGGCGCCGTGGCGAGATGCTCGCGCGGCACAGCGACGTACTGCGACAGCGCACCGTCGCGGTCGAAGCCAACCAAGGCCATCACGGGCTCGCCGATGGCGAGATCTTCCGTATCGGAACCAGTCGAAGCAACCATTCCGGCTACGTCGTGTCCAGGCACCGCGGGCCATGTTTCCGGCCAGTCCAGTTCGCCAGAAGTAATCGCCGCGGCCCGCACGGCTACCAGGATCTCGCCGGGGCGCGGGAGTCGGCACAGGACGCGAGACGACGCTAAGGGATTCGGAGTTGCTCGACGCCGCGATCAGCACTGACATTGTTCCGGTATGGGCATAGCCCTCCGCTCTCGAGTTCAGAGAACGATAGCGAGTCGGCTGGCGCAGCCAGATGCGGCAGCCAAGACCCAGCGATTCACCGTGACACCATGACAGCGTGACCAGCGTCTACGACCGATTCGTCTCCCTGCACCAAGCGGGGTCGCGGTTGCTGCTGCCAAATCCATGGATGCCGGATCTGCGCGCCTACTGGCTTTCTGGGTTTCTCGCGCGCTCGCTACGACGAGCGGCGGATTCGCCACCACGCTGGGCCGCCGGGATGGTGAGGTCACTCGCGACGAGGCGCTGCACCACGCTCGGGAGATCGTGGCGGCGAGTGATCTGCCGGTCAATGCTGATCTGGAGAATGGGTTCGCGGATGCGCCGGCCGACGTCGCTCAAACGGTGCTGGCAGCAGCCGAGACCGGGCTGGCCGGCTGCTCGATCGAGGACTACACCGGCACTGCTGGTGCCCCGATCTATGAGCTGGAGCACGCCGCCGCGCGGATCGAAGCCGCCGCGGAAGTGGCAGCGGGGCGGCTGGTGCTGACCGCGCGAGCAGAGAACTTCCTGCACGATCGCGATGACTTGGCGGATACGATCGACCGGCTGGAGCGCTATCAGCAGGCCGGGGCGGACGTGCTGTATGCGCCCGGCCTCACCCGTGCTGCCGATATCAGCATTGTTCTGAGCGCGATCGACCGCCCGTTGAACGTGCTGCTGCTCCCGTCCGGGCCCACCGTTGACGAACTCTTCGACCTGGGCGTAACCCGAGTCTCGCTGGGCAGTTCGCTCGCGTACGCCGCCTACGGAGCCCTGGTCGACGCCGCCCGGCAGCTGCTCGACGGGCAACGGGTTTCGTTCTGGCAGTCGGTAAGCGCTGGACGGGATGCCGCGACTACCGCATTCCGGTAGAGCGAGTAATCGCCGATCTTGGATGGCTATGACGCCGAGGCCGCCTCCAGCGTTCCGAGCACTCACGAAGGCCAAAAGCGATGAGCCCATCGTTGCCGGAAGTGCGGTGATCATCGGTCCCACCTGTTGTGCCTGTGTCCTCGGGGCCGTCGATCCCAGCCGAGTGGTCAATACATGAGGCGTCCTTCCGGTCGCGGCGTGAGGAGGTGGCTGACCCGACCAGACAACCTCGTTGATGCCCCATTTCGGCGGGAACCAGCAGGTCAGTGCATGATCATTCAGGGCATGATCATTGGGTCGGAATCGTTGCTTGATGCGCGTTCTGCCCGAGTAGCCAGTGATCTCCGGGTGGGCCACCCTGGCGTACTTGTCGACCTCGCAGAACAGGTTCTGGCAGTCGATCAGCTGCAGCCGGCGGCTCCCATTGAGACCGGAGAAGCTGAGTCCGAGGCGAGCGAAGTGTTGCTCTTGCGTATCACTCATGTAGCTGATCAGCTCCGCTTCGACTCCTCGAGCTTCGGGGCCGAAGCATTTGCAGATGCCGTCCCTGGCTCCAGGTCCCGCGACGACGAAATCCATCTCATCGAAGTCGATCAAGGTGGAGTAGTTGATGTCGATGATCAGCTGGTAGGCCAGGAAGTCGCCTAAACCGGGATGGCTGCGCAGTAGTTGGAACGCGTCAGCCATCGATACGGCTGTCTTCGAGTCGTGCGGCGCAGCTCCGCGACCCATCATCTGCTTCAACAGCATCAGATGATTCGTGTGTTTGCGACGCGCACCAAAGCCTGGGGAAGGAATGACGTACGCCGGCGAGTAGATCCGCTCACCGGCAGAAACTGCAGCGGTTAGCACGCCGTCATAGCTGTCCAGGTGAAACCCCGCCCAGGTGAGTTCACCGAGGGTCTGGAACGCAGCAACTCCCAGGTCGAGATGCGGTTGAAGAACCTGAACAGCAGAATCGAAACAGCACCTCGTCAGGGTCTTGACTGCCGCGAGTAGATCACCTCGTTGATCAAGTACTGGCTGACGCGGTCTGCGGCGCGGTAACAATTGGTGAAGCGATAGCTGGCGATGATCGGGTCGGCGCGTCCACGGAGGCGGATCACCGCGTACGCGAGCCTGATACACCCGCTGTCGCTCGGCCGCGAATCGCCAATAGGTGTCAAAGACCGGGGCTGGGCAGAAGACGTCGGCCAGCCACCACGAGCGGACCGATCACGGCGCGCCGGCTCTGGTGAGGCTGGCGTACTCCCCGGTCATCGCCCGGTCGAACATCTCAAGCGCCTGTCCCTGGTCAATTCGCGCGATGGATCTTTCGATGTCGAAGGGGCTAGGCGCCACGCGCTGAACGCTACTCCGCGACCCTCTCAACGCGCCGTCGTGGCAGAACCAGATATTGTCTTCACGCTTGTGCTGAAAGGCCGATGTCATCCGATCGCCAGTTTTGGCGTACGTCTTGACGCTTGTGATGGAGAAACGATGGCAGCGCGGCTGGCGAGATGGACAGCCCTGAGCCTAGGGGCAGGTGTGATGTGGCGAGGATCTCCCAAGTGATGTCAGGGGACCCGGCCCGTCACGAGCCACGCTCGGGCGCCGAGCCGGAATGGCTCAGCTTCCAGCGCCGAGGCGCTCTTGAAAGTCGGCCTTGAGGGCCGCCCGCTGATCGGAGGTGAGGAGGCGACGTACGCGCCCGACGGAGCGATTCCCGACTCCAGCGGATCCCATAGATCCTCGAATCCTTCATAGCCCGCCGTGACTGTAACGGCAGAAACCGTAACCTGCTTCAGCCCGACATCGATCCACAGCGCTTGCAGCTCATCAGGCGTGGCGTACCGCATGGAGTGGCCTTCATGAAGATCGGCCGCGGAGGGATCGAGAGCTACCACAGAGTCCCAGAAAGTGGCGCAGCAACCTCATCTGCCCGGCGTAATCCCAGACCGCCGCCGCCAGAATGCCCCCGCTTCGGGTTACGCGACGCATTTCGCGTACGCCAGCAACGGCATCTGTCATGAAATTCACCACGAGCTGGGCGAGCGCCCGATCGAATGTCCCATCAGCGAAGGGCAATGCCTCCGCTGCGGCCACCTCCGCGCGTACGCCAGGCACCCGGTCTTGGCACGCTCGTACGAAGTCGGGCGAGGGATCGATAGCAGCGACCCGCTCCGCGCCGAGCAACTGCTGCCAGTTGCCGAGTCAGCGCCCCCTGGGCCGCAGCCCACGTCGAGGACCCGCTGGCCTGAGCGCACATCCGCGAACTTGATCAACTCCTCCGCGAGCTCGCGACCATAACGGCCGATATGTCGCTCGTTACGCCTCCGCCGCCGTGGAGGAAGGTGTCTGCTGCCAGTTTGCCGCCCACGGCGAACTGGTCTCCGGCAGGCCGTCCGTGCGATTCAAGACCTTTGTCACAACTGGCTGAAAGCGCAATCGGTTGTCTTGCGTGCAGGGTCGGGCGGCTACCTAGTCACTGGCATCAGCAGCCTCAAGCACCGCACGCAGCACATCAGCCTCCGCCCGGAGTTGGGCGCCTCGGGCGCCGTGCCCGTGGTGCTCGTATGTCGCGGCGGCGGCGAGCCTGGCCTCCATGTCCGCTCTCAGGATGGCCCGCTGAGACTCCAGGTCGAGCACTCGGCGTTCGGCCTCGGCCGCCCCAAGGCCAACGACTCCACCGGCCACGTACTCACTGGCCGCGGAGGTGACATCCTCGCCCGGGTCGACCGCCTCGGCATTGTCCAGCGCCGCGATGGCGTCTCGCAGTGCTGCCGTTGCGACTCGATCACGGTCCCGCATTGCCTGGCTGAGGCGTCGCCGCAGCTGTTCCCGCAGGTCGCCGCCGTCTTGCGTCATGGGCGTTGACCGCGGGGAGCGTGGACGGTGCATGGGCTCGGCGGCACAGGCCGGACGATATCTGCGGGGCCCTCAAGCTCGGCCGCGAATGTCAACGGCTGATAACCACTTGCCGTGCTGCATCGATGAGGCAATCCTCAGACAAACACCCCGGACGAGAGAGCGGACGAATGAGCACGATCAAACCGAGCGTCGCTGAGAGATTCGCTGAGCATGTTCCCTACCATCGTCCACTCGCCGAGATCGAGAGAATCGCAGCCGCCATGGGCAGCTCTCCGACAGAGAACGGCGTCGTCGAGATGATCGTCTCCCGACCGGCCACGGATGAGCGGAGGGTTCTCTCCGAAGGCATGCTCGAGGTGACGCATGGGCTTCGCGGCGACACTTGGGAGGCGAGAGGCGCCCGCACTCCGGACGGCAGGGCCGACCCGCTTCGGCAGATCACAATCATGAACAGCCGGGCACTTGAGGCCGTCGCGGGTGAGCGCGATCGCTGGCAGCTTGCCGGCGACCAGTTGATCGTCGATCTCGACCTGTCGATTGACAGCTTGCCCGCAGGCACCCGACTGCAAATCGGCGAGGCTGTGGCTGAGGTGACCGAGCCGCCGCACACCGGATGTGCGAAGTTCGCCGGCCGGTTCGGTGCCGACGCGTTGGCATGGGCGAACGGCATGGCCGGGCGCCGCCAACGTCGCCGCGGTATGCACGTTCGTGTCCTGACGTCAGGCGCCGGTGCGTCCGGGGGACGCAATCCGCAAGCTCGCGTAAATGGTTCACCAGCAGCAAAAGCCGCCGTCGACCAGGAGGTCGACGCCCGTGCAGTAACTTGCCGCCGGGGAGAGCAGGAACACCACGGGCCCGGCGATCTCCTCCGGCTCGGCGTAGCGGCCCAGTGGTATCTGCCGGGAGAACTGCTCAACGAGGTCGACCATCTCGGGTCGAGTGTTCATCGGTGTCGCGGTGTAGCCGGGACTGACGGCGTTCACTCGTACCCCGCGATCGACCCATTCCATCGCGAGCGAACGCGTGAGGTGGCTGACAGCGGCCTTGGCTGAGTTGTAGTGCACCTGCCGGAGACCGCGATTGACGACCGTCCCCGACATCGAGCTGATGTTGACGACTGAGCCGCGGCCGTTGCGCAGCATTGCCTCGCCCTCTGCCTGGCAGCTCAAGAACACGCCCGTGACGTCGACGTCGTAGACCCGCTGCCACTGCTCCACCGACATCGTCTCGGCAGGTGCCGCGTTGGCGATTCCCGCCGAGTTGACGGCAAGTGTCAGCGGCCCAAAGGCCGTCTCGGTGCGCTCGACGGCACCGCGTAGCTCGAGCGAGGTCAGTCACATCAGCTGCGATGCAGACCGCGCGGCCGTGGGCATCGGATATCTGGCTCGCCGTGTCGTCGCTGGCTTGCTCGGTCAGGTCGACCAGCCCGACCGAAGCACCGCTGGCAGCAATCGCCTGGCGATGGACTTTCCGATTCCGCTCGCAGCTCCGGTTACCAGCGCTACGTCGCTTTCGAGCGAGAAGTTCACAAGAGCCATCGGACTACCTCCTCTTGCATCGGCCGGGCTACCCCTGGAGGGGTACACAAAGTGACCTCTTCAGGGGAGGTCTGCGGGCTCTGTCGTGGCTAGCGTCAGTCCTCACCATCACTCCGAGGACCCGACATGACCGTTGTTGATCAAACCACAGATCGCCCGATTCCAGTCGTTCCGCGTAGTCGGCGCCTAGCCCGAGCCCTGGCCAAGCCTGGCTGGGTGATCATGACTCTGCTCTCGCTGGTGACCATCGCGTTTGTTGCTCGCTACCTCGCGTTCAACCCGGACACCTACTTCCCTGAGCAGCGAGAGGTCTACATGCGCCGCGAGTGGGTCCTCGGCGTGCACGTGCGTCTGCGGCATACTCGCCCTGGCGATCGGGCCGTTCCAGTTTGTGGCGAAGAATCCGGCGCCGGTTCGTGCGGGTGCATCGGACTCTCGGTGCGGTCGTATATCGCAAGCTGCACCGGCCTCGGATTGTCCGGCTTGGTGCTTGCGACGACGTCGTACCCGAGCTGGGTGACATCGCTCGGCTTCGGGTTGTTGGGTCTGAGCATGTTGTTCACCACCTGGACCGCGCTGCGCATGGTCATTGCCCGATCGGTTCAGCTGATCATCGCCGCTGGATGATTCGCAGCTTCTCACTGATCTTCGCTGCGGTAATGCCTGCGAATCATGACTCCGCTCTATGGCGTCCTCAGCGGCGCAGGGCTGGTCTCCGTTCTCCTTCGCGACGGCGTACACCTGGATCTCCTGGCTTGTGCTGGGTGCCGAACCTCTTGATCGCCGTCTGGTTCACTCGCCGGCCCAAGGCAGACCTGATCACGGTGCCCGCGCACTGAATCTGTCGGGCCTGAAGGGTGCCAGCAAAGGATGCGGCTCGCCGGTGGTGATCTCGTACGCGAGCAGCTCACCGATGATCATCGCCAGCGTGGCGCCGCTGTGGGTGAAGGCGACAGTGCAGCCCGCCGACGTCGCCGAGCCGGCCCAGTACGGGTTCTCCGTCACCGGGGACAGGTTTTGGACCGATGCCGCAAGTCTCCACACTGAGCGACGGCGTGTCGGTGAGCACGTGTGACGCTTCGGCGAGCAGCTCCTCGATCGTCTCGGCCGGGACGCCGTACGTGCCGTCGGGCCGCACCTCGATGCGCGGTGTGGCCCAGTCGGCATCGACTGCGAAGGCACCGTCCGGGTGGGTCGCAACGACACCCGCGGCGCATTCACGACGACGCGCAGCTGGCTTTCGATCAGGTCGAGTCTTGATCAATAGCGCGGTCGTTGTGGCGTCCGGAATAGTGACACCGAACCCCGCGACCATGTGGGGCACGTTTGAACCGGTGGCCAGCAGCGCAGCGTCCACGTCGATGTCGCCGTAACGCTCGGTCGCGATCGCTCTAACGCGACCGGCACTGGCCTTCACGAAGGCGATGCCGGCATCGGTGATCACTTCGCCACCGAGCTCGATCAGCCCTGCCGTCAAGTAGTTGATCAAGGAGGAAAGATCGACCCAACCCTCACCGGGATTCCAGATTGCTCCAAACGCCGGAATCGCCGCTGCGTCGATACCCGGTATCCGAACTGCGACTTCGTCTGGGGTGAGCAGCTGACTGTCGTAGCCGTAGGCCACCTCATGGACATGCACCTGGTGCAGAATCTGAGCCTTGTCGGCCGCCTGCCACCTCAGTCCACCGTCAAACCGCAGCCAATTGAGCTGTGGGCTGCCCTGCCAAGAGAGTCCGGTAGCGATCAATGCCGATCATGCGGAGCCGGTGGTAGTGCTCGGAGCGGATGCCGGCCGAGTTGATCCAGGACAACGATCTGCCAGAAGCGCCACTAGCCGGCGCGCCCTCGGTCACCAGGCACACCCTGGCCCCACGGCGGGCGAGATGGTACGCGCTGGAGACACCGATGACGCCTCCGCCGACGACTGCCACCCTGGGCTGTGATTGGTTGCTCATATCGCTGACATCAATCTAGGGATCGCAGCCGACACCACCGCTACGAGGTGAGCGACGCCGCGACTCCGGAGCGGGACTACTGTCGCTTCAGCCCGAAGGCGGCGCGTACTGGCTCACGCTGAAGACCGCGCCCTGCGGATCGAGAATCTGCGCATCGCGGGTCCAGTCCGTGTCCGTGGTGGACAGCACAGTCGCACCGAGGTGCTCAGCGTCGGCGGCGGAGTCGTCGCGGTCGGCGACCGTGAATGTTGACGTGCCAATGCGGTTCTCGCGCGTCCGGCGCCGTAACGAGCCAACCGAAGGCGTCGGCGAAACCGGGCGGCACCTTGTCGCCAGACTGACGCTCGTGGATACCCGGATCGGATGTCGCGGCAAGGTGATCGCCGTATCCCGGTTGGCGGATCATTGTCGCGAAGCCAATGTCGTCGAACCGCCAGCCGAACACGCGAGTGTAGAAGGCCATGGCCGCCTCCGGGTCGCGGGTATGCAGGTCACTGAAATTCCATGCGCCGGGAGTGTTAGCAACCTGCGCGCCAGGCCGGCTCCGGGCCTGCCACAAACGAAACGGAATTTCCTCGGGGTCGATGCAGGATGCAGTGAGGGCGGCCTCGGCGAGGCTCGACCGTGGCTCCGTGATACGGCCGCCGGCCGCGACCAAGCGGGCGACTGCCTGGTCGATATCTCGTACGGAGACATAGGTGTTCCAGCTAGGGGGTCCGCTGCCGAATCGTTCGTGGCAGGCTGTTGACCGATCCCGGCCGCGTCCTGACCGTCGAGTTGAGCGACGAGGTAGTGACGCTTCGGCTCGACCTCGAGAAACGTCCAACCGAAGAGAACACCGTAGAACCTGGCCGCTTCCTCGACATCGGCTTCCTCGACATCCACCCAGCAGGTGACGCCCTCGGGATACGTCCTCGGCTCGTTCATCAGCTTCTCCTCCGGCTCGCCCTAAAGTCTGATCATCATCGATTCATCACCATTCGGCGATTGATCCATCCGCGTGGCGCCAGATTGGGTTGCGCCAACGATGGCCTTGCTGACTGCGTTCTATGACGTAGGCCTCGTTGATCTCTATGCCCAGCCCGGCGCCGGTGGGGATAGCGACAAAGCCTTCCCGGTAGTCGAACACCGAGCGATCGGTCACGTAGTCGAGCAAGTCATTGCCGACGTTGTAGTGGATACCGAGGCTCTGTTCCTGAATGAAAGCGTTGTAGGTACAGCCGTCGATCTGCAGACACGCGGCGAGGGCGATCGGGCCCAGCGGACAGTGCAGCGCTACCGCGACGTCGTACGCCTCCGCCATCGTCGCGATCTTGCGCGTCTCACTGATCCCGCCGGCGTGCGAGGGGTCCGGCTGAATGATGTCCACAGCTCCGCTGGCCAAGATCGACTTGACATCCCAACGCGAGAAGAGCCGCTCACCGAGCGCGATGGGTGTCGCGGTGTTGATCATGGGATCCAAGAAGGACCCGACGTTCTCGGGAAGCACCGGTTCCTCGATGAACATCAACCGATACGGCTCCAGCTCCTTGAGCAACGCTTTGGCCATTGGCTTGTGAACCCGACCATGAAAGTCGACAGCGATCCCCAGCTCCGGGACCGCATCCCGCACCGCCGCCACCCGATCGAGCGCCGCCTGGACCCGATCCCAGCGGTCGATGATCTGTAGCTCCTCGGTTCCGTTCATCTTGACCGCGGTGAAGCCGCGGTCGATGGCGGCTCGAGCGGCTGCCGCCGCATCAGCCGGCCGGTCACCGCCAATCCAGGAGTACACCTTGATGCGATCGCGGACCCGGCCGCCCAGCAGTTGCGTCACCGACAGACCACAGGCCTTGCCCTTGATGTCCCCACAGCGCTTGATCAATGCCGGCGATGGCACTCATCAGGATCGGACCGCCGCGATAGAAGCCGCCCCGATACATCAGCTGCCACAGGTCCTCGATGTTGCTCGGGTCGCGGCCGACCAGATAGTCCGAAAGCTCTGCAACGCATGTCGCCACAGTGGCGGCCCGGCCCTCGACGATCGGCTCTCCCCAACCGGCAATCCCGTCGTCGGTTTCGATCTTGAGGAACAGCCAGCGAGGCGGAACCGCATAGGTTGTCAACCGAGTGATCTTCATCGCTCGCCTCAGCGTTGCGGCGTGATCAGTACTTTCGCCCAGCCGGTGCGGGACTCGGACACCTGAGTTGGCCGGACCGTCACCGGCTGGCCGCCGTCCCACACCAACGCATGTTGCTCAGTCAGCTGGCTCAGCTCTACCAGCCGCACGCGGCTCTACCACTGCCACCCTCGGACCTGCCTCAACGCGCGCTCTTCCGATAGCGGTCATCAACGACAAGGCGGAATCGATCTAGCGTTGGCGTACGCACCATTTCTCGGTTGCAACGGGACTTGATCAGCTGAGCTACGCCAGCCGGCTGCTGACCTCGGCAGCGGACGGGTTGGTTAGCGCGGACCCGTCGTTGAAGAGGACCGTAGGTACGGTGAGATTGCCATCGTTGACTTGAGCGACGATTGCGGCACCATCGGAATGATCTTCGATGTCGATCTCTCGAAAGTCGATTCCGGCGCGCGAGAGCTGAGACTTGAGTCGAATGCAGTAACCGCACCAGCGCGTTGTGAACACCGTTGGCTGGTCTGCCGTCATCAAATCCATAGTCACGATATGTATAACTGAGGCGTGGGCTGCGCTATTTCGCTGGCGCTGTATTGCGTTCGTCACACTACTGGTCCGATGGCCGTGATCTAGGACACTTCGAGCTGAAATGGAGCAGCATACGATGGCCGGGTGGATCAAGCGATCCATCGCTGTCGCGCTCCGCGACGGAGCGGAAATCGCGTACGCCACGGTGGGCGACGGTCCTCCGCTGGTCTTCACGTCGTGGTGGGTGAGCCACGTTGAGCTTGACTGGAGCGATCCGGCGTTCCGTGCTTTCTTCGAGACTCTCGCCCAGCGCCATCTGGTGATCCGCTACGACCGGCCCGGCGCGGGCCTTAGTGGGCCTCGGCAGGTGCCCTTTCGCTACGCGACGAGGTGGCTTACGCGCTCGCGGTGATCGACGAGCTCAAGCTGAGCCGCTATGCGTTGTTTGGCATCTCCTGCGGCGGACCCGCTGCCGTCGGGATTGCCGCCGAACGGCCCGATTCAGTCACACAGCTCGTCTTGTATGGCACGTACGCTCGCGGCTCGACAATCGCCGATGCCCGCGCGCAGGATGCGCTGGTCCAGATGGTCGAATCGGTGTGGGGCGTCGGGATTCGGGCGCTCACCGACGTATTCCTCCGCGGCGCAAGTGCCGTGGGCACAGCCGCGTTTCTCGCTCGGCAACGGGCCACGGCGTCGCCCTCACTGACGCGGCGCAACTGCTCCGGCTGACGTTTCTGCTTGATGTGGCCGACAAAGCCCCGGCAGTGCGCGCACCGACGCTCGTGCTGCATCGCGAGTTCGACCCGGCGATCCGAATCAGCCACGGGCGAGATCTGGCACGCCGCATCTCGGGCGCTCGCTTCGTTGCGCTGCCCGGCGAGACGCACGTCCCTGGGATGGTGAGTCCGAGGCCGGTGCTGCGGCAGACCGAGCTGTTCCTCACCGGCACCGCGCCAGTGCTCTCGATCGGCCGCCAAGGTCGCAACGCTGCTCTCCGTCCGCGGGCGGCCGATGGGCAAGAGCGCTGGCACGACGCTTATTTCAGTCGTGTCGCGCTTCGGCGGTCGAGTGGCACGAAGCGACTCTGCCTCGGCCCTCATCTTCTTTGACTTGCCCTCCGCCGCGGTTGGTTGCGCTCGAGCATTGAGCGGCGAGCTGGCAGCCTCCGCGGCGGTTTCCCGGCTCGGTCTCCACGCCGGCGAGGTGGCCGTATGGCCCGACCGTGTCGACGGTCTCGCCGTCGACGTCGCTGAGGCTGTCGCGGCCGTCGCTGAGCCAGGCGAGATCTGGTGCACAGGACCGTCGCCGACCTTATTGCCGGCAAGGGCGTGCCGTGGCACGATCGGGGCACCGTTGAACTGGCAGGCGGACTTGGTGCCCGGCGGCTGCTGACGATTGGCGGCGATGCAGCTAGCAGCGTCGTCGACTGACACCCAAGTGACCCTCCGAGCGGGTCGTCAGGCGGTGACGTCCCGGATTCTTGAGGCGACTGCGCGGATCCTCGTCGTAGATCCTGATCTTGGTGCGCATCTCCGGGCTCTGATCCGCACCGGAACTACCTGCGCGTACGAGCCTGCTCGGCGTGCGCCTGGCGGTTGCTATCCACCACCGAACGGTGCGTCGTGCCCTCGAAGAGCGGTGCCCCGCGACCCCAGCACCACCGGCACCAGGTGGCGTCGGAACTCGTCGACCTTAGGCGCGCACGCCCGGATGGCAGCTCGACGTTCCCGCGGGAACGTCTCCGGTCGCCACGGAAGCAACGCAGCTCAGAGGTGCTTGCTCAAGCGAGTTCAACGACCCGCGAGCGCATGCACCGTCTCCAGACGAGAAAACGTCGCCGCGCCATCAAATGGGAACCCCTCCGACACGCTCAGGCGCCCGCTTCGTGGCCGGAACGCAGTCGTTTGCCATCGCAACCGTCAAGACGTACGCCAAAGTGGCATCGGACGGGGTCTTTTCCATCACAACCGCGAAGACGTACCTCCTGCACCGCGCGCCCCTTTGCAGATCGAACTCACCGCGCCGCGCGCGTTGGCCTCGAACTGCGACTCGAGTCCCCTGATCTCGCCACTGATCCGTCGTGAACTCTCTAGAGCCAACCCAGACCGAGTCGCCGGCGATCAGCGGGCGTAACAAAGCCATGAGTTCGGCGTCCGCACGCCCTTTGAGCTCGTCACTGGCAAGCCGGCGCGCGATCCCGGCCACGAAATCGGCGATCTGCACTCGAGGTTCGCGACTGGAATCGACGAGCTGGACATTGGTCAGTTGCTGACCCGGATGGCTTGCGGCAAACGCGGCCGCAATGTCGGCGATGCGTTCCGGGGTCAACGCGGACTGTTCATCATGTACGACGGACAGTGTGTGGGCATGTGAGCCCCAGTAGTTGACAGCGCGGCTGAATGCAGGAGCAGCGGCTCCATGAGCGGCGTCCGCTTCGGGTTCTGCAGATGCGACGCGCGAGTTGCTTCGGCGATCGGCCGAGTGGCACGCAGCATGCCCATTACCTGCCTCACCGGCCGCGCCGCGGGAGCGTCGGCCATCTCATCGACCGACGCGTAGAACGTTTGCACCGGTGTCTGCGGCAGCCAGCGGTTGTTGGTCCGAAACAGGTTCGCAGACAAGGTCAGAAACTCCTGCCAGCGAGACGTTCCGTAGCTCTGCTCGCCGAAGCGATAGAGGGCCAGAGACATCCGCCGTGTCGGCGCATCCCGCCCGGGAGTGGCGATTCCCGACACTTGCTGCTCGCCCAGGAGTACGTCAACCATGCGGGCAAGTACGAAGAATCGGGTGTCAGTGAGGTGGACGTACGCGTTGCCGTGGATCGGACTGCTCGCGCCAAGCAGCCACAGCAACGCAGGTCGGCGACGGGGCCGCAAGATTTCGGCCGACTTGTATTCGCCCTGCACCCCGGGCACCGATGTTTCGTCGGAGATCGCGGATCAGCTCGGCGGCTGTCTCCGGCGCGATGCGAATGCTGGCGTGTGCAAAGACCGGGCTATGTCCGCGTCCGACCAAGTTTCCGCCGGAGAAGCCGGATTCATCACACGCGACCTCAATGTGTCGCTCGACGGACAGTTCTGATGGCACAGCAGGTCGTGCTTGGTGGCTATTGGTCAAGGCGACCGTCAACCCGCTCCCGCAAGACAATCTGGACGGCCGTTAAGCCGCGCATACTCCTCAATCATGGACAGCAACACTTCACGGAAATAGTTCCTCCCAGCAGTGACACATTTCCCGCGGAGGCGCAAGCCTTGTGAGCGCCAGGTCGAACGCGTTTCCGCAGGAACGCTTTCCTGACGCCGAGAACGCACACGTTCCGCGGGAACACTCCCACCCATCGTGGGTTCGCGATCGAAGGTGGCGAGATCGTTAGAGTCCTATAAAGTTTGGTCATGGCGCCCGAGGATTCCCTACCGCCTGACCAGCCACTGGACAAGCGCGTGACAATCGGGCTGGCCAAGATCGGTATTGCCCTCAAGCAGCAGGCATGGGCCGAGGCAGGGGCCGCGGCCTGACCCCGACCCAAGGCCAGGTCCTGGCACTGCTACGCGCCAATCCCGACGGCTTGCGTCTGGGTGCCCTAGCAGAGCAGCTCGGCGTTACTGCCGCCACGACCTCGGACAGCGTGACCGCGCTGCAGCGTAAGGGCCTTGTCACCAAAGAACCGATGGCCGGCGACGGCCGGGGCGTGATCGTCTTGCTCACCCCCGACCGGCACTCGCGAAGCCGCCGCAGCAGCCGCTTGGCCCGACTTCCTGTTGGAGGCGGTCGGTGAACTTTCGAGCATTGAGCAGGCCACCTTCCTGCGCGCCTTGGTTTCGATGATCCGCACCCTGCAGGAGAAGGGCCGGATTCCAGTCGCTCGCATGTGCGTGTCCTGCCGGTTCTTCCGGCCCTATCAGCACGACGATCCGGCGCGCCCGCATCATTGCGCATTCGTCGATGCACCCTTCGGTGACGGCGAACTGCGATTGACTGTCCCGATTTCCGGACCGCTCCGGACGAGCAGGCCGCCCAGACGTGGCTGGCCTTCCGCGCCCCGACCAAGGCCGATCCCTAGGAGGACCACATGACCCAGATCGACATCCCCGGCTACACCTACGGAACCGACGCTGTGCCCCGCTCTCCGGTCAGCCTCGCCGAGCTGGAACTGCTGCGGGCGACCCTGCTCCTAGGCGACGACGACCAGATAGCTTTGCACCGCTCCAGTGAGCTGCTGGCTCCCCGGATCGACGCCATCCTCGACGTCTGGTACGGCTTCGTAGGCGCCAATCCTCACCTGCTCGCCGCGTTCACTGGCCCTGACGGCCAGCCGGACCAGGAGTATCTGGCTGCCGTACGACGCCGCTTCGGTCGCTGGATCTTCGACACTGCCTGGGCCGAGTACGACCAGGCCTGGCTCGACTACCAGCACGAAATCGGCTTACGCCACACCCGCAGGGGCAAGAACCGCACCGACGGCGTCCAAGCCGCCGACCACATACCCCTGCGTTACGTCCTCGCCCTACTGGTTCCGATTACGACGACCCTGAAGCCATTTCTGGTCGAGGGTGGGGCGTCGCCGGAGGAGGTCGAGGTTATGCATCAGGCCTGGGTCAAGGCCGTACTGCTCCAGCTGATCCTCTGGAGCCAGCCGTACGCTCGCGACGGTGACTTCTAGGCGTCTGCTTCTAGCGCCTCGCCCCGCCATGCGGCAGTCTCCGCTCGATGTGCCATCCCACCGTTGAGGGTGCTTCATCGCAAGGAAAGGCAGCGAGTGATCATGGCGACATGGACGAGGCAGCGATCATTGACTACGTCGGCGGTCTACCAGGGGTGGTGACCTTCACGGCGAGCGAGGAGAACGACGCACCAGCCAGTGCCTGGGGCGACACGTTCTTCTTCTACGACCCGGAAGGCAAGCTCGCCGAGAATCAACGACTGCCGTTCGCCACTGTGGTCATCCATGACTATGCCGGCTGGGATACCGAATCTCGCCTTGATCGCGATGGCATCTTCCGCGTCAACCTCGCCGTCGGGCGAAGCAGCTTCGAGGGTCTGTTAGGTCATTCGCCGAAAGAGCATGCTGCGCATCACGACGAGTTCGACTATGCGGCCACAGACGTACTGCTCCCACATCCGACCTACGCCTCCCAGGGCTGGGTCTCGATCCTCAATCCCGCAGAGCGCACCAGTGCGCAGCTACGGGAACTTCTTGAGAATGCACACGGCCTAGCCGCGCGTCGTTACGCCAGACGGCGCATCACTGCCTCGAAGTAGCGTCGCGGCAGCAGGTGTGAGTTGGTAGCCGGATCCGTTCGGAGTCTCTTCGCGGAGCAGGCGTTGCAACGTGTCGGTGTGATAGAGCGCCAGATTGAGTGATTGCCCCCACCGTGAGCCGAGGCTGCACAGGCTGCCGCCGAGCGCGATGACTCCGCCGGGCAGGCGCTCGGCATGATCGAAGCGACGCCGTAGGTAGGGCGTGCGCGCAAAGGTATCGGCCGGTTCAGCCAGCTGACCGGCGCTGAGTCGCTCGATCGGGACGTGCGTATCCCACGTGTCGGCAAGCCACAGGCACATCCGAGAACCGGCGCCCATAGCGTCGACGACGAGTTCAGCCGGGACGGTCCGCACGGCCGCGCTGCGGGTCCGCGGCAGGACCCGCGCGCCCACGCAACGCTCGCCATCGCGGATGAGTCCAGCGGCGTCGCAACCAACCAGCGACACAACGTTGTCTACTCCGGTCAGGCGCCGAACGAGGTGGTGTTCGACAGACCACTGGCTGAACTGCAGCCTGGTCCGTAGGCCAGGTGCTGCATCGTCAGCGCTGAGCTCAGCCGAGAGGCCCGGGAAGAGTCGTTCCAGCTGCCATTGCGTCGCTTTGCAGAGGATCTGAGCAGGCACTGCTGGAATGGTGGAACGATCACTCGCCGGCGTGGCTGCCGCAGTGCCGACGGAGTCCGTGATGCGACGTTCGATGATCATCACCAGCTCGAAGTAGTCGGCCAGCACCCCGGCAGCGAGCATGCCCGCCATGCCACCGCCAAGGACGACCGCATGCCCTTTGAGCTCGATCGCTGGGGGAGCGTCGCGATGCTCTGGCATTCCTGAAGCTTCAGCTATCCGAATGCCCAATGGCCAGGTCAGTTCGCGCCCAATCAATGGTCATGGAATCGCTGGTTCATTTCTGGGGGCAGCGGACGGGCTCGGAGCCAGAGTTCGCCGACCAGGGCGTGCAACATGAACGCGATCCAGCAGGAGGGGCCGAAGGCCGCTGGAACGCTGAGCAACCCTGTGAGCTGGAACAACGCGATCCAGATGGAGCTTGCTGAGCTGCTCGACCAGAATCACCCGCAGGTCAGCCGCTAGCTCGCACCCGTCGCTCACTAGGCATGCGTGAGTTCGAGCGTCAACAGGTATTGCTTGCGCTCGAGCCCGCCGCCGTATCCGGTGAGACTTCCGTTGGCTCCGATGACTCGATGGCAGGGCACGACGATCGGGATCGGATTGGCCCCATTGGCAAGCCCGACCGCTCGACTCGAGTGGCGAGGCACCAGCCCGATCGCCGACGGCGACCTCGCTATAAGAAGCCGTCTCGCCGTACGGGATCGCGCGCAGCGCCTCCCACACCCGACGCTGGAACGCCGTCCCTGACATCGACAGCGGCAGATCGAACGACTTGAGCTCGCCCTGCGAAGTACGCCTGAAGCTGGGCCTCGGTCTCGGCGAGGATCGGGTCTTCGGACGCGGCGACCTGAAGGCCACGGAGATCCTCGATCTCCTCGCTGAACGAGATGGCGGTCAGCGCCTCGCCATTGGATGCGAGGCCGAGTGCGCCGAGCGGTGTATCGATGGTGGTGATCTTGTTCACGATGCCTTCGCTTTCCTGAGCTGGTCCGGGGCCAGCGGCTCTGAAAGCTGGCTCCAAAGATGCATGCACGGCGTAGGAACGCCATGGGCGTATTGACTCGAGTTCGGCCGCATCGACGCCATCTCCGGGTGCCGAGTGACGACCGAGGCTACGCAGTGCGTGCACAATGCCGAGATCGGTGCCGAGCCAGACGTCGGGATCGCCCAGCGCACGCATCGCGACATAGTCAGCGGTCCACGGGCCGATTCCCGGCAACGCCAACAGCGATGCGCGAACCTCGGCTCGATCGGCGCCGCGATCGAGCACCACGGACCCGTCGACAACGGCCTCGGGCGAGCGATGCGAGCGCGCGGCCCCTCGAGCGAGGCATCGGAAGATCGACCGGATCGATTGCCGCGATCGCCTCGGGCGTCGGGAAGAGCCGGGTTACGCCGTCTCGCAAGCCGATGCCATCAAGTGAGCTGCCGTGCTCCGCAACAAGGCGGGCGAGAATCGTACGCGCACCGGCGACCGAGACTCTGCTGACCGACGACCGCTCGAACCGCCAGCTCGAAGCCATCGACATGGGCCGGCACTCGCAGCCCGGGCCGTGCTGCGACCAGAGGCTGGAACGTCGGAGTTCTGGCAAGGACGCCGTCAACGGCCACGGGATCGGCATCGAGATCGAAGAGCCGGCGACAGCGCTCCACAGCCGTCGACAGATCACGCAGATCGGCGAGCTCGAACGTAGCCTCGACCCCGTCCAGTCGCGGCGTGAGCATGACGTATGCGGACCCATGTGGCAGGTGCAATGAGCGCCGGTACGCTCGATCGTCGACCTGCTCGATGCCCGGCACGGCCCGCGGTCGCAAGAAGCGGAGCAGCCCGAGCGCCATCGAACGGCTGGCGCGCCGCGAGGAACACCGAGATCGCGGTCCCGCCTGATCCGGCCCTCCCGCCTGATCCGGCACTGCGCCGACGAGCGCGACTAGTGGCTCGGAGTTGCGTGGGCGTGGCGTCGTACGTCTCGCGCATGGTGTCGTTGAACTGGCGAATGCTGGTGAAACCGGCCGCGAAGGCGACGTCGGCGAAGTTCAAGCTTGTCGTTTCGATCAGGATCCGCGCCGTATGAGCCCGTTGTACCCGCGCCAGCGCCAGCGGACCCGCCCCGAGCTGTTCGGTAAGTAGCCGACCGAGATGTCGCGATGTGTAGCCGGTCCGAGCAGCGAGACCGGCGACGCCGTCGCGATCGACGACGCCATCTGCGATCAGCCGCATCGCCCTGCCTGTGACGTCGGCCTTGACATCCCATAACGGTGATCCCGGCGATGCGTCCGGACGGCATCGACGGCACGCGCGAAAAGCCCGCACCTGCGCGGCCGCCGCGCTTGGGAAGAACGAGACGTTGCGACGTTTGCGGCGTAACGGCAGGACACGACGGCCGGCAGTAGATGCCCGTCGTGTGAACGCCGACGTAGAAGACGCCGTCGAAACGAGCATCCCGGCTGGCGGCGGCGCGATAGCAACGATCGCCGTCGGCAAGCAGATCTGAGATCGTCACGTCCCCATGGTGTCCGACGCCACTGACAGGTTCTGGCGGGTTTCGGACATGGCGATGCGAGGTAGATGACAAGGTATGCGTCGCGTTGGTCGTCTTAGCTGGCTGAAAGGATGGACCTCATGTCCGAACCGCATCTCGCTCGCCAACGACTTGGTCATCGGCGAGTCCGCCCGCTGGCACGACGGCCGAGTGTGGCTGTCGAATTGGGGCGCCCAGGAGATTCTCGCGTTCGATCTGGAGGGGCAGCGCGAGGTGGTGACACGGGTGCCGACCACCCTCCCGTTCTCCATCGATTGGTTGCCTGACGGTCAACTGCTGGTGGTAGCCGGCCCGGAACAGCGGCTGCTGCGGCAGGAGCCGGACGGATCGCTGATCGACCACGCCGATATGAGCGGCCTGCCCGGCGGGCTGAACGAGATTGTCGTGGACGGCCGCGGCACCATCTACGTCAACGGCGGCAACGACTTCTACCCCGACGAGGGCGTGGCGCCGGGCTTTATCGCCGCAATCACTCCGGACGGGGTCGTGCGTCAGGTCGCCGGGGAGATTGCCTTCCCGAACGGGATGGCAGTAACCGACGACAACTCGACCTTGATCATCGCGGAGTCCTTTGCGGGCAAGCTGACAGCATTCGACATCTCCGAGGACGGTGGGCCTCGACAACCGCCGGACCTTCGCCGAGGTGCTGGCCGACGGGATCTGTATGGACGCCGAGGGCGCGGTCTGGACGCCCAGCTGGTACGACAACGGGCCGTGTTGCCTCCGCGTAGCCGAGGGTGGCGAGGTGCTCGATCGGGTTCCGCTCGACAAGCAGGTTTCGCGTGCGCCCTCGGCGGACCGGACGGTCGCACGCTGTTCATGCTGAGCGCCGACTGGCACATGGGCGAGGACTTCATGGACAACTTGAAGCGGCTCACCGAGGGCCGGCGTACCGGACAGCTGCACACCACGACCGTCGCGGTACCGAGCGCCGGTTGGCCCAACCACCGCTGAGCGATTGCGACGTGTTGCCAGAGGTCAGTCCGGGCACCAGTTCGATCCAGTTGCGAACATCGTCGGCCGTTATCGTGTCGGCGAGATCTGGATGGTTGGTGGCGAGATGGGTCAGGCACCAGTGCCACCACCTCATCGTCGCTTCGGAGCGCGGACGAGAATAGCCGCATTCGCATCTGACTCTGTCTGAGCATTGCAGAGCTCTCTCGCGAAGTACCCTACGGGCTTAGCCCTAGTCCCCGAGGTGGGCAATGCCTGAGGTCGCGAAGGAATCTGCCCGGGTGCAGCTTTGCGGAACCTTCGCCGTGGAGTTGTCGGGCCGACGGATCGACAACATGCTGCCAGGACGTCAGGGCCGGTTGCTGTTCGCTTATCTCGCACTTTCTCGACTACGGCCCGTCTCCTCGAAGCACCCTGGTTGATGCGCTGTGGGGCGATGACCAGCCGGCCGATACTGGCGGTGCGCTGAATGCGTTGATCTCCAAGACCAGGGCAGTGGTTGGCGGACAAGTACTGCGGGGGCGTAGTGAACTAATCCTGGCGCTCCCGGAGCCGGCATATGTCGACATCGAAGTCGCGTTGTCGATGTTGCACGCCGCAGAGTCGGCCGTCGCCGTGCGTGCCTGGCGACGCGCCTGGTCGCCGGCTCGGAGTGCCTTGTCCGTCACCCAGCGGACGTTTCTGCCCGAGGCGGATGAGCCGTGGGCGGAGACGTGGCGTCTGCGGCTCGCCGACGTCCGGTTACGCGCACTCGAGGCGTACGCGAAAACGTGTCTGGAGCTTGGCGGCGCCGAGTTGCCGGGCGCGGAGCGTGCCACCCGCGAGCTGGTCGACGTGGCCCCGCTCCGAGAATCGGGGCATCTGCTTCTGATGCGCGCGTTGGCGGCCAGCGGCAATGTGGCGGAGGCGCTCGCGGCGTACGAACGCCTGCGGATCTTGTTGCGCGAGGAACTGGGAGTTGACCCCAGCGAGGCGGTGCAGAACGAGTACCGTCCGCCTCCTCGGGTAGCTGCACGCTCAGCGTTTCGCCAATGCTGCGCCAAGGCCGCCACAACCATGCCGGCGAATGCTGATCTTCATGACAACAACAAGCAAAGCCACCAGCAACCAGTTACGCGCTCGATGATCTTGCCGGAATCCGAGGCGCGATCATCACTCCAGATCCGATCCGCAGTATGACGAGGCGCGAGCCGTCCACAACGGCGCAGTGGATCGCTACCCGCTCGCAATCGTGCGGTGCGCCGACGTCGCCGACGTGATCGCCTGCGTGGCGTACGCGCGCGACAACGTGCTGCCGCTCGCCATCCGCGGCGGTGGTCACCACGGTGGCGGTTTCGCGGTCTGGGACGACGCCCTCGTCATCGACCTCGGCGGCCTCCGCGAGCACATCGGTCGACCCGGTGGCCGGTACCGGTCCGAGTCGACGGCGGTTGTGTCTGGGGCGATGTTGATCATGCCACCGGAGCGTTCGGAATGGCGCTGCCCTCGGGCTTCATGTCCACTACCGGGCGTTGGCGGACTGACCCTCGGCGGCGGAATCGGCTACCTCACCCGCCGCTTCGGCCTCACGCATCGACAATCTTGTGTCGGCCGATGTGGTGCTGGCCGACGGTCGCTTTGTCACCGCGAGCGCCGACTCGCACAGTGACTCTGTTCTGGGCGCTGAGAGGAGGCGGCGGCAACTTCGGGGTCGTCACCTCGTTCACGTTCCGCTGCCATCCGATCGGTGAGCACGGCGTGATCATCGGCGGACCGGTGCTGTACGACATCGCGGATGTCGAGGACCTCTTCCGGTGGTATCGGGACCTGCTCCCGACGCTGCCTGACGAGCTGAGCGGCGTGGATCGGCGTCACCCAGATCCCCGCCGCCGCGCCATTTCCCTGAACATCTCTGGTCGCGGAACGCCGGCATCGTCGTGTGGTGCTACTCCGGCCCTCATGATCGGGCCGACGAGGCGCTTGCTCCGGTACGCGACTTCGGCGATCCACTGTTGGTCGGGCTAGCGCCGATGCCGTACTCGGTGCTGCAAGCCGCCTTCGACGCCCTGCATGCCCAAGGGACTGCAGTGGTATTGGAAGGCCGACTTCTTCGAGCAGATCACCGACGACGCCATCGCCGATACATCGCCGATACGGCGAGACGATCCCGACGCCGCTGTCGACGATGCACATGTACCCGATCAGCGGTGCGGCCGCCAGGGTGCCCGAGGACGCCACCGCCTTCGCATACCGCAATGGCGGCTGGGTAGCCGTCGTCGCCGGCATCGATCCGGACCCGGCGAATCTTCCAGCGGCGGCCGCTGGGCGCAGCAGTACTGGGAGGAGCTGCATGCCAGCTCGGCCGGCGGCGGCTACGTCAACATGATGATGGAGGACGACGGTCAGGACCGCGTACGGGCCGCGTACCGCGGCAACTACGACCGGCTGGTCCAGGTCAAGCGACGCTACGACCCAACCAACCTGTTCCACCTGAACCACAACATTCCGCCCTTCTGGAGACGAGTGCGCATCATCGCAGCCGGCATGTGCTGTGCCGGAGTGGGTATTCGGAGAGCTACCGAGGCACCAGATAGCGGATCAGCGAGTCTGCTCGGGCGTAAGCACCGTCGAGTAGTGGGCGGATTGTTCGTCGAAACGGGCGAGCACGGCTCGCGCAGCGCGGCGGGACGTAGGCCGTTTCCGTAGTCCTCGCCGGCGAACGCGCGAACGTGGTCGAGCGAGTCGAAGATCATCACCGTTGCGAACTCGACCTCTTGATCAAGATCCCGCCGCAGCAGGTAGGCGCCGTGGTAGCCCTCGAGCTGGCGCGCCGCGATCCCAGGTAGTACCTGCTCGCTGACGATCCTCTGGTACGACTCGGCATTTCCACGGGTCGTCCAGCCTCTCCAGTAGCGCAAGATCATTTGCATCACACCTCTTTCCTCGGGCGCGGCCGATAGGCCGCGGAGCTCGGCGATAATCTGCTGAGTCTGGCTCAGATACGTGGTGCACCCATCGCAGCCGGCAAGATGCGCCTCAAAGCGTGCCTTCAACTCCGGCGACAGTGCACCCTCGAGGTAGTCGGCGACGAGTTCCACGAGTTGCTTGCATGCTAGTTCGCCGGCACGCTCTGTCACCTCCACCGCTTCCTCCTTTGCCGTGACAGCCACCTCGGCCGGCGCCACACCACGGGTGGCCCGGACACTCATGATCAGCAGGATCGCGAGGACCACGACGGCGCCGCCCAGCATGAAGCCGGATGAATTGACGCCCTCCTCGCGTGCCACCCAGCCGAACACCAGCGAGAAAGGCAGGAAGAGCATCCAGGTCAGCGTCCCGGCACCGGACGAAACGCCCGCCCTGATGGAGGACGGTACGGCATCGTGCAACAGCCGGCTGGCGTGGATTCCGACGATCGCCAGGACAAGTCCTAGCACCACCTGAGCAGCCACGACGACTGCAAGCGATCGGGTCCAGGTCAGCAACACGGACGCGGCCAGCGACAGGATGATCAATATCGCCAACATCAGCCACCGTTCCAGACGTAGCTTGCCGATCAGTAGCCCGCCGACGCCCAAGGTGGATACCAGCGCGGCCCAGTACGGTCCGTAGAGGACAGCCGGCGCTGCCAGCGCGACAAGCCAGAGCGGGCCGAACTCGAAGATGGCCGAAGAGAGCAGTCCCGCGGTCGCCGCCAACAACAAGACACGGAGCACGGGCTCGGGACGTGATCATGGTTCGGAAAGTGAGAGCGACATGGCTGCGCAAGCTCACGCGCTCAGCGGCCTGGTGCAGCCGCGGTTCGTCGAAGCGCAGGAATCCAATGATCGCCAACCCGACGAGGGGAATGGTGGCGAAGTAGGTGAAGCGCGATCGAGGTGTATTGCGCAAGCACGCCTCCGGTCAGCGCGCTGAGTACGAAGGCGGCGCTCTCCACGGCACGAATCCGACCGATCCACTTCTCGTACAGCTCGTTCGAGCCGGTCTCCTCTACCACGGCGTCGTAGACGATGCTGTCCACGGTTCCCGAGCTGAACGCGAAATAGACCCCGAGGACCATCGCCCCGATCACGTACGTGATCACATTGTGGCTCAGGCCGCCGATCAAGGGAGCTGGCCATCAGCGCTATACATCCCAAGATCATCACCCAGCGGCGGCTCCAACGATCCGCCAGAATCCCAGACGGCACCTCGAACAGCGGCACGACGGCGGCGTACGCGGCAGCCATCGCACCGACCGAGGCGGCGTCGAAGCCGATCTCGGTCATGAACAGCTTCTCGATAGGAACCCACAGGATCCAGTCCCTGCAACGCCACGCCGATCTGCAGCGGCAGCAGCCGCCGGACCGAGCGTACGAGGCGTGGTAGCTCCGGGCATGATCACTGAACTGCCGGTATCTCGTTCGAGCGTGCGGCCGAGGTCTTCGCGGAGCATTTCCCGGGCCCGATTCAAGACGTCGCGCTGTTGCTCCGCGGTGAGGCCGGTCTCGGCCGACACCTCCGCCGGTGTGCGGCCGTCGACGTCGCGCAAGATCACCACACGGCGCCACGACTCCGGGTAGCGCTGCGAGAGCGGCTTCGAGTGCGTTCGCCTCGACAGCACGACCATCAGGCCATGCGCGCGGGAATTCGCTCCAATGATCGGGGTAGGGCTCGTCCTGCGCTTGGAAGCGGTCGGTGTCGACAGTCGCTGCAGGCGGGAACCATCTGCTCCACCACGCGTAGCGGTTTCCGAGCGCGTCCCCGGGCGGTGAGATTGGTGATCATCCGCGCCATCGAGATCTTCATGGGAGCGTCACTCGTTCGCGCTGTAGCGCGTCAGCACAACGCCGGAGCGGAACGGCCGGCATTCCAGGAGTCTCAGCCTCCCGACGTCAGTCGCGTCGTCGAACAGCCGCGCCCCGCGGCCGACCACGACTGGGTAGACGAACAGCCGATACTCATCGACCAAGCCAAGCGGCGATCAACTCGTGCACCAGAATGATGCTCCCGGTCACGACAATGTCTTTGCCCTCCCTGCCTTTGAGCTCGCGGACGTGGTCCTCTACCTCGCCGGCGAGCACAGTGCTGCGCTGCCACTGCGGGTCCGTCATCGTGCTCGAGACGACGTGCTTCTCTACGCTGTTGAGGTACTCCGTGACGCCAGTCTCGTCGTTGGTCTGCAGCGGCCAGAAGCCGCGCATCTCTTCGAACGTCACCCGTCCAAGCAGCACGGCGTCGGCGGTTGCCGCCTGTTGACGCAGTGCCTCGTTGAGGTCGGATTGATCGACATCCTCCTCACCGGCGGGCGCGAACCAGCCCTCAGTAGCATCGATGACACCGTCCAGCGTGATGTTCTCTGTGACGACCAGTGTTCTCATGCTCGGACCTCCGCTCTCATCCCTTAGTTGTCAAGTCCGCAAGCTAACTTGCGGTTCGATCGGCCGTGACGAGGGCCTCGCCATTCCTCGGTAGCCGGCCGCAATCTCGAATGCGTCGGTCCGTGAGCCGGAATGACATGCGGCCACTGGCGTACCCGATTCCCGCATTCGGCCACGATTCCGATATCACCAGCCCGAGGATCTTTTGATCACGAATGCGAGTAGCGGTAATTCACCCTCGGCTCAGCCGCCCGGCGATTCGTTCGGCCATCTCGGCCGGAGGGTCATCAGACTCGGTGATCACATGCCTGGTATCGATATCGGCGTTGGCGAACTGCTGATGCATGTCCCGAGTGACCGCCAGGTCGCTGAAACCATGATCAACTCGCGTGCGAACCCGATCCAGGCAGGCCTCGAGTGCTGGCAGCAAGATCACGTAGTGCAGCTCAGCCGAGCCCGCCGCGCGGACGAAGGTCTGCAAGAACCATGGTCCGACGATGCCGTCGTACACAACGAAGCACAGGTCGCTCAGCCGTCCGGCTGACGCTGCGGCAGCCTCGATGACGACCGTGTTCTGGTGGCGCGCCTGGGGCAGCCACGGCAGGACGTAAGCCCTGTTTGATCATCGCGAAGAAGGAATCGCCTGGTACGAGAGCGCTCGGCGCCCGCGTGTTGGCCAATTCCTCCGACACCGATGACTTTCCGGCTCCGGGCGGTCCGGTCACCACGACTAGCAGTCCCACGGCAGCATTGTGCTCGTGGATCACGTGCCTGACCTGCAGAACCTCCTGGAGCGGTATGTGAGCGATGGGTCGGTCCCCGGAGCGGTGGCCTGGTGGCTCGCGGCGCTCAGATTGAGCTGGCAGCGGTGGGCGCAGCGGTCATCGACGGTCCGCCGATGGCCAGGGATTCGATCTTTCGCTTCGCTTCGATCACCAAGCCCATCACTCGCGGCCGCGGTCATGATGCTGATTGAGGATGGCTCGATCACGCTGGACGACCCGGTGGATCGCTGGCTGCCAGAACTTGGCGAACCGGACCGTTGTCCGTACGCCCACCAGCCCGGTCGACGACGTCGTGCCGGCGGTCCGGCCGATCACCGTATGGGACCTGCTCACCTCCAGTGCGGGGTACGGCTTCCCGTCCGATTTCACGCTGCCGGCGGCTCAGCCGCTGTTCGACGTTCAGAAGGACGGCCGCGAGCCATGGAGCTTTCTGGAACCTGACGCCTGGATGGCTGCACTGTCGGAGATTCCGCTGCTCTACCAGCCCGGCGAGGGATGGTTGTACGACACCTGCTCCACCCTGCAAGGCGTGCTCATCAACCGGGTATCCGGGAAGTCGCTGCCAGAGTTCCTGGCTGAGCGGATTTTCCAGCCACTAGGAATGGTGGACACGGGGTTCTACGTTCCGGCCGACAAGCGGAAGCGGTTTACCGGCTACTACCGGAAAAGCTCGACGGGCGGCTTCCAGCTAGCCGATGCGCCGGATGGACAGTGGAGCGCGCCAGCGCCGTTCCCGTTGGGTAACGGCGGGCTAGCCGGAACCGCCGAGGATTGGCTGGCATTTGGCCGCATGCTGCTTGCCGACGGCGTTGCTGTAGACAGGCGCCAGCTGCTGTCCGCCGCTTCAGTGCGTCTAATGATCACCGACCACACGACTCATGCTCAGCGCACCATTGGCAGGCTGTTCCTGGAGATGCAAGGTTGGGGCTTCGGCGGCTCGGTTGACATCGCAGCTCTCAATCCGTGGAACGTGCCAGGTCGTTACGGCTGGGTCGGCGGGGACCGGCACCTCGGCCCACATCACGCCGGCCACTGACACCATCGCCATCCTGCTCGCCCAGGTGGCGGCTGATGGCCCGACTCGCGTCGGACTGGATGCGGGAGTTCTGGCGGTACGCCGCGACCGCCGGCTACAGCATCGAGGTCGCTTGACCACCGTTTGCTGCCAGCGCCCGCCGGATCACAGTCGCGGTCGCGTCGGGGTCGTCAACCCCGATCACCAGCTGGCTGTAGTGCTCGAAGGCGAGGTGAATCACCAGCAGCCTTGGAGGGATCGTGTACGTCCCAGAACGCGCGATCGCCTTTGTGGTGAAAGGTTCCGGCTACGAGGACGCCGGGCAGATGTACGCCGGGACCGCGCCAGCCCCTTCCAGCCGCGTCCAGCCTCGGCGTCGGGCTCCGCAGCAGTGATCGTGTCTCAATGGAATGTCGAGATGACTCTTCGAAAGTCCACAACTTGTCCATTCCCTCGATCTGAACGGTCAGCCGATCACCGTCGACCTCGACGTGCGCCATAAGCCACTCCTCTTTTCGGCCAGCTTCGCTCGGAGGAGAACACGGCACATCACGGCCAGCACCAAGACGGCCTTACCGGCCAGCAGCAATCCCGAAAATGCCACGGCTGGCGAGCCGGAGGCTCTGATTGCGGACCGTGATGCCCAGTCGTGATCTTGGAATCAGGAGGTGGGAAGCGATCCAGACACCCCGCTGCCGAGGGCGCGTCACTGATCGATGAGCCGACTCGTGGCGGGCGAGGGCAGCTGGGATGTCGTTCTGGTGACGCGGTCAGCGATGCGGCGAGCGTTGCCGCCCCTCCATTGCCGAACTCAGAGCCGTCGCCGAACAAGGACACGCACGACGCGGCGTCACCCAGTAATGTCACACGGCCGCGTGACCAAGATGACATGCGGATCTTGCTGACAGCTGTCGAAGTAGCGGTCCTCTGTTGCGAGGTACGCAGACAGCAATTCCTGGGTGCGCCAGCATGACTCACGACGTCGTCGCGTTCCATCCGAATCCCAAGTCTGGCGGTCGCGACGTACATGCCGAGATGCTCGACGTGATCAGCAGGAACAGGCGGCAGCTGCACGACCATGATCACCGACCGGGGAGGGCGGAGCCTGAGCAGCTAGGCCGCTTGTCGATCTTGCTGCAATCATCAGGTCGGGCAGTTTGATGGTGAAGAGGGCTTGGACGCAGGCGTGGAGGTCGAAGGGTTCGCCGGCCCAGCGGGGTCGGATGGTGCGGGCGGCGGGATGTTGGAAGCTGTCCACGCCAGCGAGCTGGTCGATCTCGGTCTGGTGATCATGCTGTGGCCTGCTGTGCGCGGCGGAGCGCGAAGTCGAGATGCCGGGCGAGGTTCGCATCACTCAACCCAGCGGGTCGCAGGGCTGCCCATCGGGCTTGGTGAACACCCAACACTCGGATTACCGGCGATGGTGACGCCGCCCTCATGCACTAGCGGTGTGATGCCACTGACATAGCAAGATCAAATTGTCTAGGTCGGTGCGGCCGCCCAGGATCCACGGGAATCAGGTGATGGGCCTTCAGGTGCCGGGTTTGGTGGCAGCCCGGATAGCGGCACATGCCGTGGTCCCGGATCATCAGCGCCCGGCGCTGCGTCTGTGCTGACCAACCGCTCGGTGCGGCCCAGCGCGAGCACGTCGCCGTGCTTATCGACCACCGCGCCGAGCAGCGGGCGTCGCAGGCCATGCTTCTGGGCGGTCGCGGGTCTCGATCGAGCCGACACTCTCGATGTGGCAGACGGCCTCGGCAGGCTGTTGGACGTTCCCGCGGGAACGTCCCCGAGGTTGCTCTGCTGAGACGTGCACCACCACCAGGCTGCGGTCCTCCCGGAGCGATCCTGCGGTGCTGTGTTCAAGAACACCCGGGCCACATCCAACAACGCATCCGCATTGCCATACGCGACCCCGGCGTGTGGTCCCTTGTTGCGCGTCGCCGCACGGATCGGGCTTGGGTGGCGGTGGGCCGAACTGGTCCTTCGCCGTATCGATCGCTGAGATCAGCAGCGCGGCCTCCTCATTGGGGAGCCGGGCGTGGATATCGATCATGCCGTCCTCCCGCTCACGCCAGGCCACCCGCCGTCGCGTCTGCTGGTTGCATGCGCATGCTGTCGGCGGACTGCGGAACCCAGAAATCATGCTGCGCCAGCTGGCGCGGCGGTCGCGGTCATCGCCAACCCAGCCAGCCGTAGCCTCATCGACCACATCCACAACCCGGGTCACCTCCCGAACCTTGGAGTAGGAGAGTCGACCCTCCCGGAACAAGCTGGTGATGGTGGGCATGCCGCCGCAGCGCCTTGGCGACCCGGACATGCTCCCGAGCAACCCCGGGTGTCATGGAACAAGACCACGACAGCCAATGCGCCAACGATTTGAACCCGGTCCAATGCCGCATGCCCGCCGATCAGCATCGAACTCACCCAACAACTCCAACAGGACGAACTGGCAGCGGGCCACGTCTCGGCGGCCGCGGCGCAGATCCTCCCCGCCAACGCATCCGCCTCGGCCCTGCTGCTCCTCATAGGCCAGCTGCTCCGGTGTCGGCCCGTCATGGATCTGGATCGCCTCACCCGGATAACGTCCCGGTATCACCCCTGGTCACCGTCATGACTCGTTGCATGATCAACTAGCCCGTCCTTCCCCGAGAAACCTGCTCTGACAAGGAAGAACCTAGAAGATCGGCCCTGACAATTCTGGTGAGCCCAGAGTGGGCCTTCCGGGCTAGGTGAACACCGTGCACTGCGGACCTCGACGGGCGCCGCGCGTGGACAACGGGTTCGCGGCAGGCTCAGCCCAGAGGATATTCAAGCTCAGTCCGAAGCGCAAGACGTTCCTGCGGGAACGTTCCAGCGAGCTGCGACGGGCTGCCAGCCTGGCAGTCGAGCACCTTAGTAGGTCAGCCCACAGCTGGCGGCTTGCCCTCTCCGCGCTCGAGCTCATCGATCTCGGCCTGCAGGCGCTCAAGTTCCAGGCGCTCTTCCTCGAGCCGTTGCGCCTCCCGCAGTTCGGCTTCACGTTGTTCGACCTCCAGGCGATGCGCTTCGAGGCGTTCCTCGCGCCGACGCTTCCGCTCTAGCCGCTCCGCCTCCTCGGCGGCGACCTGCCGTTCAGTCTCGAGACGCTCCGGCCTCGGCGGCCCCGGCGCGTTCGGCAGCAACCTTCTCGGCGGCGGCGCGTTCGGCCGCGTCACGTTCGGCCTCGCGGCGCTCGGCATCGATCCGCGCCTGCTCCATTCGCTCATGCTCGAGCCGACGTGCCTGAGGCCGTGCAAACTTGAGCCAAACGGCCAAATCTCGCTGGCGCTCCGCTTGCAGTGCCGCAAGATCAACGATCTTGGTCGCCGCCGTGGAGGCAGTCGTCGCAGCGAACGACACCGTTGGGGGAGCGGTGTCCATGTGATCGCTTGCGTACCGAGACTGACCGTTCCGCGCGCCAAATCCTGGACCGCCGCCTCCGACCCGTCCGGCACGAGCGCGTCTGCCTCGACGCGAAGCGGCCTTCGCCTCGTCGACGCGATCCAACTCCGAGGAGATCACGAGCCAGATCGGCCAGCGCCGAGGCCAGCTGGACACGTACCGGATCACCCAGCCGCCCAGTAAGTCCACCCAATAACTCGATCAGCCTCCGCCGCGTGCTGAGACCTACCTCGGACTCGCCGGATCCGGCCAACCGGTCTGCCATGTCCCGATACAGGCCGAAGAGCGGCTCCGGCAAGCGCGTTCCAGGAGGGCCGGACTTAGCCGTGCCGGCTCCGCGAGCCGCCCGTCGACGACATTGTCGTAACGCGACTTCGCCGCGTACACATAGCTGACCGATTCCTCAGCGCGGTTCTGCGGCCCACCGGCAGTCCGAGACGAGCCGCTCGACGTCCATCACGAGATAGGCGGCGTCAGGATCGTCTCAAGATCAGATTCGGCCAGCCGGGCCACGGCGGCGTCGGCGTACGCATTCGCGGTAGCAACATCTCCGGACGCCAGCGCCGCCCTGGCGCCGCACGACAGTGCCCAGATAGCGGTCTGCGGCTGCAACCGCTGCTCCAGCCCCTTCCCCGGAGTTGATCACGCATGTCCTGGAGCGAGTCAATCGTCCGGCCAGCGGCATCCGGCAGGCCCACGCCAGCCTGAATCGCGCCCAGATGGACGGCCGCAGTCACATATGCGCGCCGCATCACTGATCGAGGTGTACGGCCCGGATCGGTCCTTTCGCGGCGAGCAGCTCACCGGCACGGCGTACGGACTCCTGGGCATCAGCCGCAGCGATCGCACTAGCCGTGCCCGAGAAGTCGATGCGCGGTGAGCTCAACGCAGGGCATCGGCCAGCTCAGGCTCGCGCGACGGGTCGGAACCGACCCAGCCGCGAAAGCCGCTGTACCAAGGAGCCCAACGCCTTGCCACGCTGAGCATAGAGATCTGGAGATTGCTGTCGGTGATTTTGGCTGAGCCATCACACTACTTTCCCCGCATCAGCACCTTCTTGCGAGCGGCTACCTTCTCCAGCATCTTGTCGCACCGCCGCATCCATGGTTCTCCCGTCCCCGACGAACAGCGGATTGCTTTGGTTCCCCCATTTGATCGCGTCCGGTCCGACAAAGGCAATACGTAACTG
>ERZ1370068.439-contig-10397_pt1 | contig 96289 bp, 106 predicted proteins | sample MGYA00561227_ERZ1370068 | MGnify/ENA primary metagenome ERZ1370068 (study PRJEB38410, sample SAMEA6850437) | metagenome | study: Metagenomic assessment of the ecological functions of the soil: analysis of the soil microbiota associated with the...
AATTGTACTTCGTTCAGTTACGTATTGCTAACTGTCAGTGGTAACTTACCCGCTAACTCAACGAGCGCCATAACGTCATGTCGAACTTGATCGATCGCTGGCTGACTGCGGCCGATGCCGGACTGCGAACCTGTCGGGAACCGCGCGGGCAAACACGCGAACGCCCGACACAGCCGAAGGCAAGGCACTGACCGATTCCCGAACGCCGCCTCGCCCGACTCGCTGATGCGCGTCAACCATGTCAACGAGTCTGCGCACAAGCGATGTACCAGGCGCAGGCCCTCGGCGCGCAGTCCGGCGCAACGCCGGCAGATGGAGCTTGCGGCCGGTGAAGAACAGGATCACCTGGCCTGGACAGGCGCGTTTGCGCGAACTCGATTACCGGCCCAGCCTGCTCAACCCGCCTGGTATGCAGGGCGCGTTCGCGTCCGGAGCTGGCTGCGGGGCGGAACTGGCGATCGCTGGAGCCTCGGCTGGTGTCGAAACGACGCCAGGTCGAGGACCATCTGGCCGGGCACCTCGATCGCCTGCCCGGCCAACGACGCGCGTCACGCGCGATCGTCTCGCACATGAAGGCCGATGAAGCGCATCACGCGCAACAGGCGCAGCGAGCGAGGGCGACGCCGCTGCCGTTGCCGCTGCGCTGGATGATGCGCGGCGCAGCCAAGGTGATGACGACCGCCGCGCACCACATCTGGCCGAGGCTTATGCGGACGCGCCTACATGGCTGGCGCCTCGATCTGCGCCGTCTTGGCCAGCATCGCCGTCGCCGAACAATACTTCTCGTGCGACAGTGCCACCGCCCGGGCCACGGCCTGAGCGTCGAGCTGCTGCCCGGTGATGACGAAATGCGTGCGCATGCGCGTGAACACCTTAGGGTCGGTTGAGGCGCGCTCTGCGCTCACCTGAACCCGGCAGCCGGTCACGGCATGCCGGCCCCGCCGCAAGATCAGCACGACGTCGTAGGCCGCAGCCGCACCGCTGCCGGCGAGCACGGTCTCCATCGGCTCGCGGGGCGAGGTTGCGCACCGCCGCCGTCCGGGCGCGCCGTCCATCGTCAACAAGTGACCGCTGCCCGTTTCGGCGACGAAAGGGCCGCCGCTGTCGGCCAGCCAATCCACCGTGCATTCCATTTGCGAAGCTCCCTTCGTACTCCCGCGTTGGCGCCGATTGTGCCGACCTGCCGCCTATGATCCGCGGCCAAAGGGAATCAAGGACGGGCTATGAGAAACGAGAGCTCCTCGCCACCTGGCGGCATCAGCCCAAGGCCGTAGGGTGCGCCAGCCCAGGCAATGACCACGCAGCGCCAAGCCGCGCCAAGCATGACTATGCTGCAGCGCATGCTCACCGCGCCCCAGATTGTACGGCGCGTATGGCGACATCAGTCGGCGCGCTGGAGCCGAGCGCGCAACGCTGTCGCGGCGCATCGGCCAACCAGGTGCTGCTGAAGCGCGAGGATCAGCCAGGCCGTGTTCAGCTTCAAGCTGCGCGGCGCCTACAACAAGATGGCGCACCTGACGCCGCGCGCAGCTGCAAGCGCGGCGTGATCTGCGCCTCGGCCGGCAACCATGCGCAGGGCGTGGCGCTGCGCGCGCGCCGGCTGGGCTGCAAGGCGGTGATCGTGATGCCGGTGACCACGCCGCAGCTCAAGATCGACGCCGTGCGCGCGCTCGGCGGCGAGGTGGTGCTGCACGGCGACAGCTACTCCGACGCCTACCTGCACGCGCTCGAGCTCGAGAAGCGAGCACGGCCTGACCTTCGTCCACCCGTTCGACGACCCGGACGTGATCGCCGGCCAGGGCACGATCGCGATGGAGATCCTGCGCCAGCACCAGGGCCCGCTCGACGCCGTGTTCGTCGCCATCGGCGGCGGCGGGCTGATCTCCGGCGTGGCCAGCTACATCAAGGCCGTGCGCCCGGAGATCAAGGTCATCGGCGTGCAGATGAACGACTCCGACGCGATGCTGCGCTCGGTCAGGCCGCGAGCAAGCGCGTGCACGCTGCCGACGTCGGCCTGTTCTCCGACGGCACCGCGGTCAAGCTGGTCGGCGAGGAGACCTTCCGCCTCGCGCGCGAACTGGTCGACGACTTCATCGTCGGTCGACACCGACGCCGTCTGCGCCGCGCATCAAGGACGTGTTCCAGGACACGCGCAGCATCCTCGAGCCGGCCGGCGCGCTCGGCGTGGCCGCGATCAAGCAGTACGTCGCAGACGCACAGGCGCAAGGGCAAGACCTTCGTCGCGATCACCTGCGGCGCCAACATGAACTTCGACCGGCTGCGCTTCGTGGCCGAGCGCGCCGAGGTCGGCGAAGAGCGCGAAGCGCTGTTCGCCGTGACCATCCCCGAAGAGCGCGGCAGCTTCAAGCGCTTCTGCGAGCTGATCGCGGCCCGCGCCGCGCGTCACCGAGTTCAACTACCGCATCTGCCGACGCGCAGGAGGCCCATGTCTTCGTCGGCCTCGACGACCGCCGACACGCGGCGAGTCGGCCAAGCATCGCCGCGCAACTTCGTCGCGCACGGCTTCGCGGCGCATCGACCTCACGCACGACGAGCTGGCCAAGGAGCACGTGCGCCACATGGTCGGGCGGCCGCAGCGACGCTGGCGCACGACGAGCGCCTGCTGCGCTTCGTGTTCCCCGAGCGGCCCGGGCGCGCTGATGCAGCTTCCTGACGCATGCTGCGCCCGGACTGGAACATCAGCCTGTTCCACTACCGCAACCAGGGCGCCGACTACGGCCGCATCCTGGTCGGCACTGCAGGTGCCGCGCTGGGACCGAAGGCCGCTGCAGCGCCAGTTCCTCGACAGCCTTGGCCTACCCGTGCGCGGACGAGACCGACAACCCCGCCTACCGTCTGTTCCTGCGCTGAGCGCCCCAGCGACGCAATCGCGCGCTTGCCGTGACGCAGCCGACTCCGTCCATGCCACGACCCACTGCCGCCGTCAATCGCTCGCTCATCTCGCCCACGTGCGCAACCCGCTGCTCGAGCAGGCGCTGCGCGAGCAAGCTGGCAAGCGCCGAGCGAAGACCACCGGCAGGTCTGGGCGAGCTCGAGCCGCTGGCCGTGCGCCTCGGGCTGATCCAGAACACGCTCGAAGCTCACGCTTCGCGCGCCGCAGATCGCGCTGTTCGCCTCCGACCACGGCCTCGGCGGTCGAGGGCCTGACGACGCCGCCGGACAGCATCTCGACCGCGCGTCTCGCGCAACAGCCTGCTGACCTCGCAGCTGCCGGTGTCGGTGTTCGCCGGCATCCAAGGGCATGGAGCTTGTCGGTGGTCGACTGCGGCGTCGCCGAATCGGTGGCACCGCATCGCGCGGCCTGCTGGCACGCAAGATCGCGCCACGGCACGCGCAACGCGCGCGTCAGCCGGCCATGTCGCTCGACCAGGCGCACGCCGCCATCCGCGCCGGCATGGAGATCGCCGACTCGCTGGCCGGCAACGTCATGGCCTGCGCCGGCGTCGGCGTCGGCTCGCACGAAAGCGCGGCGCTGGTGCTGGCGCGCGCTGTCGGCGCGAACCGGTTCGCGACCTCGTGATCTCCGGCCCGCAGATGGAACGAGGCAACCGCCTCGCACCTGCTGGCTGGTGCTGCAGAGCGCGCAGGCTCGGCACACGCGACGTCACCGATCCGGTCGAGGTGCTGGCCGCGTTCGGCGGCTTCGAGATCGCGATGATGGTCGGCGTGATGCTGGTCGCCGGCAGCAAGCGGCATCTGCATCATGGTCGACGGCATGCCGGCCTGCGCGGCGCTGATGGTGGCGGCGCGCATCGCACCGGCGGTCACCGACTACTGCGTCTTCTGCCGCAGCCACAGCCACCAGGGGCTCGATGACGACGCTCGGCGCTGTTCCACTGCGTCGGCGCTGCTGGAGCTCGGCATGGAAAGCACCGACGGCACCGGCGCCACGCTGGCCTGGCCGCTGGTGCGCAGCGCCGGCGGCCTTGCTGACCGAGGTGGCCGAAGGCGAAGACGCCGGGCCTTCGCAGCCGATCCGGCCGGGCTTCGACCACGCACGGCTCTGGCTGCCTCGGCCGGACGTCCGAGCCGCGCCAGCCGTCAGGTCCGGCGCGCTGCGTCTGCGCGGCTGGCGCCGCGCGGCCTGCGAACCGGGCATGGTGGCTCGCCGGCTGCGGCGCGATGCCGCGACAGCGGCGCGCGGCATGACGGTGCGGCGGCTCACAGGCGGCGCGGCGCACGGCGACGAGCGATCCTTCGGCGACGGCCGGGCAAGGTCGCCGGTGGCGCGGCGGGTGGCAGCGGCGGCAATTCCAGCGCGACGGCCGGCGCGCCGTCTACCGGGCCGATCGACGCGGTGCGCAGGCTCACCGATTGCAGCACCAGCTCGCCATCGATCGTCGCGCGCCGACGATGAAGCGCGCGCCGGCTTGCCGTCGACCGCGATCAACGCGACCACTCCGGAGTCGCCCGCCTTCGCAGCGCGGCCACGCACGACACCGAAGCGCTGAAGCCAGCGGCATGCGCCGGTGGCCTGGTGCAGCCGCCGACCGCGGCCACCGGCTCGGCGCGCCGAGCAAGCGCGGTGAGTCGCCGCGCACGCGCGCGTTGCATCGCCGCGACCGGCCACGCGCGTGGTGCGGGAGCGGTCGGTACGCGTCACGACAGGCGCAGGCCCCAGAAGACCGCGCTGGCGGCCACCAGGGCCCAGATCACGAATGCTGACAAGCGAGCTAGCATCGGCGCGATTATGATTCAACGACTCACACCATGCGACGCGCTTGCGTCACCGAATGCCCATGACCAGAACTTCCACTGCGCTTCAAGCGCACGCCGCCGCCCGCGGCTTCACCCTGATCGAGACTGATGGTGGTGCTGGTCATCATCGGCGTGCTGGCCGCGCTGATCGTGCCCAACGTGCTCGACCGCGCCGACGACGCGCGCGTCACCGCGGCGCGCACCGACGTCAACAACCTGATGCAGGCGCTCAAGCTCTACAAGCTCGACAACCAGCGCTACCCGACGGCCGAGCAGGGGCTTGCAGGCGCTCGGTCGCCAAGCCGACCGCCGGCGCCGATTCCGCCCAACTGGAAGCCCTATCTCGACAAGCTGCCGAACGACCCCTGGGGCCATCCGTACCAGTACGCCAACCCGGGGCTGAAGGGCGAGATCGACGTCTACAGCTTCGGTGCCGACGGCGTGGTCGGCGGCGAAGGCAACGAATGCCGACATCGGCTCGCTGGCAGTAGCGATGCCGCAGCTGCGCGCGACGCGCGCCGGCGGCGCCCAGCGACGCGGCTTCACGCTGATCGAGCTGATGGTGGTGGTCGCGCATCATCGCGATCGCCACCGGCGGTCGTCAGCCTGGCGCTGCGCGACCCGGCCGCGACCACGTCTCGAGCAGGAGGCGGCGCGGCTCGCCGCGCTGCTCGAATCGGCGCGCGCCGAGGCGCGGCCTCGGGCGTGCCGGCTGCGCTGGGAGCCGCGCGCGAAGCAGGCCGACGGCAGCGGCTTCCGCTTCGTCGGCCTGCCGCCGAGCGACCGATCTGCCGACGCACTGGCTCGACCGAGGGCGCGCGGCCGCAGGTGCATCGGCGCGCGCGCCGTGCGTGCTCGGCCCCGAGCCGCTGATCGGCGCAGCAGCGCATCGTGCTGCGCCTCGACGACCAGCGCCTGACGCTCGGCACCGACGGCCTCGGCCCGTTCGCTGGTCAGCGACGGCGCCGCACCGACCAGCGCAGTGAGCACGGCGCACGCGCAGTCGCGGCTTCACGCTGATCGAGGTGCTGGTCGCGCTCGGCGATCGTCGCGGTCACGCTCGGCGCCGGCATCAAGGCCGCCGGCGCGCTGACCAACAACGCGCAGCGCCTGGCCGACGTCACGCGCCGCGCAGTGGTGCGCCGACAACCAGCTCACCGGCCTGAAGCTGGCGCGCAGCTATCGCCGACATCGGCGACAGCGATGTTCGCGCTGCGAGCAGCTCGGCCGCACCTACAACGGCAAGCTGGTCGTGCGACCGACGCCGAACCCGAACTTCCGCCGCGTCGACGCCCAGGTCCTCGACGACAGCCGGCACGACCCTGCTGCTGACGCTCTCGACCATCCTCGGACGCTACGCGATGCCGGCCGCGCGCCACCGGGGCTTCACGCTGATCGAGGTGCTGGTATCGTGGCATCATGCATGGCGCTGCTGGCCTGGCATGGCGTCGACGGCATCGTCCGAGGCCGCGGGCGACACCGCGACGCCAGCGCGTCAGCGAGCAGACGCTGCGCCTCGAGCACCGTGATCGCGCAGTGGGAGCAGGACCTGGCCTCGCTGCAGTCAGGACACGGCCGGTGCCGGCGCTCACCTGCGACGGCCAGACGGTGCGCCTCACCCGCCGCGACCGAGGGCGGCATGCAGGTGGTCGCCTGGTCGCTGCGCCCGACAGCGGCAGCCGCGATGTGGCAGCGCTGGGCCGACCGCCGGTGACGCACCAGCACGACGGCGCTGCAGGACATGTGGCTGCGCAGCCAGCAGTTCCAGGGCAGCGAGCCGCGGCCAGCTGACGGCGCTGACCGGCCTGATCGGTGGCAGATCTACTTCTTCCAGGACAACGCCTGGGCCAACTGCCAGTCCGAGCGGCGATCGTCGCCGCCGCCGGCACCGCGGCGGCGCAGCGCGTCAGGCGCTGCCGAGCGGCGTGCGCCTCGTGCTCAGCCTCGCGCGCACGGCAGCGGCCTGAACGGCAGCCTGACGCGCGACACCTGCTGCTGAGGCCGCGACGCGATGAACCGGCGCCGTCGACGCATGGACGATCAGCCGCCTCGCGCCGCGAGCGCGGTGCCGCCCTGCTCACGGCGATGATCATCGTGGCGCTGGTCGCCACGCTCGCGCAGCGCGATGGTCTGGCAGCAGTGGCGAGCGGTGCAGGTCGAGGCGGCGGAGGGCGCGCACGCAGGTCGGCCTGGATGCTCTCGCGGCGCGCTCGACTGGGCCGCGGCTGATCCTGCGCGAGGACGCCAACGACCGGCGGCGCCGACCACCTCGGCGAGCCCTGGGCGGTGCCGCTGGCCGAAGGCACGGCTGTCGACCTTCCTGTCGCCGCCGACAAGGACAGGCACCGAAGACGCGCCCGACGCCTTCCTCTCGGGCTCGATCACCGACGCGCAACTCGCTAGACCTACAGCCTGATCAACGTGGCGTCAGAGCGGCAAGATCGATCCGATCGAGTTGGACGGCGCTGCAGCGCCTCTGCGAAACGCGGCCTCTCGATCGACGTCGCGCCGGATCTCGGCCGGCCTGCGCGACGTCGCCGCCGCCCCGACCCGGGCGCGAGCGGCGCTGCCAGCGCGCTGGCCGAGGCCGACCGCGCGCCGCCAGCCAGCCAGCCCGCCGCTCATGCCCGCGCTCCGCGGCGCAGCTGGTCTGGCTCGGGATCGAGCCCGGCGCAGTGCAGACTGCTTCGAGCCCTGCGTCGTCATCCTGCCGGAGGCGGCAACCATCAACGTCAACACCGCGCCACGCGAGGTCATCGGTCGCCGCGGTCGAGGGCCTCGACGCTGGCCACAGCCAGCGCATCGGTCAAGGACGCGCCAGCGGGCGCCGATCAAGTCTTCGACGGCCGACCTCGCAGGCGACTGGCCCCGTCGCTCCGAAGCGCCGGCTTCGATCGACGTCTGCCGTGTCGACTGAAGCTTCTTCAGAGTCCGCGGGCCGGCTGCGCCTCGGCGACGTCGTCCTCGGAGCAACGCTCGCTGGTGCAGCGGCGCGGGGTCGAGGTCGTGGTGCTAGTCAGCGCGAGCGCGTCATCCAGGCGCGACGGCATGGGCGCGTAGGCGGTGCACCTAGTGCTTCGCGATCGCTTGTTACCGCGGGGCGCGCCCGGCACCAGGCAACGTACACTTCGCCCTCTGTTGCTTGCTGGCGTTTTTCGGCCTTCCGGCCTCTAGCGCGGCGCAGTTGCGCTCGCGCGGCACCGAAACAATGGCATGTCACGCTCGTGATCCTGCTCCCCGCGCGGCGGCGCCTGCGCGCAGCGGGCATGAGCGGCCGCGTTGCCGCCCGATCGCGCGGGCGGCGCGGCCAGGCCCACTGTACGTCGCCAGTCGCCCGACGGCATGCGGAGCATCACGCCGCCGGGGCCGCGAAGCGGCCCCGGCCCTGCTGCCCGCGCGCACCTCGACAAGTGCGATCGCCGTGGTGGGCGACGTAACCGACGTCGCCTGGCACCGCGTCGCCCTGCCCAGAGAGCGCCGGCGGCGCGGCTGCGCGCCGCCCTGATCGGCATCGGTCGGATTGCCCGAAGAAGAGCTGCTCGGCAGTACCGGGCTGCACCTCGCGCTAACGCCGCCGGCGGTCGCACGGCGAGGCACAGCGGCTGGAGTCAGCGGCGGTCTGACCAGCGCCTGGCTGCAAGGGCGAGCTCCAGGAGACACGTGCTCGAGAAGGCCGGCGTCTCGGTGGTCGGCCGGGTCAAAGTGCCGATGGCGTGGCGCGACGGGAGACCGCCGCTGGCGCCGCGCACTTTCAGCGTCCGCGCTTCGGCGCCGATCGCCACGGCGCCCGGCGGCAGCATTATCACCTGGGCGGCGCATGGCGACGGGGGTCGTCTGCCTGGTTCGCGTCGACGGCTTTAGCCTTGCGCAAACTGCTGCTCGTGCCGCAGTGCGACGGCGCCGGCGGCGACCCGCTTGGACCGCCGCGCCCACCGCCGCGGTCACCGCGCGGCCGAGCAGCTGGCTGGGCGCGCCGCGTGACCGTGCGCTGCCGGTCGAGCAGCGCCTGCTGCAGGCTCGATGCGCGGCGCGCTGTGGAACCTGCTGCCAGTTCGACGCATGGCGCACCCAGACACGGCGCGCACCGTGGCCTTGCGCGGTGTCACCATGGCGGCGCTTTCAGCAGCGACGAGCTGGCACGGCAGCCGGTGCGCATGGTGGCGGTAGACGGCGCTGGCTGGCCTTTACAGGTCGTCGGCCTGAACCTGTGGGCCTGGCACCAGGCAGCACGATCAGTCGCGACGCAAGCGCGATCCAGGCGCTGGTCAAGTCGAGCCTGTCCGCGAATGTCAACGTGGGCCGACGTCCAGCGCGACGCCGACGCCGGTCGATGCAGCGCGAGCACCGGCCGCTGCGCGCCGCTGCCGGCAAGCTTCGGCGACAGCGACCTCGAAGCCGCTGCTCAGGCGCGGCGGCCGCGCTGGCCGCAGCCGACGGCCGCCGGTACCAGACGCTGACGCTTCGACTGCGGGCACGCTTGACGCTCGCCGCGCAGCCGGCTGGACTGAACCGCAGGTCAGCGCGGTTCCGCGGCCTGCTCGCCGCCCGCCGGCTGGAACGTCGCGAGCCGAGCGAAGGCCGTCGCTGACGCTGAGCCGCGCCCGATCCAGGGCCCGCGCCCGTGGACGCCGAACCACCGTCGGGCGCGACCGCGCATACGCTGCGCGCTAGCGGCCGCGCCAGCTTCAGGCCTGGCGCGCGCGCGCGCGCGCATCGCCGGCTGGCAGCGCCTGGGATCGCGCATCGTCCTGGCTGCTGGTTCGTGCTGGAGCCATGGTGCAGCCAGCCCTGGCGCAGCCTGCGCGGAGCGCCGCGCGCAGCCTCGATCGGCTCGACGCGCAGCTGCAGCAGATGCAGCGCATGGCGGCCGCAGCGGCCAGCGCGCTGCGCGGTGCCATCGCGCGTGTCGCCGGCGGCCACGAGCCGCCGCCGCGCTGAAGGCGCCGCCACCGACCGCGCTCGGCGACAGCGCCGCTGCCTGCGCTGCAGGGCGACCGCGCCACGCTGACGCTTCACCGGCGTCAGCACCGGCACGCCTGCGCGCGCTGGCTGCAACGAGGCGCGCAGCGGCGCGCGCGCGCCGACCGATCGACGCGCAGCTGACAGCGCGGCGCGCAGTGGCTACAGCGGCACGATCGGCCGTGCAGCGCTCGGAGGGCGCGTCGTGATCGGTGCGAGCTGCAACCGCAAGCTGGCCCGCGGCCTCGACAGCCCGACGCTCGGCGGCCACCGGCATGGGCGCGAGTCGACGCTTCTGCCGAGCATGGCCTGCGGACTGAAATCGCGCAGCGCCGGCGCTGCGCTGGGCGCATCGTCGGCTGATCGGCGGCGTTGCTGATCGGCGCCTGGTGGCGTTCGCGCCGGCCGGCTGGCTCGCCAGCGCGGTCGCCTCGGCGACGCAGCCAGCGCCTGCTGCTCGCCGATGCGCGCGGCACGGATCTGGTCGGGCAGCGCGGTCGCGGTGCTCACCGGCGGCGCCAGGCAGCCGCGACGCAGCCGTCGCTGCCCGGCCGCCTGAACTGGACGACTGCGCTGGCCGCCGGCCTCGGCGCTCGGGCTGCGCGCTCGCAGCACGCCTGCTGCCTGAACGGCGACGCTGCGGACTGCAGGTCCGCCCGGGTTTCGGCCGCGACGACGTACATGCTGCCGCCCGGCGCCGGACTGGGTCGGCCAGTGGCCGAGCGCGCTGCGCTCGGCGGCCTGGGCACGCCTGGAACACGATGCAGCTCGGCGGCACCGTGCGCCTCGCGTCGCCGGGCCTGACGATCGAGTCGGTGCAGGGCCGCGTGGCGCTCGACGGCAGCGCCGAGCTCGAGCTCGCATCGGCCGTCTCGTCGCGCCTGTCCACGCTCGACGACGCTGGGCAGCTACCGCGTGAGCCTGACTGGCGACGCCGCCGCGGCAGCAACGCGACGCCGGCTGACGCTGACCCACGCAGACGGCGCCGCTGCAGCTCATCGGGCAACGGCACCGTCGGACCGGCGCGGCGTGCGCTTTCGCGGCGAGGCGCGCGCCGCGCGCCAGCCGACGAAGCCGCACTGAGCAACCTGCTGAACATCATCGGCGGCGCGACGGCGCCGGTCCGTCATTTCGATCGGATGAGCATGAAGCCACGACCACCTTGATCCGCCGCCCAGCGCGTCGGACGCTGCGCCGCACGGCCGTGGCGTGCACGCTGCATGCTGCTGCGCCGGCGCTGCTGCCCGCCGTCACTGGCGCTCGCGCAATGCAGCCGGCGCGCACGCCGCGGCGCGACGCGGTCACGCTGAACTTCGTCAACGCCGAGATCGAGGGCGTGCGCGCGTGCGATGGCGGCGATCCTGAAGCAGCAGTTCGTCGTCGATCCGCGCGTGCAAGGGCGCGATGCACCGCTGTACAGCGAGAGACGCCGCTCGATCGCCGCGCGAGGCCTACGCTGACCTTCCTCGCGGCGCTGCGCGGCGCTGGGCTTCACCGTCGTCGAGGTCGGCGGCGCTGCTACAAGGTCGTGCCCGAAGCCGACGCGCAAGCTGCAGACCGGCACGGTCGCGATCGGCGAGCGTTCGAGCCGCGCGCGGCGACCAGGTCATGACCCAGATCTTCAAGCTCAATCCACGAGAACGCGAACAACCTGGTGCCGGTGCTGCGCCCGCTGATCAGCCCGAACAACACGATCAACGCGAACCCCGGCAACAACTCGCTGGTCATCACCGACTACGCCGACAACCTCGCAGCGCATCGGCAAGATCATCGCGCGCGATGGACACGCCGGCGGCCGGCGACGTCGAGGTGATCCCGCTGCAAGTACGCGCGTCGCCGCCGACATCGCGGCGCTGGTGCAGCGCCTGACCGACAGCGCGCGGCGCCGCCGCGGCCGGCGCGCCGGGCGCGCCGGGCGCGTCGGCGCGACGAGCGCGCGTCGGTGCTGGTCGACCCGCGCAGCAACTCGCTGATCGATGCGTCGGCCAACCCGGCGCGGATGGCGCCGATCCGCGCGCTGGTCGACAAGCTCGACCGGCCGGCTGACTCGGCGCCGGCGCGGCGGCAATGTCTGGGTCGTCTACCTGAAGAACGCCGACGCGACGAAGCTCGGCGCACGGTGCTGCGCGCCGCGTTCAGCAGCTGGGTGGCGGCGGCGGCGGCGGCGGTGGCATCGCTCGACCACGACGCCGCGACGCCGACGCCGCAGCAACCTGCCGCAACCGGCAGCCGGCGGCGCGCCGCCGCAGGCGCCGCAGCGCCGATCAGCGCCGTCGGCCGGACCCTCGACCGGCGGCTTCGTGCAGGCCGACCCGTCGACCAACGCGCTGATCATCACCGCGCGCCGAGCCGATGTACCGGCAGGTGCGCGCCGATGATCGACCAGCTCGACTCGCGCCGCGCGCAGGTCTACATCGAAGCGCTGATCGTCGAGGTCGATCGAGCGACAGACACCGCCGACTTCGGCATCCAGTGGCAGGGCCTGCTGGGCAAGCAAGGGCGACACGAACGTGCGTCGGCGCGGCACCAACTTCGGCACCGGCCGGCAACATCCTGACGACTGAGCGCAGGCGCGGTCGCCAGCGCAGCGGCATCGGCTACGGCCTGACCGCAGCCGGCGGCCTCAACATCGGCGCTGCTGCACAAGACTTCGGCAGCTCCTACGGCGCTCGGCCGCGATCGCGCAGCGCCGCTGCAGACGCAGGCCAACACCAACATCGTGTCGACGCCGAACCTGATCACGCTCGACAACGGAGAGGCCAGATCGTCGTCGGCCAGCAACGTGCCGTTCATCACCGGCCAGTTCACCAACACCGGCACCGCGCACGACCAGCCCGTTCCAGACCATCGAGCGCAAGGACGTCGGCATCACGCTGCGCATCAAGCCGCAGATCGGCGAAAGCGGCACCGTTGCGCCTGCGATCGCCCGGGAGAACTCGGACGTGCATGGGCGTACCAGGGTGCTTCGGAGGGCCCTGTCGGGTAGTCGATGGCCCCGGAGGAAGAGCAGCACCAGCAGCACGAGACAGGCCACCGCATAGCCGCGCGCCGCGCGTCCCGACTCAGCCATCGCGCGTGCCATCGATGCGGCGAACATCGCCGTCGCCAGATAGGTCCAGGACGCACCCGAAGAACTCCCACCACGCTGAACCTCGTCGAGGGCGGCGAACCCCTCGGGGAGGCGTCCTTCCGCGCCGGCGAACGAGGTAGCTGGCGACGACGATCGCCATTCGACGAAATAGCCCGTCCCCGGCGGAGATGCTCGCTCCGGCTCCGCCAGTCGACCAGAAGGCGTTCGCCGGCCTCGTGCAGGGCAAGGTGAGCGCAACAGAAGCCGGCGGAGATGACGACCGAGGCGGAGGGAGGACCAGGAAGCGCATCCAGTTCTCGTCCCGCGTCGCCTCGCTGCGGTGGTCCGAGGCCGACCCACAGCAGGGCGATCGCCGCCCACGGCGCGAGGAGGAGAATTCCCGCCAGCGCCCGGCCCTGCGCGCCGGCTCCGGCGCGAGATCACCACCGGCCCCACCAGGAACCAGGCCAGAAGCGACGATCAGGGCGGAAGAGGAGGAGCCCCAGAGCCTGATGGACGCCGGGGGATGCGCAGCGGACGCGCCGCCACGCAGACGAAGGTGAGGAACGGCAAGCGGCAGAGAAACCGGAAGGCCAGGACGCCGCGGGCCCGGAACGCCTCCACGGAGTCCTCCCGATCGGGTGGCGCAGGCGAGGTCGCCGGCGTCGATGAGCCGCGGGGACCGCTTAGGAGCGCCTGCGTGCGCCAGAGCATGCCGGGGGCTGACGTTTTCGGAGCGGCACCCGAGCCGGGCGCATCGATCCGGACGGAGGGTGCGGCTCGCGAGGCGGAAGCTCAGGCCCGCTCGTAAGTACGTCCCTTCCATGAACTTTCACCCAGCTCTTCCCGCCGTCAGAACGAGTTCTCGAGCCGGAAGCAGCGTACCGGTCGTTCCCCTGGAAGCGGTAGGTGCGAAGCGGCCCCTCACCCTGCTCCTGCTTGCTCCGGAGGACGAGCGGGTGTCCCCATCCCGGCGGCCGCGCGCCGGGGTGGGAGGTGGGATGCCCATCGAGTCGAACCAGTACCAGAGGACGTCGCCGGCCTTGGGGTCGTATCCGAAGACGCTGTGACCGCGGAAGACGACCTGGCCGTCCCTTCCCCTCGACGTAGTCGCCGGCCACGAAGAATCCCTCGAGGATGGTCTCCATGCTCAGCTTGCCGGTGGCCTTGCCACCCGGGCCCCAGGGGACGGCTCGAGCGTCTCTTCGCCGATCCGAGGATTCCCGGCGAGGCGTTGCAGCTTCCGGTGATCCTCGGTCACGGCTTGGGCATCCCCTGGCATGTGCGGTCCTCCTCGGTGCGGCAGCGGCGCGGATGGCGTCGCGCAGGCTCCCCTGATTTCAGGCGCAATCGTCTCCGGTGAGCGGGGACCCGCGGTGTGTGAGGAACGGTTGCTCCGGCGGCAGAGCCGCCGCGGAGCGCAACCGGTGAAGGGAGCGGTGAGACCGTTGCGGCGGCGGCGACCAGCACAGGATGCCTCCCCTGACGGGGACACGTCCCGAAGCGAGCCTCGGAGATTACAGTCGCGCATGCGGGCCTCCAGCGCTCGCCGCGGAAGGAGAGCAGCGTGAGGACTGGGGATCGGAGGCTATTTCGAGCCCGGAGGCGCCGACGGCCATTGGCCCCTATTCGCAGGCCATCCGGGCAGGGGGCTTTCTCTTCTGCGTGCCGGACGGGCGGCGTTCGATCGGAGGAGGTCGGCTCGTTGCCGGCGGCGTGAAGGGGCAGACGCGGCAGGTGATCCAAAATCTCAGGTCGGTCCTGGAAGCCGGAGGAAGCGGGAAACCTCGACCGCGTGGTGAAGGTCACGGTGTTCCTCACCGACTGGAAGCTCTTCCCGGAGATGAACGAGGCGTATGCCGAGAGCTTCGGCACGGATCACCTCCGGCGCGGTCCACCATCCAGGGAGCCTCGGTGGCCGGGAAGGGCTCCGCCAGGTCGCCATGGAAGCACCTTCCGCGCTCGCGCCCCATGCGGAAACCTCTGGCGACGGAACGCCCGTCGCGGAGCATCGCTCGGGCTTCCGTGGCAGCGAGCGGATCGAAGAGCAGGGTTGAGGGCGAGCGCGCGGCGCACCAGCGCGGTGCCTCCCTCGCGGTCCCCTGGGCGCGAGGCGGATCGCCCCGGCGTGGAACGGGAGCCGCCGGATCCGGCGTGCCGTGGGCCAGCGCCCGATCGCTCGCGGCCCGCCTTCCCGAGCCGGCGGCCCGCCCGGTGGAGTGCCCAGGCGTACGCGTCCTCCACCGCGAGTCCGGGCCGCGCGCGGTAGCTCGGCCTCCAGCAGACGAAGCGCCTCGGGCAGATCCCGGCCCCGCGCGGCGAGAAACGCCCCCAGCATCCAGCGGATCGCTCTGACGTCCGCGTCGCCGGAGCACGCGTGCCTCCTGCAGCCGCGGCACCGCGCGCGTCTCCGGCCACCGATGCGTGCGTCGGCGAGGAGCCACGCCGTCTCCACCAGCGGCTGCGCGGCGTGGGCGCGCTCGAGGAGCGGAAGGGCAACCTCCGGACGCTCCCGCCCCGGGCCAGCCGGACCCGCGCCTCGGAGGACCAGCGCCGGCGCGTAGCCAGCAGAGGTGGCCAGCGCTCCGCCCGCCCCGGCCTGTCGCCCCGTCGAGGTCGCCCTCGTTCCAGAACACCATCGCCGCCTGCACCAGCATCCCGGCCAGCGGCTCCGCACGGCCTGCCTCGATGGCGCCCCGGTAGAGCCGGACTTGGCGCCAGCGACGTCGCCGGTGAGCCAGCGGAGGTGGGCGCGCACGCGCCGTACGAGGCGAGCCCCGGCTTCGACGTCGACCTCCGCTGTGCTGGCCTCGAGAGCGCGGGAGGTCGCCCAGCTCCAGCGCCGCGTCGGAGCGGCGTCGCCAGCGCCAGGACGTCGCGGTCAGGGGACCAGGCCAGTGGCGCGCTCTGCCTGGCGGCGTGCCTCGGCGAAGCGCATGCTGGTTGAGTAGCACCAGGCGCCCGGAGGCCGAGCGCCCCGGGTGCTCCGGCACCATCGCCAGCGCCAGCGTCGCCGCCCCGTCGGCCGCGAGGATACAGACCGGGGTCGCCCGCGTGCCGGGCCTTCTGGATCCATGCCTGGCCGAGCAGCACCCAGTCGTCGGCCATCGGAGCGCGGCGCAGCTCGCTCCTGGATCCGGAGGATCTCCCGGTCGGGCCGGCCGTCGCCCGCGGGAGCTGCGAGCGCAGGCGCCCGGGCCGCGGCGAGCGTCGGTGCCCGGCCGCGGCCAGACGCGAAGGCTTGCACGCCGCCCCCAGCATCAGGGCGGCGACGAGGATGAGGCGGCGTGCGTGCGGCGCATGGTCGTGACCGGTCTACGGGGTGGGCTTGCCGTGGCCCTGGTCGAAGCCCGACCACGGCTTGGCCAGCCACGGCGACTGGTCGAGGTAGGTCGCGTCGTTGCGGTCCACGCCGTCGGAGATGCCGCTGAGGCGGCCTTGGTCAGCAGGCACCGAGAGGAGGATGTCGGTGACGTCGTCCTCGTGGTTCGTGCCGCCGTAGATGACCCGCCCGTTGGGAAATCCAGAGTCGGTGGTGAGGTCCACGCGCAGCACGTCGCCGATGGCGGTGACGGTGTAGCCGTTCTGCTTGAGGCCGATGATGTCCAGGATGTCGGTGCGGTTGGACTTGAATGGCGTCGGGTCGACGCCCAGGGCGGCGTAGATGCCGACGGCCTCCGCGTCACGGACGATGATCGGGTTGAGGAAGTAGGCCCGCGAAGTTGGCGACGTCGGTGACCGGCGTGGTCGCGGTTGTACCTGTCCTTGTCCTGGAGGCCGATCACCGCCTCGTTGATCAGCGGCAGGCCCGAGCCGTGAGCACCTGCACCCAGGACCGACCGACGTCCGGAGCCGCCGTTGGCGCGCTGGATGAGTGACCTTGCGCCGGCTGGCCGAGGCCCAGACCCCGATGATCGGTGTCGTTGCTCTGGGTGGTCGGGAACCTGCCCGTCGACGGTCACCTTGCCGACCGGGATGTCGAGGGCGATGGCGTGGCAGTTGTAGCCGGCGACGCCGTCCTGCGCGGTGCCCTTGGCGCGTAGATTGGCCAGGTCGAAGATGCCGCCCAGGTCGACGTAGAAGCCGTCATCGCGCGGGCCGGCGAACACGGTGCCCTCCGCCGCCGCCGTTGCCCATCGGCTTCACGTACTCCTGGGTGAAGTCGTCGTTGTACGCAGCTCTGCGGCGTGTTGATGAAGCCCGAACGCCTTGAGGACGCCGAAGGTGCGCGGGCCGGGTTGGGCGGCGCCACCAGGACGTCCTGGGCGATCACGGTCGAGTGACCGCCCTGCACCTTGGTCACGGTGTAGGTCTGCTTCTGGTACCCCACCGAGCCGGAGAGCTGGGCGAAGAACTCCTTGCCGCCGCCGGGCCCCTTGGTCAGGTCGGTGACGTCCACCCGGGTGAACGGCTCGGTCTTGAACTGCACCTGGTAGGTGATGACGTCGGCGAGGCTGCTGGTGCCACGGACGAGGTGGACCTCGTAGAGCACGTCGTCGGAGAACTTGTGGAAGTTCGGTCCGCCCGAGGGCTCCTCCAGCGGGTTGTAGGCGGCGACGATGTACAGCCGATCGCGCGTGCCGGGCTTGAGCCACGCCCAGAGGTCGGTGTTGTCCGCGGCGGGATCGAGGGCGATGGCCGGTGCCTCGCGGTGACTGGAGGCAAGGGCGACGAGCGGGACGAGGGTGATGGCCAGGACTGCGCCGAGCAACGAGGAACGATGACGCATCGGGTTCTCCTTGGGGACAGGGGTCAGAGGGGTTGACGACAAAGACGGTGCCGGTGGTGTCGGCTGCCGAGTCGACGTAGGCGTAGGTGTCTGCCTGGGCGGCGCGGTGGAGGCCGGCGGGCGCGTCGAAGCCACCGATGGCGGTGGTGGCCGGGTCGCCGTCGCTCATCCCGGCGAGGGTGAAGCGCTCCAGGCGCGCGGTGCCGGAGGTGGGATCGGTGCTCGCCACCAGCAGCCGCTTCTCGTCCTGGGACAGGGCGATGCCTGCCGGGAAGCCGACGCTCAGCCCGCCCACCACGGTGGTGGCTGCACCGCCGGAGACCTTGACGATTCGCCGGTCGCCGACGCCGGGCCCTCGGCGTCGAGCAGGTAGACCTCGCCAGTCGAGGCGGCCGCCACCCCATCGGGGGCGATGAGCCCGGTCTTCTGGATCGCTGGTCACGCCGCCCGCCGCCGAGGTCTGGAAGACGCCCGGAACGCCGTCGGTGGGATCGATTCCGGTGAAGACCACCCGACTGCCGGACACGGCGAGGCCCTGGGGCAGCGAGCCCTCGGTTCCGGCCAGCACGCTCGGCATCCCGCCGCCCGCCGAGACGGCGACGATGGCTCCCAGCGCACCGCTGGGGGACTCGACTCGGGTCGGCCACCAGGATCGTGCTCCCGTCGGAGGTCACGTCACAGCTCCTGGCCCGACGAGGTCGGCGAGCTTGGTCGCCGCGCCGCCCTGGACGGGACTCTTGAACAGCGCCGCCCCATCGCCGGCCAGCGCGGTGAAGTAGGCGGTCCTCCCGTCGGGGCTGAGCGCCGCATCGAACGGGAGGCGGAACGCCATTCCCCGTTGACCACCGGGGAGACGGCCTTCACCGTTCCGTTTCCCTTCATCACCATCTGCGGAGGTGGCGGCTCGTCCTTCGAGCACGCCGCCAGCGCGAGCGCCAGGGCGCAGGACCACAACCGACGGATCTCGCATGAGCCTCTCCTTGTTGCTTCCGGGTACGCGCTGACTACGGGCGGACCCGCTCGGGCGGATGCATCGGTTTCAGCCGCCTCCACCCAGCCGCTCGCCCAGCCACACCAATCCGAGCAGGGCGATGGTCAGTGACAGCGCGGGCACACCGGCGGCGCGAAAACCACGGATCCGCGCCAGGCGCGGCGAGGAGCGGAACCGCGGCGGCCACGATCAGCAGCTGCCCGCATTCGACGCCGAGGTTGAAGGACACCAGCCCCGCGGCCAGCGCCGCCCGCGGCAGCTCGAGCTCCCGGAGCGCACCGGCGAACCCGAAGCCGTGGACCAGCCCGAAGACGAAGGTGAGCCGCCAGCGATGGGCCACCGCGTCCCGGATCCGCGCGCACGGTCGCCGCCCGGGCGGAGGGCCCAGAGGTTCTCGCCGGCCACGGCCACCACGCTCGCGGCGATGGCCGGTTCCACCAGGCGGGACGGGGGACGACGATGCCCAGCGCGGCGAGGGCGAGCGTGACCGAGTGCGCGAGGGTGAAGCTGCTCACGATGGCGGCGAGGTTCTCAGCCGGCCGCCCAGCAGGAGGAGGGCGAGGAGGAACGCCAGGTGGTCCCAGCCGGTGAAGATGTGCTCCACCCCGAGGCGGAAGAAACGCGTCCGGCCTCGTGCAGCACGCTCGGATGGGAGGCGATCTCGAAGGAGGGCGTGGTGGCCGGGCGATCCGCTCCACGGTCTCCCCGCCGGCGCTGACCCGTGCCAGGTGGGTGTGCCCAGCGGAGAGGTCGGCGAGGAGCGGGAGCTGCACCGTCCAGCGGTGCTCCGGCGGAGGCACACCGCCAGCGAGCTGCGCACGCCAGCCGTCCCTCCTCCACCGGCCGGGATGGCACGCTCCTCCAGCGCACACGGCTGTCCGCCGGCCAGCACCTGCACCGAGGTCGCGAGGCGGCCCGGCACGGCGTCGCGGGCCGCCGTCTCCTCCAGCCCGTCGGGAGCCAGCGCCCTCAGCTCACCCCGGTGGAAGGTGAGCCGCGCCTCGGCGCTCCCGGACTCGAAGGACCAATCGCCCCGGGATAGCCGCGGGGCGTGCGCGCTCGCCCCGCCGGGACACAGGACGACGAGCGAGAGAACCAGGACCTGAGCCGGCGAGGCGAGGCGCGACCACGCCTGTCCTACGCTCGCCACCCCATGTCCGGATTTCCGTTCAGGAGGCCAGCATCTCGGCCAGCCGCTGCAACCCCAGGCGAACGCGGTCTTCACCGTCCCCAGGGGGTCTCCGGTGTGCTCGGAGATCTCCCGCTGGGACAGCCCGTCCCAGTAGGCCAGCTCCAGGGCCCGCCGCTGCTCGGCGGGCAATGCATCCAGTGCACGCTTGAGCGCGCGTATTGGCATGGACGTCCGGCGGCTCGGGGGTCACCGCCACCTCCGGGGCCTGCTGCTCGCGCTCGCGGACCAGCCGCAGGCGCGCCCCGCGCGACCGGGAGGCGGTCGATGGCAGCGGCTGCGGGCGATGGTGATGAGCCAGGCCTCCACGGCCGCCGCGCGGGCGCGTATTCCTTCGCCCGCTTCCAGACGCGTCGACGAAGCTCTCCTGAAGCACCTCATCGGCGTCGGCGCTCTCGGCCCAGCATGCGCAGCAGCAGCGCGTACAGGCGTGGGGCGTGGCGGTGGTAGAGGCTCCAGCGCCCCGGATCGCCCCGGGACACCCGCTGCACCAGGGCCAGGTCCTCTCCCCGAGCGCGCTCATGGCGGGGCCAGCGCTCCAACGAGGATGACCGGGCCTCGGAGCACCGCTGGTCGAGCCGCCCTTGTTCTCCACACTGACCGCGAAGGGCCGCCGGACGGCCGCTGGCGAGGCAGTTCGGACGCACGTCGGTGAAGACCTGACCATCGCGCGCTCGACGGCAGCAGGCCCAACGGCGACGGGCTTGCCGTCGCGGATGATCCACAGCTCGTAATCACGCGTCGGGTCAGAGGGGAACCGCTGGCCGATGAGCAGCGCGCGACCCCGGGCGTTGTAGAGCACCACGCCAGTGCCGGTCTGGGCCGGCGTCGCCGCGGGCTGGCGAGCGAGCGCCACCACCTGCGTGCCGGGCTCCACCAGGAGCTTCAGCGCGTCTTCCTTCTTCAAGAGATCGAGGCGTGAGTCGGCGAGCTCCTGGGCGCACTGGACGCGCCTGGGACCGGGCCAGCTCTCGGCGGCGGTCACTGCCCGGAGGCGGATCGAACCCAGGGACGATAGCAGCAGCGCCGCCGCAGCGAGCCCGTACGCCCAGCGCGGCATCCGCCGGGCGGGGCGGCGCGGGCGTGGCTCCTGGCGTTCCATCGATGGACGCGGCGATGGACCGCCACACCCCGCGCCGGAGGCTCGACGGGCGGAAGCGCACCGGCGAGGCAGCCACCGCCTCCAGTGCCCGCCGGCCAGGGCCGCCTCGCACTCCGGATGACCGCCGGCGTCCGAGAGATGCGCGGCCATCGCGCGCGCCTGGTCCGGTTCCAGCGCGCCGGAGTGCGTACGCTTCGACCTGTTCGAGGAACTCGCTGTGGGTCACGGGTGCTTAGGCCAGCATGTGCCCGGGACGTGCCCCGGGCGCAACCATCCAGAACTACGAATGACCGGGGCAATCGGATGGGTGCCCCCGTCCTGGAGGACGCCCTGCGTCAGCCGGCCGCAGCGAGCACCGCCCGCGCCCGGCGGCCAGCGCAGCGTTGGTGGCCACAGTATGCCTGCCAAACGCCGTCGACCGGCCGGCCCAGTCGGTGAAGACTCCCCCGGCCTCCTCGATGATGGGCTGGAGCGCGGCGGCGTCCCGGGGGCCATCAGCGCGTCGACCATCACCTCGGCCCGTCCGGTGGCCACCAGCAGATAGCCGTAGCAGTCGCCCCAGGTCCGCACGAGGCCCGCCCGTGCAGCGAGCGCGCGCGAAGCCCCCGTCGCTCCGTCCGGCCGTGCCCTGTCGCTCGTCGCTGCAGAGCACCGCCGCCGACTCCAGCCCGCCGACCGTCGACACCTGGGCCGGGCGTCCGTTCCATCGGCATCCGGCGCCCCCGCGCGGCGACCACCAGCTCCCCCCCACCGCGGGAAGAATGCCGCGCCGGCGAGCACCGACTCGCCCTCCGCCAGCGCCACCAGCGTTCCCCACAGCGGGACGCGGCGGACGAAGGTCTTGGTGCCGTCGATGGGATCTCAGGATCCACCGCCGGCGCGCCTCCGGGCGGGTGCTCCCAGCTCCTCGCCGAGATCCCGTCGGCGGGAAAACGCTGCTCCAGCCAGCGACGGGCAGCCTCCTCCGCTTCCCGGTCGGCAACCGAGACGGCGTCCCGTCGCCCTTGGTCTCCACGATGACCCCGCGGTGGTAGTGGCGCAGCGCCGCCTCTCCCGCGAGCCCAACCGCCTCCGCGGCTCCATCCAGGCTGCAGCCTCGCTCAAGAGAACTCCCGGGCCACCGCCGCGGGTCGAGCTTTCCGGTGTAGAGGGCCATGCCGGCACGGCGCCTCCGCCACGCCGGCGCTGGCGAGCTTCCGGCAGCTCGTCCACCGAGGCGATGCCGCCCGCCGCCTGGAGCGGGTGCCGGGTGATCTCACCAGCTCGGACATCAGCTCGAGGTCGGTCCCGCTCTCCATTCCCTCGACGTGCACCGCGGTGACCAGGATGATCCCGCCAGGGCAGCGGATCGGCGCCGGCGATGAGCGCCGCCGACGTCCTGGGTGAGGGTGCGGGTCCAGCCGCAGGTCACCACCTGGCGCCCCCGCGCATCGGCGGCGAGCATGAGCTTGCCCGGGAACTTGAAGGCGACCTCCTCCAGCCAGCTCGGCTCCTCCAGGGCGCGCGTCCCCACCAGCACCCGCGCCGCACCGAGGTCCAGCAGCCGCTGGATGGCGCCGGCATCGCGGACGCCTCCGCCCACCTCGTAGGCACAGGCCACGGGGCTTCAGGAGGCTCGCCACCACCGCGGCGTTGGGGCCGGTCTCCATCGCGGCATCGATGTCCACGACGTGGAGCGTGCTTGAAGCCGGCGGTCTGAATCGCCGGGCGACCTCCAGAGTGGTCGGGGAGGTGGATCTTCTCGTCGTCGACCGTGCCGCCCGCCAGCTGGACGCACGCACCGCGACGCAGGTCGATGGCCGGAAGCACCTTCATGTCCTGACCTCCCGTGATGCCGCAGCGAATCATCGCCGGCAAGCTGACGCCAGAGCGCTCGAACCTCGCCCCCGGGGGTCCCTGCCCGCCCGGCCGCCACCGGGGCGCCAACCTGGCGAATGGACGGAGCCTTCCTCGGATCCGCCGGGGCGGCCCACGCCCATGCGTTCAGGGGAACGGGGTCAGGCCTCTGGTGAAGGCCTGGGTCAGGTCGTCGATGAGGTCCTGTGGGTCCTCGATGCCCACCGACAGACCGGATGAAGCCGTCGGAGATGCCCAGCGGCGGCCCGGGTCTCGGGGACCGAGGCGTGGGTCGTGATCGCCGGGTGCTCGATGAGGCTCTCCACGCCGCCCAGCGACTCGGCGCAGGCGAAGACCTTCACCGATTTCAGGAACTTCCGCGCCGCCGGGACCCGCCCTGATCTCGAAGGTCAGCATTCCTCCGAAGCCCTTCATCTGCTTCCTGGCCAGGCGCGTGCTGGGGGTGCGTGGTCAGGCCCGGGTAGACGACGTGGCCGGCCTTGGGGTGACTCGACGAGGAACTCCGCGACCTTCATCGGCGTTCGACTCGTGGCGCGGCCATCCGCACCGACAGCGTCTTCACTCCCCGCAGCACCAGGAAGCTGTCCATCGGCGAGGGAACGCCGCCCACCGCGTTCTGGAGTGAAGCCGATGCGCTGGGCGAGCGCCGCGTCGCTGGTGCCCACGAAGCCGCCCACCGTGTCGCTGTGGCCGTTGATGTACTTGGTGGTGGAGTGCAGCACCACGTCGATCCACGTGCTCCAGCGGGCGCTGGAAGTACGGCGAGAGGAAGGTGTTGTCGCAGACGCTGAGCGCTCCCGCGGGCCCGGCACACTCGGCCAGCCGCGCCAGGTCGATCAGCTTCATCGTCGGGTTGGTGGGCGTCTCGATCCACACCATCTTCGTCCGCGGCGTGAACGCCGCCTCGAGAGTTCCCGGCTTCGACAGGTCGGCGAAGGTGAAGTTCAGACCCAGCCGGCGGAACACCTTGTCGAAGAGCCGGAACGTGCCGCCGTAGCACATCGTCGGAGCACACGACGTGGTCCCCGGCATCGAGCAGGTGGATGAGGCAGTCGGCTGGCGGCCAGTCCGGAGGCGAAGGCGAAGCGCCGAACTTCGCGCCCTCCAGCGCGGCGAGACAGGCCTCCAGCGCGGTGCGGGTGGGGTTCCTGGTCCGGCTGTACTCGTACCCCTTGTGCTCGCCGGGCCCGTCCTGCACGTAGGTCGAGGTCAGGTAGACCGGCGTCATGATCGCGCCGGTGGTGGGGATCCGGCTCCTGGCCGGCGTGGATGGCGAGGTGTCGAAGCGCATGGCAGCCGAGCACATTCGCATGAAAGACCTGCTCAGTCTGCCCGTCCGTGAACACGCCAGTGTGCTGGTGCTCCACCTCGGCGTTGACCCGCGGCGATGTCGCGCAGCCGTTGGCTGACACCGAGCACGGTGCGCTAAGCACCCCGGACCACGGCCAGCGACCTTCCTGCAGCAGCAGCCGGCAGCATGACCCTCGGTGGCGACATGCGCGTGTGCGCCGGATGGGCTTCGGCGCGATGCGCATCACCGGGCAGGGCATCTGGGGCGAGCCGGCCGACCGCGCAGGCGCGCCATCCGGGTCCTCGGCGCGCGGTGGAGCTGGGCGTCACCTGATCGACACCACCGCGGATTCCTACGGGCCGGAGGGTGAGCGAGAAGCTCATCGCGGAGGCGCTCTCACCCTACCCTGCCGGGCTGGTCGTGGCGACCAAGGGCGGCTCACCCGCAGCGGGCCCGAGCGAGTGGCACCGCAACGGCAAGCCCGCATACCTGCGCCGCGCCTGCGAGAGCAGCTCAGCTGACTGACGGGTCGACCGGATCGACCCCTACCAGCTGCACGCCATCGACTCGAAGGTGCCGCTGGAGGAGTCGGTGGGCGAGCTGGCCAAGCTCCGTAAGGAAGGGAAAGATCCGGCACCTCGGGCTCTCCAACGTCAGCGTGGAGCAGCTCCGGCGCGCCCAGGCGCTGGTCCCCATCGTGAGCGTGCAGAACCGGTACAACCTCACCGACCGCGCGTCGGAAGAGGTGCTGGAGACCTGTGGCAAGCGAGGGGATTGGCTTCCTGCCCTGGTACCCGCTGGGAACCGGCTCGCTGACCAAGCCTGGAGGACCGCTGGACGCGGTGGCCCAGCGCCACGGCGCGACGATCGGCCAGGTGGCCCTGGCGTGGCTGCTCCACCACTCTGCCGGTGATGCTCCCCATCCCGGGCACCTCCTCGGTGGCCCACCTCGAGGAGAACGTGGCCCGCCGCGGCACTGGAGCTCACCGACCTGGACCTCTCGACGCTGGAAAAGGCCTGACCGATGGCCAGGCCGCACCCGGTGCGAGGCCTGGTCGCGGCGACGCCGATGGTCACCGCTGCCCGGGCACTACGCTCCGGGGGCGGAGCGCCGACCTGCGCCGGCAACCTGGCCAGGCTCCGGGGAGGACCGAAGTCTCGGCGGTCCACGACGCCCGGGTGGCCTCGCGACGGGTGCGGGCGGCGCTCACCCTCTTCGGCGACAGGCGGCGGGTGCGGCGAGCGGACGCGGTGGTGAGCGACCTCCAGGATGCGCTGGGCGAGCTGCGGGACCTCCAGGTGCAGCTGGAGGCGCTTCGTGGCGCTGGCCCGGCGGATCACCCCGGAGGAGGCGGCATCCCTCGCCAAGCTCCAGGCGAATCTCCGAGGGTCGCTCCCCTCCCACGTCGCCGCGGTGCGGAAGGCGTTGGCCCGCTTCGCCGAAGCGCGGCCCGCGGGCGCTGCGTCGGCTGGAGGCGCTGCGTCTCCGGGGAAGCTGGGCGGCCACCGGATCCGGAAGCGGCTGGTGAAGGAGCTGGAGGCGCTGGAGCAACGGGTGATCGACGCGCACGAGCGGCCCGCGCCCCGACCGATGCACCTGCTGCCGCATCGCGGTGAAGCGCTTTCGCTACTCCCTCGAGCTGCTGGGGCCGGCGATGCCCGACGAGGTGGCGGAGATCGCCACGACCCCGATCGGCCTGCAGACCGGGCTCGGCGACCTGCACGACACGGATGTCCGCATCGACCTGATCGACCTCCACGCCGGGCGGCGGCACCCCTGCCTCGGACTCCTCCTCCGGCGGCTGCGCGGCGAGCGCGAGCGACGCAGGCCACTCCGTCCTCCAGGTCACTCCAGAGCTGGGAGGAGGAGGCCGTCGCCCTCAGGGCGCAGGTGCTGCTGAGTGCTTCTCCGGTGAAGACACGAGTGGAGCGGCCAGCCGCAGATCGGTGATGAGCGCGTCCATCGCCGCCTCGCGCTCCCTCTCCCCGATGGTGCGGAGGATGGCGGAGGGATGGGCGGTGGCCATCACGTGCGGCGCCAAGGGTGAGGGAATCCACTGCCCGCGGCTCATCCGTGATCCGGAAGCTGCGCCCGAGCAGCGCCTGAGCCGCGGTGGCGCCGAGGCAGACCAGGACCTTGGGCTTCAGCCGTTGCAGCTCGGCCTCCAGCCACGGGCGGCAGGCCCGGATCTCGAGCTCGTTGGGCTTGCTGTGGATCCGGCGCTTGCCGGTTCCCCGCACCCACTTGAAGTGCTTCACCACGTTGGTGACATAGGCGGCGGAGCGGTCGATGCCGGCCGCCTCCAGCGCGCGGTCGAGGAGCTGTCCCGCCGGGCCGACGAAGGGATGGCCCTCGACGTCCTCCCGATCTCCCGGCTGCTCGCCCACCAGGACCAGCGGTGCGCGGGCGGCCCCTCCCCGAAGACGGTCTGGGTCGCCTGGGCGTGGAGGTCGCATCCCCGACAGTCCCGGGCCGCTTCCCGGAGGGCCTCGATTCCGCCCCGGTCGGGAACCCAGGGCGCGGCACCGGCGTTCTCGGTGGGCGTGGCCATGCGAGCACTGTATGCACCGTGCCTCGACCATGCCGTCGGAGTTCCGGAACCGTCTGCAGAAGAACGCTTCGTCACCTGGGCCGGTGGGCCGAGCGCGAGGGGCTCACCGCCTGGCGGGTCTACGACCGCGACGTGCCGGCGTTCCCCTTCGTGGTGGAGCGGTACGGCTCCAAGATCCACCTGGTGGAGTACCCGCACCGTGCACAGCGCGGCGCGGGCGGCGACGCGGTCCGGGCCGAGGGTCCTCCAGGACGTGGTCGAGTGTGCTCGAGGTCACCCCGGCCGACGTCTTCACCAAGACCCACACCCCCAAGGCCCGGGGCCGCGAGCAATACGCGCGGCTGGCGACAGCGGGGCGACGCTGGAGGTCCGCGAGGGGCCGCTCCGCTACTGGGTCGAACCTCTCCGACCGGCTGGACACTGGACTGTTCCTCGACCACCGGAACACCCGGACCCGGGTGATGGGGAGAGCAGCAGCCGCCGGATGCTCAACCTCTTCGGGTACTACCGGCGCCTTCACCGTGGCCGCCGCGGTGGCGCGGCGCAGGCCGAGCACCACCACCGTCGACCTCTCGGCGACGTATCTCGAGTGGGCGGAACGGAACCTCGAGCTCAACGGGCGTGGCCGATGGGCGTCACGGCCTGGTCCGCGCCGACTGCCTGCAGTGGCTGGAGGTCACCGCCGCGGGCGACGAGCGTTGGGACCTGGCGGTGCCTCGACCCCCGGCGCACTCCACCAGCAAGGCGATGCGGGCGACTTCAACGTCCAGCGTGACCAGCGCCGGCTCCTCGAGGCCGACGCTGGCCCTTCTCGCTCCGGGCGGCATCGTGTACTTCTCCACCAACTACCGCGGCTTCCGGCTGGAGCCGGAACGGCTCCCGGCAACGTTCCAGGAGCTGACGCCCAGGAGCCTTCCGCCAGACATCCACCAGCGCGACGCCCATCGCTGCTGGCTCGTTCGCCCAAAGCGACTGATGCGCCCGCACCGCCGCCGCAGGAAACCGCACCGGCCTTAGGCCCCGAGGCTGACCACTGCCGCCGCCGCCAGCCCTTGGCCCCGACGGCGTGCCGCAGATCGCGCATCGGGTCCCGCGGGGTCGAGCGCTGGAAGCGGCGGACACCCGTGGATCTACCGGGCCGGATCTGCTCGGGCCGAGCCCAGCTTGCCCGGGGGCGAGGCGGTGCGGGTGGTGGATGGCCGCGGGTGGTTCCTGGGCAAGGCCTTCTACTCCTCGCCAGTCCAAGATCGCCCTGCGCTGGCTCTCTCTTCGAGGACGTGGCGATCGACGAGGCCTTCTTCGCCGCGGCGCATCGCTCAGGCCGACGGCCTTCGCCGGACGCTCTTCCCCGAGGAGACGACCTACCGCGTCGTTCACGGCGAGGCAGATCTCATCCCGGGCTGGTGGTGGACCGCTACGGCGACTTCTCTCCGCCCAGTTCCTGGTCCAGGCGACCGAGGCCCGGCGGAGATGCTGGCCGACCTCCGGTTCGCCACTTCCGGCCGAAGGGGCTGATGGACCGGAGCGACGTCGGCGTCCGACGCTGGAGGCTCGGAGCCGCGGAAGGAGGTCCTCCGTGTGAGGTGCCGGAGCGGGTGGAGTTCGCCGCAGGGCTGGTGCGCGTCTCGGCCGACCTCCGGGCGGGGCAGAAGACCGGGGCCTTCCTCGACCAGCGGGAGAACCACCTCCTCGCGGCGCAGTACGCCCGGGGAAAGGCCCTCGACTGCTTCAGCTACCTCGGGGGCTTCGCGCTCCAGCTGGCCACCCACGCCGAGCACGTCACCGCGGTGGAGGATCTCCGAGCCGGCCAGCGCCGCGCTCCAGGAGAACGCCCGCGCCAACGGCTTCCAGAACGTGGAGGTGGTGACCGCCAACGCCTTCGACTTCCTCCGAGATGCGGTCGACGAGGGACGGCGATTCGACACCATCGTGCTCGACCCGCCGTCGTTCGCGCAAGAACAAGACCGCGGTGGAAGCGGCGCTCCGTGGCTACAAGGAGATCAACCTCCGGGCGCCTGCAGCTGCTGGCGCCGGGGGCGTGCTGATGACTGCGAGCTGCACCTACTCACGTGGACGAGGAGGCCTTCGAGGCGATGCTCGGCCTCGGCCGCAGCCGACGCTCGCCGCCGGGTCCAGATCGTCGAGCGCCGGGGAGCGGCCCCGGGACCATCCGGTCCTCACCGCGCTCCGGAGACCCGATATCTCAAGTTCTACGTGCTCCGGGTGGTGGACTGAAACCCGGCTCGGAGGAGAGGATGCGCCGTGACCGCCTGGGGCCGGCGGGGGACATGAACCGGAGACTCTGGATCATGGCCGTGTGCATCCTCGGAGCGCTGGCCGCGTCGTGGTGGCAACGACTGCACGACGCCGGTTCCCCCTCTCGTGCTGCGTCGGGGGTTGCGACGGTGACACCTCGACCCCGGCGGTGTGCGGTCCGTCCGGGCCGGCCTGTCCCACGGGCTCGGTCCCGCCGGGCGAGTGTCCCTCCACCCTCCCTTCTGCTTCGGGCACGCTGACGCTGTGAGCACCGCCGGCTGGGACGCGGAGCGGGCGATCCGGCGCCGGGCGGAACACTGGGCGGCGACGGAGCTGGCCGCGGCTCACCGGATGGCCGACGCGGCCTACGCCCCTTCTCCTGCCCCGCCACCGCGGGGAGTGCCGCCAGCTCGCCGCGCGCGGGCGCGAGCCGTGGCTCTGGGAAGTGGAGTGGAACGCGCTGGCGGAGCTCCGTTCCATCACCGTGCCGCCGCCTCGGGCAGACGGTGCCTGCCCGTTCCTGATTCCGCAGGCCGCCGGTGCACTGCGTGTACGCAGCTCGGCCCCTCGGCTGCCGGACCTACTTCTGTCATCGCGTCCGGGGCCCATCGCAGGAGCCGGTGGCGGAGATGGATCGCCCGCAGCGGCGGCTGCAATCGGTCGCCCGAAGCTTGAACCCCGAGGAGGAAGGGCCGCGCCCCTCACCGAATGGTACGCCGGAGGTGCGCCATGAAGCGCATCGTCACGATCGTGCTGTGCGCCCTTCTCTCCGGATGCAAGACCGGGAACGCCGACTACGGGGCGGCGCTGGCCCTGGTGGGATACGGGCTGATGTGGTCCGGCATCAGCCAGTGCCTCCGGTGGCTGCTTCGCCCTCTGCACCGGCCTGGACGTCTGCAACGCCGAGAGCGGCCTCTGCGAGCCGGCCGCCTGCGGCCTCGGGTGCGGTCCGGGGGCGCCACTGCGACCTCCACTCCCCGGCCCCGGTCTGCGTGCAGGACGAGATGCCTGCGAGATCTGGTGCAGCAGCCGCCGCCGCCCGATCCGTTGCCCGACTTCATCGTGCCGCCCAAGCGACCCGCGTCCTCGTCGCCCCGCTGGAGTTCAAGGGCAGCCTGACCGCCGGGCAGGCCGCGCGCGCGATGGAGGAAGGCGTCCGCCGCGGATGGCCCGAGGTGGAGGTGCGGCGCTCTCCCGCTCGCCGACGGCGGTCCGGGCACGGCGGATGCCCCTGGTGGATGCGCTGCACGGCGGTGGCACACCGCCTCGGTGCACGATGCGCTGGGACGACCGCTCCAGGCGCAGTGGGCGAGCTTCAAGGCGGCGGCGTGGTGGAGATGGCGCGGGCGTCGGGCCTCTCGCTGCTCGATCCGGCGGAGCGGGACGCGCTGATCACCGAGCACCCTCGGCACGGGAGAGCTCATCCGCGACGCGTGTGGAGCATGGCGTCGACTCGCTTCTGGTCGGTGTGGGCGGGAGCGCGACCAACGACGGTGGCGCGGGCGCCTGCAGGCGCTGGGCTACCGGTTCCTCGACCGGAACGGGCGCCCGCTGTCGCCCGGCGGCGGGGCCCTCCGCAACCTCGAGCGCATCGAGCGGGAGGATCTGCCCCAGCTGGTCACGGCTCCAGATGACGGTGATGACCGACGTGCTGAACCCGCTCTGTGGGCCGACCGGGTGCCAGTGCCGTCTACGGGCCTCAGAAGGGAGCGTCGCCCGAGGACGTGGTGGTGCTCGACGCGGCCCTGGCCCACTTCGCCAAGGTGGTGACGCGCGACCTGGGCGTCGACGCCGGCCGAACGCAGCCCGGAACCGGCGCAGCGGGCGGTCTCTCCTACGGGCTGGTGGTGCGGCTGTGGTGCGCGCATCACCCGCCGTGGCTTCCAGCACCTGGCGGAGCTGCTCGGGCTGGAGGCGCTGCTGAAGCCGAGGTCGACTGGGTCCTGACCGGGGAGGGACGCCTCGACACCCAGACGCTGAGCGGGAAGGGTCCGCTGGAGCTGGCACGGCGGGCGGCTCGGCACGGGAAGCCGGTGGTGGCGTTCGCGGGGAAGATCGACCCCGATGCGCCTCCGCGGTCCCTGCCCTTCGCCTCGACGGTGCAGGTGAGCCCGCCGGGGTGGAGCGAGGCGGATGCGGCTTCGCGGGCAAGCGCAGCAGCTGTCCGCGTCGTCGCTGCTGTGGCGACGCTGGGCTGCTCAGCCGGATGGTCAGGCGAGCAGCAGGTAGCGCTCCCTCTCGCGTGGATCGCCGAACTTGTCGACGTAGTCCGCCTGGCTGATGCGCACCATGTGCATGGGCCTCGGTGCGGTCGTACACCTCGCGGATCTCCACCTTCCTCCAGCTCGCCCTGGCATCTGCTTGTAGGTGAGGAGCAGTGGCGCAACCGCTCGACCAGCCCTCGGGGCAACGCGGCGACGTCGTGCGGCATTCCGCCGTAGGTCACGTCGCCGTCGAGCACGGCGATGATCTTGTCGTCGGCCTCGGTTGCCGTCGATCATCCGCAGCCCGCCGATGGGCCGAGCACGGAGCAGGACGCCGGAGTGGCTCACGTCTCGCTCGCTGAGGACGCAGATGTCCATCGGATCGCCGTCGCCCTCCATCGCCGGGAGTCCCGCTCCGCTCGCAGCAGCGCGCGCCGCACCCGATCGCCGCAGTAGGTCTGGGGGATGAAGCCGTAGAGCGTGGGCAGAGGAGCTGGAGTAGCGCTGCGGGCCGGTCGATCCGGAGGTGACCGCTCTCCTTGTCGAGCTCGTACTTGATCGGTGTCGGTGGGGACGATCTCCACGTAGACCGTCGACCTCTCCCGGCGCCGCGTCGCCGATGGGGACCCGTGCCAGGGGTGGGCTGCGAAGCGCATCCGGAGGAGGCGCTCCAGGACGTCGTCGTCGGGCCGCCTCAGCCATGGGCCTCCATCTCCCGGACGCGGCGGTTTCCCTCCTCGCAGCAGCGTGCGCCACCGCATCGGTGCGCCCGGGCGGTGAGCGTGTCACGGTCGTCTCGCCCCAGTCCCGCGGTGGGAATCGGCTTCCCCACCCGGAGGACAATCGCGGCCGGCCGGAACGGACCCACAACCCGCCCTTGGGCGTGATCTCATTTGCACCGGCGACGGCGACCGGGACCAGCGGCACCTGGGCGTCGATGGCCAGGACTGCCGCGCCTTCTTGAAGGACCGGAGCTTCCCGTCGACACTCCTGGTGCCCTCGGCGAAGAGAGGATGCGAGTCTTGGTCCGCGCGCTCCACCGCGGACTGGATCGCCTCCCGGTCCGACTCCGCGCCCGTTTCCGCTCGACGCGATGTTGCCCATCGCCCGCACGGGCGGGAGCCAAAGATGGGGATCCGGTACAGCTCTGCTTGGCGACGAAGCGGATGTGCTTCGGGATACGGGCGAAAACGAAGGGCGCGTCGAAGTTCGACTGGTGATTGCAGGCGAAGACGCGGAGTGCCCACGAGGAGGGTTCTCCAGCCCGGCCACGTCCTCGCGGAGATCGGCGGAACGGAGGATCCCCTCGCACCACAGCCGGACCAGCGGATCCGCCTTCTCCGGATCCCGCCAGCCCAGCGGCGATCACCAGAGGCCCACGGCCACCACCGACCCGGTCGCGGCATGGAGTGGCGACGGGTGCGGAAGAGGTCGCGGATCACACGACCGGCGCGGGAAAGAGCAGCACCTCGTCGATCCGCTCCGCGCCGGGAGCAGCATCAGCACCGGTCCAGCCCGATCGGCGACGCCGCCCGAGGGCGGCATGCGGCCCACCGGCCTCGAGGAAGCGCTCGTCGAGCGGATACCCGGGGCGGCCTGAGCGATCCGGAAGGCCGCGCTCCTCCTCGAGCCGCCGGCGCTGCTCGGTCGCATCGGTCAGCTCTGAGTAGCCGTTGGCCAGCTCCATGCCTCGGGCGTACAGCTCGAAGCGCTCGGCGACGCGTCGGATCCTCCGGCTTGAGGCGGGAGAGCGGCGGCCATCGAGGCCGGGTAGTCGATGAGGTAGCAGGGAGTGTCGACCCCCAGGCGCGGCTCGACCTTCTCGCAGGAAGAGGCCGGAAGAAGATGTCGTCGAATCCATCCGCGGCCGTGGCCTGCACTCCGACCCCCGCGGGCCGCCTCCGCGAGCGATCTGCGAGCATCGCGGGCAGTCGCGAGGTCGATGCCTGTGGCCTGGAGCAGCGCATCCCGGACCGTGAGGCGCTGGTAGGGGCGGCGCGCGAACGGATCCGGCGCGCCGAGCGCGTCGGCGGCCGCGGCCAGCACGTCACTCCAGGTCGGCCATCACCGCCCGGTAGTCGGCGCTGCGGGCGGTAGAGCTCGAGGAGGGTGAACTCGGGGTTGTGCGTGGCCGCTGACCTCGCCGTTCCGGAAGACCTTGCAGATCTGGAAGATGGGGCCCGAGCCGTCGGCGAGAGCCGCTTCATCGCGTACTCCGGGCTGGTGTGGAGGTAGAGCGTCCGCGGACGTCCGACGTCGGTCTCCGGCACGAAGGGCACCTCGAAGGCAGTGATGTGCGGCTCCATCCCCGGCGCCGGGACGAGGAGCGGGGTCTCGACCTCCAGGTAGCCGAGGGCGCTCAGCCGCGCGCGGAGCGTGCGCTGGAGCGCCTGGCGGGCGCGTGCGGCGGCCCACTGCGAAGGATTGGGCATCCCGAGTGCTGGACGGTACAGTTCGGCCCTTCATGCGTCCACGCCTCTCCATTGCTCGCTCCTCGATGCTGGCCCTGCCTGCGGGGTGTCCGCACCGCGCCCACCTCCGGTGGATGCCCCTGCTGCTCGCACCGACCCTCCCGAGCGCGAGGCGCTGAAGGGCCGGCGGCGTGCCGACGCTGGCAGTGAAGGCGGAGGAGCTGCCTGCGCGCGCAGGACGAGCTGGTGTGGAAGCACTGGCTCGGAGGGACGTCCCGGCCGACCTGGCCACCACCTACGCCGGGAACGGAGGCCTGGCTCACGCCCGGAGTCGATCGGCCGGGTGGCGCGGCTGCGCGCGCTGACCGCCGACGGCCCGGACCACCGTCGCGCTCGAGCCACCTCCACGCCTATCCTCGCCGGGAGTGGATGGCACGGCAGGTCGCCGACCTGTCCGGATGCGCGTGGCGAGCCTGGAGCAGTCGCTGACCTTCCAGGTGGCGAGGACGGACCGCGCCTGTACCGGAACCTCGAGTCGCATGCTGGCTCGGAGACGAGCGCGGCTGCGGCGGCAAGCAGATCTGTACCGAGCTGCGACCCCGGCGGTGCGCAGAAGGTCTGCCGCGCTGGTCGACGCCGGCGCGCCACGAGCGCGCGGAGCTGCTCGCCCAGCTGAAGCTCGAGCCGCTGCGTGGACCGCCGAGCTGCGGGAGGAGCAGCCCCGAGCAGCTCGGCGGCGCTGGCCGCCGCGGTACTGGCAGACCCACGAGGCCATGGACCTGCCGACGCTGGCCCGGCTGGCGCAGCGCGGGCTCACAGCTGCCGCCCGACCAGATCGGCCGGCAGGATCTGCCTCGACTGGTCCGGCTGCCGGCGCTGGAGGCGCGTTCAACGCGCGAGGAGATCGTCGCGCATCGGGCACGCGCGGCCCGGCGAATCCAGCTCGACCCGGCTGACGCTCAAGACGGTGACCCTCGACTGCGACGACGGGCCCGAAGAAGAATCCCCGGGGCTGGTGCTGCCGGGGTGGTGGTGCCGACCGACGTGCGCATCGCGCTGAAGCCCGCCGGCGGGCGCCCGCGACCAGCGGAGCGCGCTCCACGAGCTCGGGGCACGCGGTCACGACGCCTTCACCGAGGAGACGCCGCTTCGAGCTGGCGAAAGCTCGGGCAGCCGGACCAACGGCGGGAGGCCTGGGCCGGCGCTGTTCGAGTCGCGTGACGACCGAGCCGCGGCATGGCTCGAGCAGGCGGGCGTCTGCGAGCCGACGCCAGCCGCAGCTGGATCCAGGCGGTGGCGGTGCAGCAGCTCTTCCGCGGTCCGGCGCGCGGCGGGGAAGGTGCTGCTACAACGTCGAGCGCAGCCCGGCGGCTGGATGCGGACGACGCGGCCGTCTACCGTCGGGTGATGGCCCAGGCCTGCGGCGTGGCGGTCACCGCCGATGACGCGGCCCGGAGCGCCGCTGGACGTGGAGGAGACCGCTCGGCTCAGCACGGACTACCTCCGGGCCTGGCTTCTGGCCAGTGGCAGCATCCGCGGGCGGCTGGTACGACTGCGCTTCGGCCCGACCTGAGCTGGCGGAAGCGCGGAAGCGCCGGGACGTGGCTGCGCGCGGGCTGCTCGCTCCGAAGCAGCGGCGTGACCGCGACGGCCCTCGCCAGGCGGATGGGCGAGACGGGGATCCGCACCGAGCCGTTCGTCACCCGGGCGGTGGCGATGCTCGCCGAAGGCGCGCCGGCCTCCCCGCCTGCCGCACCGCCTCCCGCACCAGCTACGCAACCGACCGGGGCGTCAGCGCCGGACGGCGGTACGTCGGTCGATGGCGGCACGAGCGCACCCGCCTCACGCTGAAGCAAGTCAGAAGCCCGTCGCTGTCACGCCGCGAGAGGCGGTCACAGGACTCACCGGTGCAGCTGACCACCGGTTCTGGCCCCTGGCGCACCGAACCGCGTCGACGCGCTAGTCGTTCTTCTTGCCGTTGCCGTGGCCGTGCCCGTTTCCATGGCCGTTGCCGTTCCCGTGGCCCTCGTTCCCCTGGTCACGCTGCGCGTGGTACTGCGGCACGTAGACTTCCTGGTACCAGCGGTCCTGGACGAAGTACACGCGCTCGCCGCAGGCGCCAGCACTTCTTGCAGTGCTTCTTCCAGTTCTTGGCGTGGCCCGGCGGGACGCGCAGGTGGGTCGGCTCGCACTGCACCTGCGCCGGCACTGGCTGGATCACCGCCGGCTTCGCGTAGATGACCTGCGGCGGCGGGCGTTGCCGACCTCGATCCGACCGTAGAAGCCGGAGTCGCCGACGCCGACCGAGACGCCGACATCGGCCGCGCGGGCGGTGGAGGGCGGCGGAAGTGCGACTGCCGCGACGAGGAAGACGGTTCATGGATGCGTCTCTGCGGTGATGCAGGGACGAAGCTCGAAGAGGACGCCCGATTCAGCGCGGCGGCTTCAGCGGGATCTCTCGACGCCGATGTGCGCCGGTGCGGCAGCCGGTGGGAGCGCGCCGCGTGGTCTGGACGCCTCAGCCCAGCGCATCGAAATTTTCACCCTCCGCGGCGGCGGTTCCGTCGGCCTCACCGAAGTAGATGGGAGGCGAGGCCAGCCGGACCGTTCGCAGGTCGCCTGGGCAGCTGACCCTCGAGGTGCGAGATGGACGAACGCGAGGAAGCTCCGGGAGCGCGACGTGCCGCCGCAGTTCCGTGCTCCGCGAGATGGTCATCGAGCGCGTCGTCCCGGACCCGGCAGCTCCACGTCGCCAAGCTCGACCCGTATCGGGAACTTGAGCTGTGGGCGATCTACGGGGACGACAAAGGTGCGGATCGACTTCCGGCCGTTCCGGGTGCTGCTCACCGCCTTCGAGCACGGTGAGGGTCCTCGACCGGTGACCGAGTTCCGGCTCCTGCCCGACCATCCCATCGCTCCGACCCGGTGAGACGCTCACCGGCCAGGCCGGGAAGAGCCGTGGCTGGTGGTGGATGCCCTGCTCGATCAGCTGGAGAGCCTGGCGGAGACGATGGGCTTTAGGTTATCGACCGAACACCGCAAATCACCTGGACGCCCCTGGAGCAGGACGACCGGCCGGACCCCCGGATCGCTCGAGGTTCGAGCAGCCAGCTCAAGGCCGGCTGACGTCCTCCAGCTCGACGGTGCCCAGAGGCTCTGGCCCGCCGCCTTCCCGCAGTTCCCTGCAGAACTTTGCGCCAGGGACGAGGTCGTTCCACCAGTCGGCGCACTTGCGCGGCGCCACCGCCAGCGGCTGACCGCAGTTGGCGCAGAAGCGCCCGGTCCCCACCGTGCCGCAGTTGGCGCAGGCCACACCGCCGGTCGAGAGCCGCGGTCACCGGAACCGGTGCCGGAGCCCCGGCAGGACCGCTGCTGGAAGGCCTGCTGCGCCATCCCGAACCCAACTCCGAGCCCCGCGCCCTGCAGCGCCGCTACCCCCACCGCCCTCCCCGCCCTTCGGCCATCCCTTCGGCCGCGCCGAGCATCGCCTGACCCTGCGCGTACTGCCTGGAAGCCGCCGGCGAGCTTGCTGTAGGCGGTGTCCTTGGTGAGCCGCTTCAGCGTCGCCTCGTCGTCGTCCTTGATGCTGACACGGTGAAGTTGCCCATCCGGACGATGGTGAGCCCGTAGCCGTCGACGTGCGGCTTGCAGCCCGGCGAGCACGTCCTGCTCGATCTCCTCGGTGTACGCGCCCGAGGTCACGTCGAGCAGCGGCCACTTCTTCTTCACCAGCAGCTCGGCGATGCGGTCGCGCACGACCTTGAGCACCTGGCTCTTGAACCAGGCGAGGAACTCGTCGTTGGTCGTCCGGCGCAGGCCGACCAGCCCGAGGATGAGCTTCTCCGGCTCGGTCACCTTGCACCGAGAAGTCGCCGTAGACCATCGTCCCGATGCCCAGGCCGGTCTCCGGGTCGCGCACGTCGCCGATCGGCCCGCCGAACTTCACGCCGGGGAACTCGCGCATGGCTGACGAAGTAGATCTCGGCGACGAAGAGGTTGCCGCCGGTGACGCCCTCGATCAGCCGCCCGAGGAAGGGGATGTTCTGCGGTGTCGAGCGTGTGCCGCCCCGGCCCGAGCTGGCCGACTGCACCTGGCCGTCCTTCACGAAGACGCGCGATCTCGTCGGCGCCGACCGTGAGCTGGGTCATCATCCGGACGTTCCGCTCCGGATAGGCGTAGAGGATGTCGTTCTTCGCCTCGTCGGCACGGGCGATGAAGTTGCGCTGCGCTTCGCTCTTCAGCGCAGTCGAACAGACCCACGTGCACGACCTCCCGCGCGAGACTTCGTCCCAGCATCACGCAGGCGCCCCCGGCGGGATTGCGCCACTGCGTCCGGCGTGCCAGGACGATGGCACGGACGACGGGCACTTGCGGGATCGGATCCGGGGGCCACTCACACCCAGCGGCTGACCAGGCGCTCGCGATCGAAGAGGCGCACGCTGGCCAGCACGAGGCAGGACGTCCAGCACCAGCACCACCGCGCCCTGCACCGCGTAGTAGCCCGTGTCCGGCCCGGATCCACCCGCGAGCTGCGCCCCCACCAGGCCCATCAGCGGCAGCACCACCAGCGCCGGAGAGCTGCTGCGCCAGGCGCGACCTCGCGCCACCCGGGCGGAGACCAGCACCGCGATCCCGTTGCCGAGGAAGGCGAAGAGCGGCGCGACCACCCCGACACCGAACAGCCACATGGCGTTGGGCAGCACCGGCGCCCGGACCAGCGGCCAGGCCACCGCATCCACCGCCACCACGAAGATGGCGAAGGCCAGCCAGGAGATGGCCACCGCCGGCACCACCGCGGCCAGGCCTTGCCGCAGCACCAGCTCCGCCGGCGCTCACCGGCGCGGCCAGCAGCGGCTCCAGCGTCCGGCGCTCCTTCTCCCCGGCCACGCTCTGCGACGAGATGAGGATCGGGGCGAAGACCGGCATGAGGAGGAACAGGCCGAACCAGTCGGCGAGCAGCTTGTCGACCAGGAAGCGGGCCGGCGCTGGTGTGCAGCGGCAGCGTGCGGGTCGTAGTAGAGCGCGATGGTGCGGAGCGAGACGTCGTCCGGGTTGCGGACGTCACGACCAGACGATGCCGGTGGGCACCAGCACCAGCACCGCCGGCAAGCGCGAGCATGCTGGCCAGGAGCCCGGGTTCTTCCGCAGGTCGAGCGCCTCCTTCCACGCCACCGCCAGCGCGCGGTGCAGCCGGAAGGTCGCTGGCTCGTCTCGCGGCGCAGGTGAGCTCGAGGTACACGTCCTCCAGCGCGCGCTGGAGCGGCACCGGCGTGGATCCGGACCCGGCCCGCACCAGCGCGGCCACCACGTCGGGGATATGCACCTCCGCGGGAAGCGAGACTCGGAGGACTGCCCGTCGGCGACCAGGGCACATCCCAGGGCAGCGACCGATCCAGGCGCCAACCCGGCGCCGGCGGCCGCCCTCGACCTGGACCTCCACCGCTCCGCTCTGCCGGCGCAGCTCCGGAACCGTGCCCGACGGCGAGCAGCCGACCCCTTCACCACCGCCACCCGGGCGCAGAGGCGCTCCACCTCCGCCATGTTGTGCGAGCAGAGGACGATGGTGCGCCCCTGCCGCGGCCAGCTCCCCCACCGCGTCCCGCACCGGCGCGTGCCGATTCGGGGTCCAGCCCGCTGGTGGGCTCGTCGAGGAAGAGGACCTCCGGCTCGGTGCAGCAGCGCGCGCACCAGCGCCAGCTTCTGCCGCATCCCTTGCTGCAGCGACCCGCACGGGCTCGTCCTCGCGGCCTCCCAGCCCGAAGCGCTCCATCCAGCGCCGCGCCCGCGCCCAGGCCTCGCGCGTGTCACGGCGGTGGAGCTTGAGGAAGAAGCGCAGGTTCTCCCGGGCGGTCAGCCGGTCGTAGCAGCCGGGCTGCTCGGTGAGCAGGCCCACCCGCGCGCGGAGCAGCTCACCGTCGCCGTCGAGGCGACACGCCGCAGCACGGTGGCGCCGCCCGGAGGACGGCTGGAGCAGCCCGGTGAGCATCCGCACCGTGGTGGTCTTCCCGCGCCGTTGGGGCCGAGCAGCCCGAAGACCTCGCCCTCGCCGCACGTGCGAAGTCAGGCCCTCCACCGCGGTCCGTCGCACCGAAGCGTCTTGGACAGCCCGCGGACCTCGATGCCGCTTCAATCGATGGTGACCAGGACGAACTTCACGTTGAGGTCCCGGTCCACCTGGCTCGATGCGGTGATCGGGGCCGATTGCCTGCGCGGAGCAGCCCCAGCCGCGGGTGCTCCACCAGCGCCCACTTTCGACCGGGAGATTGGCGAAGGCCGCCATGCGCTGCGGGCTGTCCTTGATCTGCTTGACCGTGTTCCGGCTGTAGAAGGTCTCGCCCTTCCAGTCCATCATGTAGGCCACGATGGGCTCGCCCGGCTTCCGCCGATCGTAGTACCGCCAGAAGAGGTCCGCGCTGGGTCCAGTGGTGGCTCAGGTCGACCCAGTGGCTCCAGCTGAACCAGAGCGCGAAGCCGAGCGAGAGCGCTCCGAACACGCCTGAACAGCGCCGCGCGGATCTGCATGCGCCGCGGCCAGCGCAGCGCCGGTCCCGCCGAGGAGGAAGGTCCAGGCCAGCATCTGCTTCACGTTCATCGACTGCCGGAGGTTGGTGGCGAAGCAGGTCGACGCGTGGGACGGAGCGGAGGACGCACCAGCACCCCCGGCGATCGCCACCGCCGCCGCCCCTCCAGCATCGGTTACCGCCGCTCAGGTGAGGACCAGATAAAGATGCCCCACAGCCAGTAGCCCGCGACGGCGAGGACGAGATTCCGAGCATCCGGAGTCGGCGAGGTCACCCAGTTCTGGCTGGTGGTGGCCAGCGCCATCACCCCCACCGCCGGCCACCAGCAGTCCCGGCACCTGGGCCTGCACCCGCGCCGCCGCGATCCGCTGGCGCTCACCCCGAGGCCAGCCATGCCCCGAGCGCGAGCAGCGCACCACCGCCAGCACGTCGCCGCTCATCAGCGGCCGCCGCGACCAGGCGAAGCGATGGGGCCGCGTGTCGAGGTCGTGCGGGTAGGTCCGCTCGTAGTTGTAGACGAAGAGGTCGGTGAAGTCCTTGGGGGTGGAGGCGAGGTCCTTCGGCCACCAGGGCGAAGAGCACCAGGCCCAGCATCAGGGGACGGCATGCGCCGCAGGACCATCCTCCCAGAGCTGATCGATGAAGAGCGCGATGAGGATCGCCACCCCGGGGAGCACCGCCAGCACGTAGTGGTGGAACTTGGTGGCCGACTCGCCGATCAGCAGGAAGGCGAACACCGCCCAGAGCAGCGCGATCAGCGTCACCCGACCCCGGACATCGACCTGGCCGAGCCGCAGTCGCGCCGCCAGCGCCAGACGCCCGGGCAAGGCCGCCACCCAGGGAGAGAGCGCGTAGCCGCCCTGCTCGATGAAGTAGGTGAAGCTTCCCCCGGGCGTGGTGGTGTGGACCCCGCTGAGCAACCGCTCCAGGTGGTCGTGGATGAAGAAGCGGACGAAGAACGTCTTCCCCTCGTTGTCCACCTCGGGGAAGGCGCACATCACCGCGTACCAGGGCCCGGCGACGGCGAGGAACACGCCGATGCCGGTGAGCGAGGCGCATCCGGGACATCTCGGCGAAGAGCGCCGGCATCGGCGCTCCGCCCTTCGGCGACCTCACGGCCGGAGCCGGCGGTGGAGCAGGTACTCCCAGTGCGCCGAGAGCCCGGCCCGGTTCCAGGGAACGACGCAGAGCAGCGCGTAGCCGAGGAGGATCGCCGCCGGCAGGACGACGCCCAGGAGCCCCTTGGCCAGCATCGACAGGCCGCAGCAGACGTAAGCCCATCCACCATGCCGTGCGGTGGCGGGTCTCGGTGTCGAAGAGGCCGATCAGCGCGCAGGCCATCGCCGCGATGAGCGTCGATACGAAGGGCGTGTCGGTGACCGCCTGGCGGGTGATGAGGAAGAAGAGCGGCATCGTCGCCAGGACGAAGGTGCTGGCCAGGCCCACCCGACGGTTCACCACCCGGCCCAGCGCCACGGCGAGGAGCGCCAGCGAGGCGAGGGTGAGCAGGACGAAGGGCATCCGCATCGCCCACTCGGTGTAGAGGGGCAGCTTGCCCGGCGGGGCCCGGTTGGTGCCCGCCAGCCACCATCCCCAGCACGTCCATCCACATCGCCAGGGGGCGGCGTGAGAAGAACCAGCTGCTCTCCCAGTAGGGATGCACGTAGTCGTTGCGGGCCATCATCTCCCGCGCCACCTCGCCGTAATGGGTCTCCCAGGGGTCCCACAGTCCGACCGCGCCGACGTAGGGAACGAACACCAGGACTCCGACCAGCAACGACATGAGGATCTGCCGGCGGTCGGGACTGAGCGTGCGAAAGCGCTGGAGCAGGGGTGGCGCCAGGTTCGTTCACCGAGCAGCTCCTCGGCGATGCCCGGGCCGAGCACGTCACCTTCCCTCACGTTCATGTGGGCGGGTCTTGTACCATGCCTCCGGCGCGGGGAGGGCCTGGTATACGGCCCGTTTCGAGCGCGAACCGTATTTCGGATGAAGCTGGTCATCGAAGACGACGAGGGACACCGCAGCGAGGTTCCCCTCGACCGGGAGGAGATCACCATCGGACGGAGGGAGGACAACACCGTCCACCTTCCCGAGCGGAACGTCTCGCGCCTGCATGCCCGGCTGCTCCGCCGGAGCGGAGTGCTCGTTCTCGAGGACCTGAGCAGCGCCAACGGCACCCGCCTGAACGGCGTGCGGATCCAGAGCGCCGTTTCGTTGCGGAGCGGCGACGTGGTGGGCATCGGCAACTACGGGTCGCCTTGCGACCGGACGACGCGCCGCTCGACGAGCCGGTCTTCGAGGACCCGATGGAGGAGACCGCGCCGGTCATCCGCACGCGACGTGATGGCCGACACCGCGCCACACCCGCTCGTTCCGGTGCTCATCGAGGCGCCCGCACCGGAGGCGCCGGTACCAACGCCCGAGCCGGTGAAGGGGTCCCGGAAGCTGACCTGGAGCATGGTTGCGGTGGGGCTGGTGCTGGGGCTGGCGGTGGCCCTGCTGCTCCGCGCCTGGAACATCTCGGAGCGCCCGAGGCAGGTGGTTCCCCCTCCCGAGCCCCCGCCCCTTGCCAGCCAGGAGGTGCCGCCGCCCACCCCCAGCGAGCCACCCCCGATCGAGCTCCCCGCAGACGCTCTCCCCGCCGAACCTCGCCCAGCGGCCCAGCACCCCCACCGAGTGGCTGGCCACCGCGCTGGGCGGCTGCCGGGGCGCGGGACTTCGAACGCGCGCTGCGACTGCTCCGGTCGGTGCGCGATCCGGCCGTACCAGGCCGAGGTGCAGTCGCTGCGCCGGACGTGGAAGGCCGAGGCCGCCGCCGGCCGGACCGTCAGGCTGCCCGGGCCGAGCTGGAGCCGGGGGCGCCCACGGTGGCGCTGCTGCAAGCTCGAGGCCGCCCGCTCCAGCCGCGCCTGGGCCCCGAGGTCGCGGTCCTCCGCGCGGACATCGCCGCGGCGCTGAAGGCACCCAAGCAAGGACGGCCCAGCCGGGGGACCGCGAGGCCACAGAGCAGCCTCTACCGCGAGGGCAAGGCGCTTTACGACGCCGGCGATGTGCGCGAAGCCAGCAGGGCGATTCGAGCGCTGCCTCGGCCGTCGACGCGCGCCAGCCGCGCTGTCACCTGATGCTGGCTAGCGCCTCGGTGCGCACCGGGGACACGGCACGGGCCGAGGTCCACTACCGGCGCTTCCTGGAGCTGGCCGCTCCCGACGACCCCGCAGTGCCCAGGGTGAAGAAATTCCTTGAGGATTCGGACGCCCAGAAGAAGGCTAGGGACGCCAGCGCGAGCCCTCAGCGCTAGGAGGGGCGATGCAGATCCGCATCCTGGTTGTCGACGACGAGAAGGAAACCGGCGACTACCTCCAGCTCTTGCTCACCAAGGCCGGTTACGAGGTCGTGGCGCTGACCGATCCGACCCTGGTGATGGACCGGTTGCGCGCCGAGGACTTCCACCTGGTCATCCTGGACATGATGATGCCGCAGATGTCCGGCACCGAGCTGCTGGAGAAGATCCGGGGCTACGACTCGGACATCGCGGTCATCGTCGCCACCGCTCATCCGGCGGTGGAGACGGCGGTGGCCTCGCTCAAGGCGCAGGCCTCCGACTACGTCAAGAAGCCAGTGGAGCCCGAGGAGCTGCTGGCCGCGGTGGAGTCGGCCCTCGCCAAGAAGGGCCTCTCCAAGGATCCCGAGGCCGAGCTGCACCGCGCCATCGGCCGCACCATCCGCGAGGCTCGCAAGTCGCAGGAGCTGACGCTGAAGCAGCTGGCGCGGCGGACCGGGCCTGTCGGTGTCGCTGCTGAGCCAGATCGAGCGTGCAGAGTCGAGCGCGTCGATCAGCTCGCTGTACAAGATCGCCTCGGCGTTGCGGCTGCGGATGGCCGAGCTGTTCGGGGGCGCCTAACTCCGACGCTGAGTGTCGGCGTTAACCTCCGGTCCGTGGAACCCTGGGATGGACGCGACACCCGACCTGGCCGACCCGGCGGTGGTCGCGCTCTACGACGAGATTCCCTCTGGTCGCGCTCCCTTCGGGCTGGCCCTCCTGGAGGCGGTGGAGCTCCGCCCCGGCCTGGTGGTGCTCGACGTGGGGTGCGGCACGGGCTTTCCCCTGCTCGAGCTGGCCGAGCGGCTCGGGCCGACCGCCCGGCTCCACGCGGGTGGACCCCTGGGCGGCAGGAATGGACCGGCTCCGCCGCAAGGTCGAGGCCTGGAAGGTGGGAGAACGTGGTGCTCCACCGCTCTCCCCATCGAGTCGCTCGACCCTGCCCGAGGCGTCCGGTGGATCTGATCGTCTCCAACAACGGCCTGAACAACGTGCCGGACCTCGGCCGTAGGCCCTGGCGGTCTGCGCCGGGTGGCGCGTCCCGGCGCCCAGCTGGTCTTCACCGCCAACCTCCCGGCGACGATGGCAGCGGCTTCTACGACGCCTTCATCCAGGCGGTGACCCAGGCCGGGCACCCGGGCTGGTGACGGCGCTGGAGCGCCACGTGGCCGAGCGCCGCCAGCCCACCGGGACGATGCGGAGGGCCGCCGACGCGCGGGATTCGAGATCGTGGACGCCCAGGAGCGGAGCTTTCGCTGGGCGTTCGCCTCTGCCGGGCCCTCTTCGCGCACCACTTCATCCGGCTGGCATTCCTGCCCCCGTGGCGGGCGGTGGTGCCCGAGGAGGTCCGGCCCGACGTCTTTGCCCGGCTGGTCCGGACGCTGGACGCGGATGCGGCGCGCCACGGGAGCCTCGCGCTCGACATCCCCTGGGTCTGCTTCTCGGCCCGCCGGCGCCTGCGGTCGGCCCTTCCAGCGCGGGGCCGCTTCTCCCGCATCGCCGCCCGCGCCTCCCTTCGCATCGGCGGAGGCGAAGGCTTGCCGGTCGCAGAGCCTCGAGCTCGGCCCGGCTGCGGAGGCATCGAGCGGTGCCCGGCCGAGGAGCTGGAAGGTCGCGCCGGAGCCCGACCATGGCCAGCGGCGCCCCCGCGGCCAGCTCGGCAGCGAGGGCCCGGGCCTGCCCTGCGGCATCCTGGCTCACCACGGTCGAGGAGCCCCCAGGCCTCTGCGTCCGGGGCGGCCAGCTCGCGCGGCGGTGAGGAACAGCTCCCGGGCGTGCTGCAGCCCGGCCAGGCGCGCGATCCGCCACACCCCATCCGGCGCGTAGACCACCCCGAGGCGCACCGGCGGCATGCAGAGCGTGGCCTCGGGCGTCCCCAGCCGGAAGTCACAGGCGCAGGCCAGCTCGCAGCCGGCCCCGAACGCCGGGCCCTGCACCACCGCCACGCTGGGCGCGGGATGGGCCTCGAGGAGCGCCAGGACGTCCTGGATGCGGCGCGTCGGGCGAGCGGTCGGCCGCGGCGTCCTTGCCCGAGCTGCGCGCCAGGTCGTACCCGGCGCAGAACGACGGCCCGACCGCCTCCACCAGCAGTGCCCGGACCGTCGGTCGGGGGCCAGCGCGCGGGCCAGGGCGTCCGAGCAGCGCAGGGAGTGAGGGCGTTGCGCCGCTGCGGCCGGTCGAGGGTGAGCACCCGCATGCCGCCGGGCAGGGCGGAGACGCGGAGGCTGCCCGTCCGCACTCACCGGGTCAGGACGACCAGCACGTCGCCCCTCGTTCACCGCCTGCGCTGGGCTGGCAGCGGATCTCCTTCACCGTGCCGCGCCTCGGGCGCCTCGACCGGCATCTCCATCTTCATCGACTCGAGGATGACCAGCACGTCGCCGGCAGCGACCTTCTGACCGACGGCCACCTCCGACCTTCCACACGGTGCCGGTGATGTGGGCGGGGACGTCCATGGGCAGGGCTCCTTCGTCAGGGCCTGGCGTGGTACTCCAGGAAGTGGGTGTCGAGCGCGCCGTCCTGGAAGGCCCGGTCGCGCACGATGCGCAGGTGCAGCGGGAGGTTGGTCTTGATCCCTCGATCGTCGAAGCGCTCCAGCGCGCCGTCGGCGCGGGCGATGGCCTCCGCCCGCGTCCTTGCCCGAGACGATGAGCTTGGCCAGCAGCGGGTCGTAGTAGGGCGTCACCACGTCGCCCTCGGCGTAGCCGGCGTCGACGCGGATGCCCTCGCCCTCGGGCGGGCGGAAGACGCTTCAGCGGGCCCGGGCGAGGGAAGAACGCACCGGGTCCTCGGCGTAGATGCGGAACTCGAGGGCGTGGCCGCGTGCGCCGAACGTCCTCCTGCTTCAGCGGTGAGCGCTCGCCGGCGGCGATCGCGCAGCTGCCAGCCGATCAGGTCCAGCGCCGGTGGTGAGCTCGGTCACCGGGTGCTCGACCTGGAGCCGGGCGTTCATCTCGATGAAGTAGAACGTCGCCGTCGGCGACCAGGAACTCCACCGTGCCGGCGTTGGCGTAGCCGAAGGCCCGGGCGGCGGCGAGCGCGCGCCTCGATCATCGAGCGGAGGCAGCGTCCGCGTTCTTGCCCGTCGAGGAAGAGCGGGCTCCCCGCCTCCTCCACCACCTTCTGGTGGCGGCGCTGGATGCTGCACTCGCGCTCCAGGATGTGGAGGGTGCCGCTGGCCGTCGCCGAGGATCTGCATCTCGATGTGGCGGGGCGCGGGAAGTAGCGCTCGACGTAGACCGCATCGCGGCCGAAGGCGGCCTTGCGCCCGGTCGGCACAGGCCGGAACGCCTTCTCCAGCTCGGCCGGGGTGCTCGGCCACCGCCATTCCGATGCCCCCGCCCCCACCGGCGCGCCTTGAGCAGCACTGGATATCCGATGCGCTCGGCGGCGGCCGCAGCCGTGGCAGCGTCGGCCACCACGCCCTCGCTGCCCGGCACCACCGGCACCCCGGCTGCCTGGGCCAGGCTCCGGGCCTGGCTCTTGTCCTTCATCCGGGCCATCGAGGCGGGCGGGGACCGACGAAGACGATACCTGCCTTGGCGCAGGCGCGGGCGAAGTCGGCGTTCTCGGAGACGAAGCCGTAGCCGGGATGGACCGCCTCGGCCCCGGTCTCCTTGGCGGCGCGGAGGAGCGCCTCGACGTTCAGGTAGCTGTCCTTGGCCGGGCCGGGGCCGATGCGCACCGCCTGGTCGGCCTCGCGCACGAACGGCGCCTGGGCGTCGGGGTCGGAGTGCACGGCGATGGTCCGGATGCCCATCGCCCGGGCCGACGACGCCGATGCGGCGGGCGATCTCTCCTCGATTGGCGATGAGCAGGGAACGGAACACTGGGGACCGTCGGGGCGGGCACGCTGCCATGCGAGGCGGCGGCCGGGCAAGCATCGACTGTGGCGCGTCGCCCCTCCGGATGAGATGGTGTCGGCCCTCAATGCGCGTGCTCACCGTGTACGGCCGGATCTACGCCGACTGCCTGCGCCAGGCGCTGGCCGGGATCCGCAAGAACTCCTGGACGCTCCTGCTCCCGGTCGGCCTGCTGATCGCCAACACCCTCGCCAGCAGCCTGGTGCTGAGCCTGGGAGCCATCCGGCCGCTTCTGGTGTGGATCGTCGCCGCCGCGGCGCTGAGCTGCTACCTCTATTTCCTGGGGAGGTGGTGGCGAAGTCACGGGTGCGCCTGAGCGACTTCGTCCAGAGCATCGGCCCCTACTTCTGGTCGGTGGCCAACCTCTTCTTCGTGGTCTGGGTGGCGCAGCTGCTGCTCGTCGCTGTTCACCGCCGGAACGCCGCAGGCTCCGCTGTTCGGGACGATGCTGCGCTCTCGCCGCGGCGATCCTCCTCAACGCCTCGCCGGAGACGATCTTACCAGCGGGGCAGCCACGGAGGCCTGGACACCACCGCGCCGCTCGATCACCTTCCTCCAGGCGAACTGGATCGAGTGGGGCATCCCCAACCTCTCTCTCCTCGCTCTCTTCTGGTGAGTTCCCGCGACGCCCAGGTCGCTGGGCTGGGCTACCTGGGCTGGCTGCTCGACGCGGTGCTGGAAGGGCGCCCTGCTCCACCTGGCGATGGTCTTCCGCGGTCATCTCTTCGCCGCGCTCGACGGCACCAGCCACCGGCAGCGGATGCACCGCTGGCGCGTGCGGCTCGGCCTGACCGGCGAAGCGCAGTTGCACATGCCGTTGCGTTCGCAACTGTAAGCCTGCTTGGCTGCAAGCCAGCAAACGGTTGCTGCAACAGGTCGCTGCAGGCATGCTCCACTTGCTCACGCGGACTGACATGTTCCGCCGGCCCGGGCGCTCCTGTCCGGAGGGGGTTCAACGATGGGGATCAGGTTCCTGAGAGGTGGCTTGGCGTTCACCCTTCTCTTCGCCTCGGCAGCACAGGCGCAGGGAACGAGCTTCGGACGTGGCCTGTCCGAACTGTCACGGATGTTCGACACGGGCTCGCCGCAGCTGGCGACCGCCGTTGAAGACGCAGGTGACCGACCGGGCCGGCAACCCGCTGGTCGAGTTGCGGCTCTCCGACGGAGTCAGCTGGGAGTCGATCCGGGACCAGGCCGCGGCGGCGGGTTTCCAGTTCAACGCCCAGAGCGTTCTGCGGCCGAACTGATCGAGGGCTTCGTCCCCATCTGGGCGCTCAAGTCGCTGGCCGGGGTCCCCGGCATCGCCCATGTCCGCGCGGTGGCCAAACCGGCGAAGTACGCCGGATCGGTCCAGAGCCAGGCGGTGTCGGTGGAGAAGGCCGATCTGTGGCCCAGCCCGTGGCGTCGACGGTTTTCCGGCATCAAGGTGGGGGTGCTCTCCAACAGCTACGACTCTTCGGGGCCTTCCGGGTTCCACCCCGACGCCACCGATGACATCGCCAGCGGCGACCTGCCCGCCGACGGGGTCACGGTGCTGCAGGACGACCTGACCAACCCCAACGGGGACGACGAGGGCCGGGCGATGCTCGCAGCTGGTCCACGACATCGCCCGGGCGCGAAGCTCGGTTTCGCCACCGCCAACTTCGGGCAGGGCGGCTTCTCCAACAACATCCTCGGCCCTGCGCAGCCAGTTCGGGGCGGACGTGATCGTCGACGACGTCCTCTACTTCGCCGAGCCCTTCTATTCCGACGGGCTGCCGGGCCCAGACGGTGGACGCGGTGGTGGACCAGGGTGCGGCCTACTTCTCCTCCGCCGGGAACAACGGGCTGGAGGCCTACGAGACCACCTTCTCACCCGGGTCTCGATCAAGGACGCCCAGAAGCTGATCGCCGCCGGGAAGGAGAACATCAACCTCGACGAGGTGACCGCCGCCGGCCACCCATTCGAGAGCTTCCACGACTTCAACGAGGGGAAGGGCCGCCGAGGATCACCCAGCGTCTCGACTCGTTCGTCGACAACGTCCTCAGCTTCCAGTGGACGAGCCCTTCGACCTGTGGGAAGGTGCGGACCGACTACAACATCTACCTCTTCGATCCCCGACGGTCACTACCTCGACCCACTGGATCCGAACTTCCCGGGCTTCTACACCCTGGATTCCAACCTCCGAGACGGATGGAGCCGCTGGAGCTCCTCTTCCCCGACGCGGAGCAATTCCAGATCGCCATCGCCCGCGTGGTCCCCGGGCCGGCCACGCGGTTGAAGTACATCGTCCTCAACGGAGTCGGGGAGAGCACCCGGCAGAACGCCCCTCCGCCGCCGGGCACAACGCGGCGAGCAAGGGCCAGAGCGTCGCGGCGTTCCAGTACAACATCCTCGACTTCCCGAGGACTTCAGCTCGCCCGGCCCGGTGACCATCCTCTTCGACGACCAGGGCAACCGTCTGCACCATCCGGACGTCCGGAACGTCCCACAGATCAGCGGCATCGACGGCGTGGACAACACCGTCCTCGGCTTCGACTCGGACGGGAACGGGTTGCCCAACTCTTTCGGACACCAGTGCCGCGGCGCCTGACGTGGCGGCGGTGGGAGCCCTGGTGCGCCAGGCCGCGGGTGGCCCGGGCAGCCTGAAGCCGGAAGAAGCTCTACGGACGTGCTGCAGGACACCGCGACGGGAGTAAGGTGTCCAACGTCCGCTGGCTGGCGGCGACGTTCGCCGGGCCGGTCATCGGCACCGTGAATGGTGACTTCCCGCGTCCTCGAGGATCCGCCCTTCTTTCCTTCCAGCTCCTCCCCGTCGGCCGCAAGCACATCGCCTCGCTGACCATCGACGTCAACGCGACCGATCTCGAGTTCTTCAATCCGGTGAACTTCATCCTCGCCGACAGCACCGCGACGGTCACCAGCATCTCCCGGACGCCGGACTTCAAGACCATCACCCTCACCTTCGCGCCGCAGAGCTTCGGCGGCTGGTGGGCACCTGGGATTCGTCTGGCACGTCTCACCCGCCAATGGTCCGGCTTCTTCCAGATCTGACGCCGACCACTTCCGGGGAGCGAAGGTCAGCGTGACCTACGAGGAGGGCGGCTCGGATTCCGGGCGATTCTTCACCGACCCGCCGCTGCTGAACAACCGCTTCAGCGGCGCGGCATCGTGAACGCCGACGCCGCCACCCGGGCCGTGCAGAAGGGAAACGGCCACCACCGAGGCGGCGCCAGAGGTCGCCTTGCTCCCTGCCGGCGGAGGAAGGTCGGGGATGTCGGAACTGATCCTCGTCCACCGGCAGGGATGGTTCCTTTGAGGGGCCGGCTCGATGCCAGCGGCCGCTCGCTCGGGAGTCACCGCCCGGAGGCGGGTCGGGAGGACAGTCTCCGCCGGGGCTAGGAGCGGTGGACCGGGTGACGAGATGGGCCGGGGCCTGCCCCGGCCGACGCGCCTCGCGGTTCATGAAGCCGGTGGCGATGATGGTGATCTTCACCTCGTCGGTCACCGAATCGTCGATGAGGCTGCCGAAGATGATCTCCGCCTCCTCGTCGGCGGCGTCGTGGACCAGGGTCAGCGCCTCGTTGACCTCCTGAAGGGTCATGATCGCGGCCGCCGGTGATGTTGATCAGCAGGCCGGTGGCGCCGTCGATCTGCGACGTCCTCCAGCAGCGGTGAGCTGATCGCCTGCTGCATGGCGGTCACCGCCCGCTTGTCGCCCGAGGCGCGCCGGTGCCCATCAGCGCCTGGCCGCGGTCGCTCATGATGGTCTTCACGTCGGCGAAGTCGACGTTGATGTAGCCGTGGTACTGGATGAGGTCGCTGATCCCCTGCACCGGCGTGGAGCAGCACCTCGTCGGCGCGCTTGAAGGTCTCCAGCAGCGGCATCGACTGCCCGCCGAGGCGTGAGCAGCCGCTGGTTGGGGATGGTGATCAGCGGTGTCCACCGCGGCCTTGCAGCTCGATCAGCCCTGCTCGGCCTGCTTGCGGCGCTTGTTGCCCTCGAAGAGGAAGGGCTTGGTGACCACGCCCACGGTGAGCGCGCCCAGCGCTCTGGCGATGTCGGCGATGACCGGCGCCGCGCCGGTGCCGGTGCCGCCGCCCATCCCGGCGGTGACGAACACCATGTCCGCGCCGTCGAGCGCGGCGGCGATCTCGTCCGCGATCTCCAGCGCGCGCCTGACGGCCGACCTCGGGGTTGGCGCCCGCGCCGAGGCCCTTGGTCAGCTGTCTCGCCGATCTGGATCTTCGATCCCGCGCCTGGTTGGCGGCCAGGGCCTGGATGTCGGTGTTGGCGGCGATGAAATGCACCCGGTCGAGGTTGGCGGCGATCATCGTGTTGATGGCGTTGCAGCCCGCCGCCGCCCACGCCCACCACCCGGATCTTCGCGGCCTGCTTGCTCTGCTCGAAGCTGTCCATGTCTAGAAGATCTCCTCCAGCCACTCCCGCATCCGTCCCCGGACCTTCCGGTACACGTTCTCTTCGCGGATCCGGAACAGCCTCCGGTCGGTGTGCCGGGCGCCGTAGACCACCAGCCCCACGCCGGTCGCGTACATCGGGCTCTTCACCACGTCGACCAGCCCGCCGATGCCCCGGGGCATGCCGCGTCGGACGGGAAGGCCCAGCACCTCCTCGGCCAGCTCCGGCATCCCGGCCAGCAGCGTGGAGCCGCCGGTGATCACCACCCCGCTGGCCAGCAGATCCTCGAAGCCGCACTTCTGGATCTCGCGATGCACCAGCTGGAAGATCTCCTCCACCCGGGGCTCGAGGATCTCGCAGAGGATCTGCCGCCCGATGCACCCGCGGCTGCCGGCCGCCGACCGAGGGCACCTCGATGGTCTCCTCCTTCGTCCACCATCGAGGCCAGGGCGCAGCCGTAGCGTTGCTTGATCCGCTCCGCCTCGTGGGCCGGAGTGCGCAGGCCCGATGGCGATGTCCGAGGTGAGGTTGTTGCCGCCGAGGGCGATGACCGCGGTGTGGGCGATGCTGCCGCCGGAGAAGATGGCGATGTCGGTGGTCCCGCCGCCGATGTCCACCAGGCAGACGCCCAGCTCCTTCTCGTCCTCGCCCAGCACCGCCTCGCTGGAGGCCAGCGGCTGGAGCACGATGTCCGCCACGTTCAGGCCGGTGCGGTTGGCGCACTTGACGATGTTCTGGGCGCTGGAGACCGCGCCGGTGACGATGTGGACCTTGGCCTCCAGGCGGACGCCCGCCATCCCCAGCGGCTCTTTGATGCCGCCCTGGTCGTCGATGATGAACTCCTGGGGCAGGACGTGGATGACCTCCCGGTCCATCGGGATGGCCACCGCCTTGGCGGCGTCGATCACCCGGGTGATGTCCGCCTCCCGGACCTCCTTGTCCTTCACCGCCACGATGCCCTGGCTGTTGAAGCCCTTGATGTGCCCGCCGGCGATGCCGGTGTAGACGGTGCTGATCTCGCAGCCGGCCATCAGCTCGGCTTCCTCCACCGCCTGGCGGATCGAGGCCACGGTGGCCTCGATGTTCACCACCACGCCCTTGCGCAGGCCCTTGGAGGGATGGGTGCCGATCCCGATGATGTCGATGCCGTTCGTCGGTGAGCTCACCGACGATGGCGCAGATCTTGGTCGTGCCGATGTCCAGGCCGACGACGATCTCTCCGCCCTTCTGCTTGGCCATGTGCAACCGTTCCTTTCATTTCTGGCGGGCGACGAGGGCGCCCGGCCGAAGCTGGACCGCGACCCAGCCGGGCCGGACGCGGTTCTCGAGGTGGATTGCCGCCGCGGCCACGCCACGCGCTGCCGGAGCTCGTCAAGCACGCGAGGAGCCGTCCGAGCTGACCCTCGGTGCCGCTGCGTCCGAGCGACCACCCGACGCCGTCGGCGGTGAGCAGCTGGAAGCTCGCCTCGTCGAGGTGGATCTCCGACAGGCGTGGGACGGGCGAAGGACTGGCGGTATGCGTCGGCCACCGCCAGCGCCTCCCGGAAGCGGGCGGCGGTTCCGGCCGGTCCTGGGCCGCCCGTTCGCGGGCGATGCCGGTGAGCAGCGGGAGGTCAAGGCGGTCGGAACCGGAGACGCGCTTGAAGGGGCACCCCTCCGCGTCGACCACGTAGAGGTCACCGAGGGCGGCCAGGGCCACCGGCTCGCGCTCCTCCACCCGGACCACCAGCGTGTCGGGCAGCGAGCGGGTGACCTCCGCCGCCGCACCCAGGGGTGGTGGGCCATCGCCTCGAGCCCACCGTCGCCGGGTCGAGGGACCAGAGGTTCATCCCGGTGCCGACGTTGGCCAGCCGGAGCAGCTCGTGCTCGGTAGCGCGCTGGAGCCCGCGGACCTGGACGTTGCGGAGGGTGAAGTGCGCGGGAGCGGCCGGCCCAGGCGTCGAGGTAGAGGAGGCCCCAGCCGGCCACGCCGAGCCCGGCGAGGATGAGGACGAGGCGCAGGAGCGCCGCACCGCCCAGGAGCGGGGTTGATCCACCGTCGGCCCGGCGCCGACGATTCCTGAGGACAGGACGCCCATCGTCTGATCCGGGGATGCTCGGCCCGGATCAGCAGGGGCGCCAGTTTTCGACCACAGGCATGTGGCTGTAGATGGAGGCCGAGAATTCAGGCCTTCAGCGAGGCTCCGAGGAGGATGCGCTCGCACAGCTGGGGGTAGTCGATCCCCGCCCGGCGGCGATCTTCGGGAGCAGGCTGGTGGGGGTCATCCCAGGGATGGTGTTGAGCTCCAGTAGCTGCACGCCTCCTCCGGGGGTGACGATGACGTCGGAGCGGGTGGCCCCGGCGCAGCCCAGCGCACGGTGGGCCTGCAGGCAGATCTCGTTGACCCGGGCGTACTGGTCGGGCGGCAGGGGAGCCGGAAAGAGGTACCGGGTCCCGCTCCCGGCGGTGTACTTGGCCTCGTAGTCGTAGAACTCGTGGGCAGGGACGACCTCGATGGCCCCCAGCGCGGCGTCGTCGAGCACCGCCCCCTGCACCTCGCGGCCGGGGACGAACTGCTCCACCAGCACCGTCCCCGCCAGCCTGGCCGAGCGTCCTCCACCGCAGCGGCGAAGGTCTCGGCGCTGCGGCAGATGTGGACGCCCACGCTGGAGCCCTCCCGGGAGGGCTTCACCACCACCGGGAAGGGAAAGGACAGCGCGTCGCGGCCGGCCAGCGCCGCGTCCACGCCGTCGAAGGAGCGATAGGCCGGGGTGGGGATGCCGTGGGCGAGGAAGACCTGCTTGAGAACACCTTGTCCATGCCCACCGAGGAGGCCAGGAGCCCTGAGCCGGTGTAGGGGATGAACATCGATTCCAGGAGTCCCTGGATGCAGCCGTCCTCGCCGTAGCGGCCGTGGAGGGCGACGAGGGCCACCTCGACGCGCTCGGCCCGCAGCCGCTCGGCGACGTCGCGCTGCACGTCGATCTCCACCACGGTGTAGCCCAGCCCGCGCAGCGCCGAGACGACGCCCGCCTCCGGTCCGCAGGCTGACCTCCCGCTCCACCGAGAGGCCACCCATCAGGACTCCGATGCGCTTGCCTTTCACCTCGCAGAGCACTCCCACCCGCTTCACCTCCGGGACCAGCACGATGCCCGTCGCCTCCTGCACCCGCCGCAGGGCGAGCTCCGATCAGTCCAGCCACGTCGGCGGCGGTGGCGCGAGCCGAGATTGACGATCCAGTTCGCATGCTGCGCCGAGATCTGCGCCCCGCCCAGAATCGTGCCCTTCAGGCCGACCGAGTCGATGAGCCGACCGGCGTGGTCCCCGGGCGGATTGGTGAAGACGCTGCCGCAGTTGGGCTGGCTGAGCGGCTGGGTGCGCTTGCGGTAGCCGAGGTCGGCCTCCATGGCGGCCTGGGAGCGCCGTCGAGGTCCCCGGTGGAGAGTCGGAAGCGGGCCCGGCTCACCAACCGCGCCCGGGGGCAGCTCGGTAGCGGTAGCGAATGGTGAAGGCGCTGGCGGGAACCACACCCACCCCGTCGGCGCTGGCCAGCTCGACGGCCTCCAGCACCCGGACGCACTCACCGTTCTTGGTGCCGGCGTTCATCGCCACCGCGCCGCCGAGCGTTCCCGGGGATGCCGGCCAGGAACTCCGCCCCCCACCCAGCGCCGGGCGCGCATGACGTTGACTAGCCGGGTGATGGCGGCGCCGGCTCCGCAGCGTGACGGTGCCTCCCTCCGGGGCTGCCGGCGACCTCCTCCGGGAAGAGGTCCGGGGCAGCTTGAGGGTGATGCCCGGGATGCCCTCTGTCGCCGACGAGGGTATTCGCCCCGCCGCCCAGGACGTGCACCGGGATGCTCCTGCAGCGCGCGCGGGCGAGCACAGCAAAGAGCGCAGGCGGGGAGCGGGGCCGCACCAGGAGCTCGGCCGGGCCGCCGACGCGGATGCTGGTCCAGGGGCGAGGGAGCTCCAACCGTCGACTCGACCTCGAGGTCGGACACGAGGCGGGTGAGGCCTGCAGCGGGGGTACGGTCACGTGCATCGGTGAGAACCAGAAGCCCCGCCCCTGCGCAAGTCCTGGGCCACCCGGACCGGGCGCGGATGCCAGGTACGAGCCAGGCCGAGACCAGCCCGGCGCGGCGCGATGGCAGCACCGGGCGCGGCCAGCGGGGCACGGATTCCCTTGACCCCGGTCTCGCACCCTGGAGCCTCGCGCGACCTGACATTGCCTCGTCTGGGCACGAAACCTGGCGGTGGCGTTCGTCGCCCTGCAGCACGTCGGATTCCTGGTGCTGGAGATGTTCCTCTGGAACAGCCCCACCGGGCGGCGCATCTTCCGCACCACGCCCGAGTTCGCCGCGCAGTCGCGCCGCTGGCCGCGAACCAGGGGCTCTACAACGGCTTCCTCGCCGCGGGTTGATCTGGAGCCTCCTCGCCGCCGAGCCGATGGCCGGTGCGCAGTCCGGCTCTTCTTCCTCACCTGCGTCGCGGTCGCGGCGGTGTTCGGCGCGGCGACGGTGGGCCGCCGCATCCTCTGGGTGCAGGGCCTCCCGGCTGCGGTGGCGCTGCTGCTGGACCGGATCGTCCGGGGCCTGAGACTCCCCGGAGCGTGGGCGCGCTCAGAACTCGATCTTGGTGATCGTCCCGTTGAACCCGACGAGCCAGCCGGTCTTCTCGTCGGCGAAGCGCCACGGCCCAGAACCCGGTGACACCCTCGAGGAGGTTCCAGGTGTCGCCCTCGTCAGAGCTCCAGGCAGCGCCCCCGGGACACCGCCGAGCCCCGGCGACGTGGCCACCACCGTGACCTTCCCGTCGTCATCGTGGTGGCCCCACCCCGAGCGAGCCCCAGTCCCAGGTCCCAGTCCCAGCGGTCGTCGTCCCATCCGTCCTCGCGGTCGATGGCGTAGGCCGCTCCGAAGATCGCGCCGGGAATGGGCGCCGAGGTGACCTTGGTCCAGGTCTCTTCCGCCGTCGCGCGACCGGGCGAAGTTGTCGCCGATGTCGGCTGCCGCCAGATCCCCGCCGGCGGCGAAGCCGTGGCGATTGTCGCGGAAGCCGACGCTGAGGACGCCTCCGCGCGAAGCTCTCCCCACGGTGAGCGGCACCTCCGACGTCCTCCAGGTCTGCCCGCGGTCCGTCGTGCGCAGGACGCGGGCTCGGTGTTGGTCCCGCCCGTGGCCAGCCACGCCCGGCGCTTGCCTGCAGGTCGCCGCGCAGGTGCCGCTGGCGGCGAATCCCGCCTCTCCCGGCAGAGCGGGCGGCAGGTTGTCCCCGATGTCCCGCCAGGTCTGCCCGTCCAGGGTGCGGATCACCGGGAATCGGCCGTTGATGGAATCGGCCATGGTGATCGCCCTGGTTCCGGCCCCAGAAGGCGAAGCAACCGTAGAAGGCGGGATCGGCGGCCTGGAACTGCAGCGTCCAGCTCTGTCCCCCGTCGGTGGTCTTGTAGATGCGGAGAGTCGGGTCCCACGCCAATCGACAGGCAGGTGAGCGACCTTCTCGCTCACCGCCCTGCACATCGCGGAACTGGAGCGTCTCTGCCCGCGGAGCCACGCCGACTGTCCAGGCGCTTCCACTCCGTCCGTGGTCGTGAGGAAGGTTCCGTTGGTGCCGCTGGCCCAGACCCACCTTCTTGCTCACCGGGCTGATGCCGATGATGAGGTTGGTGGTGTTGCTCTGCTGCAGGGTCAGCTTCGGCGCCTTGTCCTTCTTTGGGCGTCGGAACGGCTGGTCGGCCGCCGACACGTGACTTCCGCAGCGTCGCCCTCCATCGCGCCGCCACCGGAACAGCCGAGATTCAGCGCCGGAACAGCCACCAGCGCGAACCGAACCCACCGCGATCCACCATCGCTTCAGCATGTGACGCCCCTCCAGGCGGCCGGAGCCCGCGACGCCGGGGACGCTCGCCCGCATGGGTAGAGGCGTCAACGGGGAATCGATCCCTCGCTGAACGCCCTGTCAGCGTCGAAGCAGAGCGAGTCAACGCCCGACGTGGGCCCGGAGCCGGGCCAGCGCCCCATCCCACTCGCGTGAGATGTCATCCAGCGCGCGCCGCGCCTCGTCGAGCTGGTCGGGCCAGAGCTCCCAGAGGCGCTCGCGGCCCGCCTTGCGGCTCCGCACCAGCCCCGCACCGGCCATCACCCGGAGGTGCTTGGTCACCGCCTGTCGGTCACCTTCGTGCCCTGGGTGAGGGCGGTGATGGAAGGGGGGCCGTCGGCGGACAGCCTCTCCAGGAGGTGCATCCGGATCGGATCCCCCAGCGCGGCGAAGAGGGGCGCCGGGCTAGGACGACGGGCGCTTGCTGGACGGAGCGAGGACATGGCGTTCGAGGTTCTGGAGCTGGATCGCCCAGCCGCCTGAGTTCGACCTCGAAGGCCTTGGCGCGCCGTGCGGCGGGGAATGCGAGCGAACCCTGATTCGGCGAGACCTTCAGCAAGGTTCCCTCGGGCACCTCCTCCAGGTGGAACTCGACCAGGGTGGTCGGTTCGCTGGAGTAGTCGACTCCCGCTCCACGGCATGGGGATGCCAGCGATAGGAGAAGAGCGACTGAGGCTGGATCTGCTCGATGTAGGCGGTCATCGTCCGTGTACTCGTAGCCGGGGTGGGTAATCGGGCCCGAGACCGGCTTCCCGATCTGGAATCCCCCTGGAGGCGGACGCCCGAACCAGGCCGAGAACTCCTCGGCGTCGGTGAGGGCGCGCCACACCCGGGAGCGGGGGCGCCGGGTGAGATCTGCTTCTCGATGCGGTCGGGCACGGACGACGGCGGGTCTTCATGTGCGCAACCTCCTGGTTGCCGTTCCTAGCGCCGCGCTCCCTTTACGCGCAACCCCTGGTTGCGAATTGTCAGTGGGTGGCCACGTCGCCCCGGCGTCGGCTCGAGGGAGCTGGAGCAGCTCCGGGCCGACCTTGGGTCACGTCCCCTGCCCCCAGGGGTGAGGACCAGGTCGCCCGGGCGGAGGCGGGGCAGGAGCGCCGCCGCCACGTCGGCGCGCTTCTCCACGTAGGTGACATCGCGGTGCCCGTGGCTCCGGACCGCCTGGCCAGCGGTCTCCCGGTGATGCCGGGGATGGGTTCCTCGCTGGCGGCGTAGATGCCCAGCATCAGGACCAGCACGTCGGCGTCGTTGAAGGCGTGCGCGAACTCGCTGACATCAGATCCCGGGTCCGCGGTGTAGCGGTGCGGCTGGAACGCCACCACCATGCCGGCGGCCGAACGCCTGCCGCGCCCCGGCCAGGGTGGCCATCACCTCGGCCGGGTGGTGGCCGTAGTCGTCCACCACCGTCACTCCCCAGGCCTCGCCGCCGGACGGTGAAGCGCCGCTGGACGCCGGCGAACTCCGCCAGCGACTTCGCGGACGACGTGGGAGCGGAATCGTCCATCTCCTCGGCGACGGCGATCACCGCCAGCGCGTTGAGGGCGTTGTGGGCGCCCACCATCTTCACCGTGAACTCGCCCAGATCGCGCTCGTCGCGGAAGGCGGAGAAGCGTGGTGGAGAAGCCGTGCAGCTCCACGCCTTCCAGCGCGGTAGTCGGCGGTGTGCGAGCTGCCGTAGGTGACGAAGCGCTTCTCGATGCGCGGGAGCAGCGCCTGGACGTTCGGGATGATCGAGGCAGAGGACGTTCAGCCCGTAGAAGGCACGCGGTTGCAGAACTCGACGAAGGCCGCCCGCAGCGCGTCCAGGCGTGCCGTAGTGGTCGAGGTGCTCGGGGTCGATGTTGGTCACCACGGCGATGGTCGGGCTGAGCTGCAGGAACGATCCGTCGCTCTCGTCCGCCTCCGACCACCATGCAGCTCGCCCTTCCCGAGCTTGGCGTTGCTGCCCAGCATCGCCGAGCCGGCCGCCGACGACCGACGGTCGGGTCGAGCCCGGCGGCCCGACAGGACGGTCGCGACCATCGAGGTGGTGGTGGTCTTGCCGTGCGAGCCGGCGATCGCCACGCCGTACTTGAGGCGCATCAGCTCGGCGAGCATCTCGGCGCGCGGGATGACCGGCATCTGGCGCCGGCGCGCCTCCGACCACCTCGGGGTTGTCGGCCTTGACCGCGGAGGAGATGACCACGACGTCGGCGTCGCCGACGTTCTCTTCGCCGTGGCCGTGGGTCACGACGCCGCCCAGGCTGCGCAGGCGCTGCGGGCGACTCGATCTCCTCGAGGTCGGAGCCGGTGACGCGGTAGCCCATGTTGATCAGCACCTCGGCGATGCCGCTCATGCCGATGCCGCCGATGCCGACGAAGTGCACCTGCGCGGCGTGGCGGGTCTTGAACGAGGCTGACGACTACGCGGCGTCTTGACGTCGTCGATGCTCGCGGCGCCATCCTCGCGCCCCTCGGGGCCCGCTCACCAGTCATCTGCACGCAGACGTCGGCCAGCTCCCGCGCCGCCTCGGGCGCCCAGCTCCCGGCCGGCCTGCTCCATCCGCCTGCAGCGCTCGGGGTCGGCCTTCGAGCGCACGGATCTGCGGCGGCGAGCACCGCGCCGCTCAGGCTCGGCCTCGCGGAACATCAGCGCCGCGCCGGCCTCGACCAGTGCACTGGGCGTTGACGGCCTGGTGGTCGTCGGTGGCGTAGGGAAACGGCACGAGGATCGACGGCCTTCTTGCAGACGGTGAGCTCGGCGAGCGTGGTGGCTCCGGCGCGGCAGATGCACCAGCTCGCCCTGCGCGTAGGCGGCGGAGCATGTCGTCGATGAACTCCACCACGTCGGCTCGCTCAGCCCCGCGGCCTGTAGCCCGCCGAGCGCACCGTGTCCAGGTCGGCCTTGCCGGTCTGGTGGACGAACCGCAGGCTCGGTCCTGAGAGTCGTCGAGGTGCATCGAGCGCCTCGAGCACGCGGGTGTTGAGCGCCCTGCGCGCCCTGCGAGCCGCCGAACGACCAGGCACGGTAGCTCGTCGTCGCGTCGCCGGACGGCTCCGGCAGGTAGTTGTCCATCAGCTTGCGGCCGAATCGGGTTGCCGATGACGTGCGCCTTCTTCGCGGGGAAGATGCGGCCTTGCGCCTCGTCGAAGGCGATGAAGACCGCGCCGCACGAACTTGCCGAGGATGCTTGTTGGTCGACGCCGGGCAGCGCGTTCTGCTCCTGCATGGCGGTGGGCACGCCGCTGCAGCCACGCGGCCATGCACCACCGGGCCCGAGGAGTAGCCGCCGACGCCCGACCACCACGTCGGGCCGGACTGCGCGGAGGATCCGCCAGCGGACTCGAAGAGCCAGCGGGAGCAGCGAGCAGCCCGAGCACGCGCTTCAGCGGGCCCCATGCCCTTGAGCCCGCGCGACGTCGATCGTCTCGAGCTGGAAGCCGGCGGCGGGCACCACCCGCGCCTCGAGGCCGCGGCGCGGTGCCGACGAAGAGCACGTCGTTCTCGGGGTGCCGGGTGGTGACCTCCTCGGCCAGCGCGATGCCGGGGAAGAGGTGGCCCCGGTGCCGCCGCCGGCGATCAGCACCCTCACGCAGGTGCCTCCGGCGAGCCGACGCTCGCGGGCGCGGTGCGGGCCTCCGGCGATTGCGCAGCGGGCGCCTCGGAGGCGGCGCTGACCGAGAGCAGCAGCCCCGCCGCGCCCATGGAGACGATCAGCGAGCAGCCTCCGTAGGAGACGAACGGGCAGCGTCAGCCCCTTGGTCGGGAGCAGCCCCATCGCCACGCTCATGTTCACCGACCGCCTGAAACGCTGATGCAGCGAGGTGAGGCCGAGGCCGAGGTAGGTGCCGAACGGCCTCGCTGGCGCCGAGCGCCGCGCGGACTCCGCGCCAGATGACGACCGCGTAGAGGGCGATCGAGCGCGGCGACGCCGATGCAGGCCGAGCTCCTCGCCGATGATCGCGAAGATGAAGTCGGTGTGCGCCTCGGGGAGGAAGGAGCTTCTGCCGGCCGTCGCCGAGGCCCAGGCCGGTGAAGCCGCCGGAGCCGATCGACATCAGCGACTCGGCGACCTGGTAGCCGATGTCGTGGCGGTGGGCCCACGGGTCGAGGAACGCGGTGATGCGCTCTCATGCGGTACGGCGAGCGGGCGATCGCGCGCGTAGGCGAATGGGAGCGCGAGCAGCACCGAGCCGACCAGGTAGCTGAGCTTGGTGCCGGCGGCGAAGAGCAGCACGAACATCAAGAACCAGCGAGCTCGACCGCGCTGCCGAAGTCGGGCTCGCGCCATGCACAGGCAGCGACCAGCAACGCCTGCGAGGCGCGAGGTGGGGCAGAAAGCCCACCGAGAAGGTCTGCGACCTTCTCGCGCTTCTTGGCGAGCGAGTACGCGAGGTAGACCACCCAGGCGACCTTGGCGACCTCCGCCGGCTGAACGGAGATCGCCGGGCAGCCGAATCCACCGCTGCGCGCCGCCCACGGTCGTGCCGACGCCGGGAATGAGCACCACGACCAACAGAGCACGATCGCCGATCGAGCAGCGGGTAGGCGAGCCGGGCCAGCTGCCGGTAGCCGATCTTCATCGCCGACCGCCATCGCCACCAGGCCCGAGGCCGGCGGCGATCGCTGGCGCTTCGAGGAAGTAGAAGCTGTCGCCGAGCTTGTCCTGCGCGGTGACCGCGCTGGCCGAGTAGACCATCACCAGCCCGAGCGACGACGAGGCGCGAGCACCGCTCCGAGCAGCAGCGGATCGTACGAGGAGGCGGATTCAGCCTGAAGCGCTCGCGTCTGGCAGCGTGGTCGAGGGCGGGCGGCGGCTCTCACGAGAGCGCTCCCACCAGCGCCTTGAAATCCACCGCGGTGCTCGAAGTTGCGGAACTGATCGTAGGAAGCGCAGGCCGGTGAGAGCAGCACCACGTCGCCCGGCCGGTCGCGAGTTCAGCCGCCTGCGCCACGGCCTGCGCTCGAGCGTGCCGCAGGTAATGGACCGGGCGCACACCGCAGCAGACGCCGCCTGGATCAGCGGGCGCGTCCTCGCCCGATCGGTGAGCACGCCCTTCGACTTTTCCGACCGCGCGCCTCGTACCAGCGGCGCGTAGGGCGCGCCCTTCCCTTTGCCACCGGCGATCAGCCACAGTCGCCGGGCAGGGCCTGCAAGCGCCACGCAGCGACGAGTCGACGTTGGTGGCCTTGGAGTCGTTGATCCACTCCACCCCGTCGCAGCACCCGCACCGACCTCGAGCCGGTGCGGCAGGCCCGGGAAGGTGTCCAAGCCCTGCTGGAGCGCATCGGCGTCCACTCCGCAGGCGCCGGCCAGCAGCGCACGCGGCCATCGCGTTCTCCAGGTTGTGGCGCCCCGCGCAGCGCGGTGCTGCGAACACCAGGACGTGAGCAGCCTGACCAGGCGAGCTCTGCTACGGGCCTGGGCGCATCCCGCGAAGCCCGGGGCGCGGACGGCGCCGCGTGGCGGTGAAGCCGACGCGGGACCTTCGCGCGCTCGAGTCAGCCGCAGCACGTCCGTGGTCGTCGGCGTTCACCACCGCGATAGTCGCCGGCTGCTGGTTGCGGAAGATGCGCGCCTTCGCGGCGCCGTACGCCTCGTGGCTCGGGGTAGCGGTCGAGATGGTCCGGGGTGAGGTTCAGGATCGCCGCGCCACGCCGGCAGCGAGCCGTCGATCGCCCTCGAGCTGGAAGCTGGACAGCTCGACACGAGGTCGCTCGAGCCGGCGCGCCGTCCAGCGGCCTGCGGCTGAACGGCGTCGCCCAGGTTGTCCCACGAAGGAGCGCGCAGCCTGGCCGTCGCGACGCAGCTCACCGCAGGAGCGGTGGCGGTGCTCTTGCCGTTGGTGCCGGTGCACGCCGAGCAGCGGGCTCGTCGGCGAAGCACGTCGGCGGCCAGCTCGACCTCGCCGATCACCCGAGCTGCCGGCCGCCCGCAGCCTCGGCTCGAGGATGGGCAGCGGAGACGCCCGGGCTGACCACCAGCGGTCGGCCGCCTCAGAGCCCGCCGCGAGGAGCGCCCCGGCGTAGTTCACCTCGGCGGCCGCTTCGCCGCAGCCGGGCGACGTCGGCCGTCGGGCTGCTCGTCTCCAGCGCGTCACCCGCGCGCCGACGGCAGCAGACGCCGCGCGCTGCACCAGCCCGCTCTTCCCCAGGCCGACCACGCAGGGCATGTCCGTCCATCGACGGCTCATCCATCGCTTCAGCGAGCTCAGCGCCAGCCGCCGCGCCGCAGAGGATGGAGACGATCCAGAAGCGGACGATGATCTTCGGCTCGCCACGCCCTTGAGCTCGAAGTGGTGGTGGATCGGCGCCATCCTGAAGATCGCGCTGGCCGGTGCAGCTGAACCGAGACACCTGGATCATCACCGAGCAGGATCTCGGCGAAGAACACGCCGTGGATGATGCGCTGAGACCACCTCGTTCTTGGTACAGCACCGCCAGCGCGCCCGAGCGCCGCCGCCGAGCGCCAGCGAGCCGACGTCGCCCACTGAAGACGCTGGCCGGGTAGGTGTTGAACCAGAGGAAGCGCGATGCCCGGCGCCCGACGATCGCCGCGCAGAACACCGCCAGCTCGGCGCCGCCTGCACCTGCGGGATGCCGAGGTACTCGTGCAGCGTGCTCACCGACCAGCTTGCCCGGCCGCACTCCGCCACGTCGGCGATGCGAGAGCGCGGTGCCCGCCGACGTAGCAGAGCACCGCGAAGGTGAGCGCGCGAGATGATGGTGGGGACGATGGCCAGCCCGTCCAGGCCGTCGGTGAGGTTCACCGCGTTGGAGGTGCCCGACCACCACGAACCAGCGCGAAGAGGCACGTAGAGCCAGCCCAGGTTGGGGTTGAACGTGCTGGGTGGGCATGAAGGCAGCGTCAGATCGTCGGGTGTCGATCAGTGAGGTGCGGCGCCGCCGCTCCGGTCGGTGCAGGAGGTACCGAAGCACCGCGATCACAGTGAAGAAGCCGGTCTGCAGGACAGCATCTTGCAGCGCCGGCGAGCCACTTGGAGTTGCGCTTCGAGAGCTTGAGCCAGTCGTCGCAGAAAGCCGATGAAGCCGTAGCCGACGGTGATCAGGCAGCACCGCCCACACCGCGCGCGAGCGTCAGGTCGGCGAAGAGCAGCGTCGCCCACCGCGATGCACAGCAGGATCAGCGCGCCGCCCACGCGTGGGCGTGCCCTTCTTCTTCTGGTGCGGCTCGGGCGTGTCCTCGCGCACGTTGGACTGGCCGTGCTGCTGGAAGCGGAGCTGTTCGATCAAGCCGGGGGCCGATCAGCATCCCCAGCACCAGCGAGGCGATGCCGGCGGCGACGATGCGGAAGGTGGGTGCGTGAGGACGTTGAGGTAGCGCGCCGCGCGTCGCAGTCCTTCAGCCACTCGTAGAGCAGGTAGAGCATCTAGTGCCCGCCCTCAGTGCCCTGGAGCGCGATGCCGGTCAGCGCTTCCACCACCCGCTCGAGCTTCATCCCCCGGCTGGCCCTTCACCAGCACCACGTCGCCCCTCGCGCGAGTCGTCGGCGGCAGCCAGGCTCCGACAGCGGCTCGACCTCGGAATGAAGTGCGCGGCGCGCGCCGACCCAGCCGCATCCGCGCGCGGGCGTGGCGCCTCGAGCGGACATCGGGCCCGAAGAAGGCCGCCAGGCGCGCCGCCTTCGACCCGAACCCGCTCGGCCCAGCGCTGGCGTGCTCGCAGGCTCGCGCCGGTCCGCAGCTCCAGCATGTCGCCCAGCACCGCCACCGCGCCGACCGTCCCTCGGCCAGCGTCCGGCCAGGTGTCCAGCGCCGGCGCCGCATCGAGGCGGGGTTGGCGTTGTAGCAGTCGTCCAGCACCGTGACCCCGCCCGGGCGCCTGCACCACGTGTCAGCCGGCGCGCGCGCTAGGCGGGCCGCCTGCAGGCCCTGGACGCACTCCTCGGCGGAGTACCCCAGCGCGCGCCCGAGGGCGAAGGCGGCGGTGGCGTTGAGGGCGTTGTGGCGTCCCACGAGCCGAGCGACACCGTGAGCGACTGGCCGGCGTGGTGCGATCTCCAGGGTGAGCCCGCTCCGGCAGCGCGGGTGACGCCGAGACAGCCGCACCTCCGCGCGCTGATCGGTGCGGCGAAGGAGCGGCGCGTGGGCCCGCGGCTTGCGCCGGGCGGCCTGGTCGCACGATCAGTCCAGGTCGTCGAGGTTGACACCACCGCGGTGGCGCGTGGTCCCCAGGCCGTGCGAAGCAGCTCGCCCTCGGCCGGCGGCCACGCCCTCCAGGATCCCGAGGTGCTCCACGTGCCCGTGCTGGATGGCGGTGAGCACTGCCGCGGTGCCGGCTGGGCAATGCGCGGTCAGCGCGGGCCGATCTCGCCCGGGCGGTTCATCCCCATCTCCGACGACGGCCGCGACGTGCGCCGGCTCCAGCCGGAAGCAGGGTGAGCGGGACGCCGACCTCGTTGTTGAGGTTGCCCTCGGTCTTCAGGGCCTGACCGCGACGGCGAGGATGGCGCCGCCACCATCTCCTTGGTGGTGGTCTTGCCGTTGCGAGCCGGTGACCGCGCCGAGGGGATCGGCGAAGCGGCGGCGGTGGAAGCGGCGCCACGCGCGCCGAGGGCGCAAGAGGGCGTGTCGTGACCTGGTAGAGGGGCCGAAGCCTCGCGGCACCGCGGGCGCGCGGACTGGCCTGCCCGCGACCATCGCGCCTGCTCCGGCGCTGCGGGCCACCGCGTCGGGCAGGAACGCGATGCGCCGTCGAAGCGCTCTCCCGCAGAGCGCCACGAAGAGCGGACCCGGCGGCGAGGGTCCGCGGTGTCGGTGGTCACGGCTCTCGAACGCCGCGCCCGGCTTCACCGATGCACCGGGCGCCGGTGGCGTCGAGGTCACCTGATCGTCTGAGCGTCGGACCGAGCCCATCGACGGATCGCCTGCAGGCGCTGGCGATCGGCCGCGCGGCGCGGGCCTCGGCCACGTCGTCGAACGGGCTGTCTTCTCGGTGCCGATCGATCTGCTGGTACGCGCCCGTGGCCCTTGCCGGCGACCAGCAGCACGCCGTCCTCCTTGAGCGAGCTGAGACCGCCAGCTGCGATGGCGGCGCGCCGATCGGCCTCCACCAGGTAGCCCTTCTCGCCGCTCTTGGCCTTGCCGGCGCCCATGCGCCGCAGCCCGCCCTTCTCCAGCCCGGGGGTGATCTGCGCGATGATCCCGTCCGGGTCCTCGGTGCGCGGGTTGTCGCTGGTGACGACCGCGAGATCGGCGTCCTCCGCCGCCGCCTGCGCCCATCAGCGGGCGCTTGCCCCGGTCGCGATCGCCGCCGCAGCCGAAGACGACCGATCACCCGGCCGCTGAGCCAGCGCGCGGGCCGACTCCAGCGAGCGCTTCGAGCGCGTCGTCGGTGTGCGCGTAGTCGACCAGCGGCGCACGCACGCCCTTGCGCCTCGACCCGCTCCATGCTGGCCGGGCACGCGCGTCGACGCGCTCGATGCCGTCCTGCACGTCCCGGCGGCTGAACCCGGCGCCCAGCGCCATGCCTGCGGCGGCGAGGATGTTCTCGAGGTTGTGCGGGCCGACCAGCGGCGGACTTGATCGGGATGTCGCCCGCCGGCGTCTTGAGCGTCGCCTTGATCCCGTGCCAGCGAGTACTCCACGCCCGGCGGCGGAGATCTCCGCTGCCCGGTGCGGCTGAACTTCCACGCCATGCGCTTGCTGCCGCGGCACCTCGTTGTAGATGCGCACCGCGTAGGTGTCGTCGCCGTTCACCACCGCCACGCCGCCCGGGCGTGAGGTTGTCGCTGAACAGCTTGCGCTTGGCCTGGAAGTACGTCCTCCATGTCCGTGTGGTAGTCGAGGTGATCGCGGCGTGAGGTTGGTGAACGCCGCCGGCACGGAAGGTGAGGCCGTGCCACCCGCTCCTGCGTCGAGGGCGTGGCTGCTGACCTCCATCACCACCGTGTCGGTTCCGGCGTCGACCATCTCGCGGCAGCAGCGCGTGGAGTGCCAGCGGGTCCGGCGTGGTGTGCGTCGGCTCGAGCGAGCGGCCGGCGAATCGGTTGTCGATGGTGCCGATCAGTGCCGGTGGCGGCGCCGCCGGCCGCGCACATCGACTCGAGCGAGCCAGGTGGTGGTGGTCTTGCCGTTGGTGCCGGTGACCGCGAGCAGCATCAGCGTCGCCGGCCGGCTTGCGGTAGAAGTTCGAGGCGATGCCGGCCAGAGCGGCCCGGCGGAGGTGACGGTGTACGCCGGTCCGTCGACTCCGGACCGGGCGCTGCGAGACGACCGCCACCGCGCTCTTTGGTTGGCCTCGGCGGGCGAAGTTCGCGCCATCGACAATCGTTCCGGGGAGGGCGACGAAGAGGTCCCCTGGCTTCACCTTCCGGGAGTCCCGGGCGATGCCCGTCACGTCCACTGAGGCCCGAGAGCCCGACTCGCTGCCCGCGCCAATCCCCGCCAACACATCGGTCAACTTCATCAGAAGGAATCCTTCGCTCAGGGAGAGGCGCCCAGCTCCAGCGGTCACCCGCGCGCCGCGCTGCACGTGCACCCGGCGCGGGAGACTGCGCCACCACCCGTCCACTGCCTTGGCTTCGGCTCCAGCGACATCGCCAGGAGACGTGCCACCGCGTCACGACGCGACCTGTCCCTCCACATTCGGGACCGACACGTCCTGCTCCAGCCGCTCGGTGACCGGCGTGGGACGCGGCGGGGTCCTCCTTACCTGCATCGGGGGTGGGCTCGGGAACCGGTTTGGCGGTGGCCAGGGCGGAAAGCGACGGTGGAATGCCCAGATAAGGGCAGGGCCAGCCATCGCCATCCTCCCGGAAGGCGGGGGCGGCAATCAGGCCCCCGTAGATGTCGGTCTTTGGCCCGTCGACCATCACGTAGATGACCAGGCGCGGGATCGTCCGCCGGGACGACCCCGGCGCGAAGCTGGCAATGCGCTTGTCGGAGTAGCCGCGTGCAAGAGGGTCGGCTTTTTGCGACGTGCCGGTTTTCCCGGCCACGCTTGTACGCCTCCAGCGCTGCCGCGGGGGCGGTTCCATCCTTCTGCACCACCCTCGAGCAGCCGGACCACCGTCCGGGCGGTCTTCTCGGAGACGGCGTCGCCGGACCGTGGTGGGCTGGTTTTCCAGGATCACCACCCGTCTGGATCTGGTCACGCGGGCCACCAGATAAGGGCGGCATCAGGACGCCCTTGTTGGCCAGCGCGCCGAAGGCGGCAGCCACCTGGACCGCAGTGGAACTGAGCCCCTGCCCGAACGCCTGGGTGGCCAGCTGCACATCCGCCTTGGGGAAGGGAATGCTGCCCTTGGCCTCACCGGAAGCCCCAGGGCGGTCCGCTCGCCGAAGCCGAAGTGGCGCGAGGTGCGCATCATTCCTCGCGCCCGAGCCGCTAGGCGATCTTGGCTGCCCTGATGTTCGAGGAGACGGCGAGGATCCGGGCGACGTTCAGCATCCCGTGGGGATGGGTGTCGTGGATGACGAACCTCCCGGACTTCCCAGGCGCCGTTCTCGCAGTCGAACGTGTGTCCTCGAGGCGAAGCAGTCCGTCGTCGAGCGCCTGCGCGGCGACGAAGGCCTTGCAGGTGCTGCCCGGCTCGTAGAGATCGAGCGCCGGGCGATCGCGCAGCTCGCGGGGCCGAGGCCGACCGGGTTGTTGGGGTTGAAGCGGGGCGACTGGGCCATCGCCAGCAGGCGCTCGCCGGTGCGCGGGTCGAGCACCACGCAGCATCCCGGCAGTGGCCCGGCTGTCCTCCACCGCGCGGTCCAGCGCCTTCTCCGAGGCGTACTGGATCTGCCGATCGAGGGTGAGGGTGGACGTGCCGCCCCCGGCGCTCCACCGATTCGGGGAGCGCCCCTGGAGGAGAGGTTCCGGCCGCGGGCATCGCGGGTGCCCTGCATCTTCCCCTTCCGCCCGGAGAGCTCGTCCTCGAAGGCCAGCTCCAGCCCCTCCACCCCGTGGCCGTCGGTGCCGACGACGCCCAGCACCGGCGCCCCGAGCTCGCGCTGTGGGTAGAAGCGCTTTGGGCTCCTTGGTCACGCCCAGTCCGGGCACCCCGAGGCGCTCCACGGCTGCCAATTCTTGTGGAGTCACCGCCGCTTCACCCAGGCGAAGCGGCGGCCACGGAGGAGCCGGGCCTGGAGCTCGCGCCGGATCGAGGCGCAGGACGCGGGCCAGGTCCTGGCCACGGCCTTGAGATCTCCGGCCATCGAGGGTCGATCCAGAGCGAGTCCACCTCGACGCTCTGGGCGAGGGGGATCCCGTGGCGGTCGTAGATGCCGCCGCGGCGGGCGGGAATCTCCATCTCCCGCACCGTCTGGTCGCTGGCCATCGAGGTCAGCCGGGCCTGCTGCATCACTTGGAGCCCCACTGCCCGCACCGCGGTGGCGCCGGGGGCGAGGAGGATCACCGCGGTCATCACCGCGACCCGCGCCCGGTCCACCGGGTGAGCTCGGCGGGCGGACGGCCCCTGTCGGCGCTGCGCCGGCTCATCGGAGCGTGCGGCGATCGACCAGGATCCTGCGTCCCTCGGTGGAGCGGGCCAGCACCGGCGTCCTGGCCAGCACCGAGTCCACTGCCGCGGCCTCGGGCGGTGCCATCCCCAGCCGGGTGCGGGCCAGCAATCTCCAGCCGGGCGGGGGCGCTTGAGGGTCGCCATCTCCAGCTTCAGCCGGTCGTTGTCGAGGAGGAGCGCGCGGTTCTCCGCCTCCAGCGAGGAGAGGCGGTAGGCGGCGTCGACCACCTGGCTGCGCGAGGCGACGTGGAGGATGCCCACCGCGGCCAGCAGGCCCCAGCACAGCGTGACCCGGGAGGAACTGGGAGAGCACCATGCCGAGCGACACCCGTCGATCTCGTCCACCCCTGCGCTTCATGAGACCTTCTCCACTGCCCGCAGTCGCGCTGCGCGAGCGGGGATTGCGTTCCTGCTCCGCCTCCGAGGCCTGGACCGCGCTGGCGGGTGAGCACCCGGAATGCGCCCTGGGCACCGCAGGCGCAGACCGGGAGCCCGGGGGACAGGTGCAGCGGCCCTCGAGCGTGCGAAAGGCGCTCCTTCACCTTCCGGTCCTCCAGGCTGTGGAAGGCGATCACCGCCGCCCGGCCGCCCGTCCTGAGCAACCGGGGCAGCGCGGCGAGGACCTGGTCCAGCTCGCCCAGCTCGTCGTTCACCGCCATCCGCAGTGCCTGGAAGGTCCGGGTGGCGACGTGGATCCGCTCGGCCACGCCTTCCTCGGAACCGCCCGCTTCACCACCTCGGCGGCGGCCAGGGTGGTGCCGGGGCAGCGAGGCCTTGAGCGCGCGAGCGATGGGCCGGGCGAAGGGCTCTTCCCCAGCGTCCGCAGCACCTCCGGCCAGCTCGGCGACGTCGAGCCGGGCGATCAGCTCCGCCGCCGTCTCGCCCTCCGGCTCCCATCCTCATGTCCAGTGGGCCGTCGGTCTGAAAGGAGAAGCCACGCTCCGGCCGTCTCGAGCTGGGGGCTGCTGACCCCGAGATCGAGCAGCACGCCGTCGACCGGGAGCAGCCCCAGCGGGCCGAGCAGCGCCTCCAGCTCCGACGCCCGTCCCTGCACCGCCCGGAAGCCGGGACGGCGCGCCGAGACGGATCCGGGCCTGCGGCCACCGCCACCGGGTCCCGGTCCACGCCGATGACCTCCGCGCCGCGGTCGAGCAGGGCCTCGGCGTGCCCGCCGCCGCCGAGCGTCGCATCGACCAGCCGTCTTCCCGCAGCGCGGATTCAAGAGACTCACCACTCGTCACGAAGGACGGTCGCGTGGAGGAACTGCACGGACCGAGGGGCCGCCTAGTGAAGCCAGGAGGAGGGACCCTGGGCCAGGGCCTCGCGCGTCGCCGGCGTCGGCGTAGATCTCGAACGCGTCGTGCGCGCCCGCGGCGCGGAGGATGGCCTGGAGGTAGCGGGAGACGCCGGCAAGCTTCACGTCGCCGCCGCGGGCACGGAACTCCTCGGCCCGGGCCACCAGCCCGGAGCACGCCGCGGTAGTCGACGTGGCTCACGTCGGTGAAGTCGATGACCACCCACACGCAGCCCTGATCGAGGAGCCGCAGCATCCGGTCGCCCACCGCTCGCAGCGCATCGCGATCCATCTCTCCCATGCAGGTGAGGTGCTGTGCCTCAGCCGCAGCGACGGCTCGACCTCGATGGGCTTGCCCTTCTTTGCCGCCTTCGTCACGTCACTCCCTCCCGTGTCGCAGCTCGGTGAGCACGCGCATGACCTCGGCCGAATCGGCGGCGCCCCGGGCCTCCTCCTGCGCCCGGTGCCAGCCTTCCGGCTCCACAGCCTCGATGACCTTGACCATTCCCGCCCAGACCACGTCCTTCTCCAGCCCGGCATGGGCGCGCAGCGCGGGCGGGATCAGCACCCGCCCCAGCTTGTCGACCGCGGCACTCCTGCGCCGGCGCCACGTAGAGCCGCATCAGCGTCTTGACCCCCGGTTCCATCGGGTTCCGGAGGGCCAGGGCGCCCTCGAGCAGCTCCCCACTCCCGGACCGGGTACGCGTGGAGGCAGGCGTCCAGGGCGGTGGTGACGATGAGCCGCTCGTCGTAGGCGCCGACCAGCGTCTCCCGGAGCTTTGCCGGAAGACTGGTCCGCCCTTTTCCATCGATCTGGTGCTCGTAGACGCCCCGGAACACGTGCGTGGTTTCCGCGGGAAGCCCCGCTGATCCACTCCATACCACTCCTTGCCACGGGTGGGCCAGAAAGGAGGGGTGCTACAAGCCTGCAGGGCCTTGTCCAGCGAACCGCATCCCGGCACCGTTCGTCGCCCGATGAACGTTGCTCCCCAGGAAGCGCCACCGGTCCGGCTGCGGATCTCCTACCGGAGCCCCGAATCAGCCTCCTGCAGGCCTTCACCAAGAGCGTGGGCAAGGGGGGCGTGTCGCTGCCGAGTCAGCGGCCGCTGGAGCGGGAACGCGCTTTCTGTTCGAGCTGACCGCCGAATCGGTGACGCATCCGGTGGAGGTGCTGGGCGAGGTGGTGGACGTACGGCGCTCGGCCTCGGGGAGTACTTCCTCAACATCCGCTACGTGCCGGGCCGCAGCCGCAAGGGGCTGGACGCGGCGCTGATGAAGCTCTTCGAGGCGCACCGCCACGAGAAGATGCGCCGCTACCCGCGGGTGCCGGTGCACCTCAAGGCGCAGGGCACGACGCAGGCCTGGAGCGTTCGCGATCTGTCGCGTGGCGGTGCGGGCGTCGAGCTGGAGCAGGGCGATCTGCCCCGCGATGCGAGCCTCGGAGTCCCGGTGCTGCTGGAGCTGGCGCTGGCAAGTGGGCGGCTGTTGCTCCACGGCGCGGTGGTCTGGGCGACGGGCGGGACGCAGCGGCCGAAGACCGCGCCGGCGCTGGGGGTGGAGTTCGGGCGGCTGGGGATCGAGACGCTGCGGGCGCTGGACCGGGTGCTGGTGCTGGATGGCTTTCCGTCGGGACCGTGGGAAGCCGAGCTGACGTTCGGGATGGATGCGGTCGGTCGCATGCCTTGAGCGCGCTGGGCACGCTGCTCCTGGCATCGTGCACCTCGGTGGTGGCGGTGCAGCGCCCGGTGCCGGCCGAGATCGATCTCGGACCCCGGGTGCGGACTCTTCTCGGTGGTGCCGGTCCAGGGACCGCCGGACGCCGTCGAGGAGGTGACCCGGACGTTCCAGGTGCAGGCCCGAGGCCAGGGAATGTTCCGGTGCTGCTGTGGAGCGACGGGCTGCCCGCGGATGCGTCGGGGCGAACGGGGTACGTCTTCCTCCAGGTGGCGGAGTGGGTCCAGGAGGAGGCGGCGCGCCGCCGACGGCCGGGAGGCCCGGCGCGAGTGCGGCTCCTCATGCGAATGGGGCGGACCCCGGACGGGCCGTGGAGCGAGCCGTACGGAAAGCGGGGCTCGGTGAGCGGCCTGGTGTCGGCGACCGAGCCGGCGCGCCCGGCGCTGCTCTCCGAGGCGTGTCACCGGGCGGTGGACGATCTGCTGGCGGCGCTCACACCCCGACCGCAGGTGGAGGAAGTTCCGCTGGAGACCTCCGATCGCGCGGCTGCGAGCGGGAGCGGCGCTGGCGGAGCGCGGGGCGCTGGAGGAGGCCAGGGCAGCGCTGGAGACGGTGCACGCGCAGCACCCCGAGCTGGCCGGCGCGGCGTACGACCTCGGCGTGGTGAACGAGGCCCTCGGCGAGTGGGAGCGGGCCGAGGCGCTCTACGCCGAGGCGCTGCGGATCCGGGATCAGAAGACGTACCGGGAGGCGCTGCAGAGCGTCCGGAAGCGGCTGGGGAGCGCGCAGAGTGGATTTCCGCCGTGAGGTGGATGGGACGCGGGCGGACGAGGTGTTTCCAACGAGGCGTCGACACCGCGAATGGCAGTGGCTGACCGCCCCGAGGGGAGACAGGCGCTCGCGGTTGCAGTGCCCGGCAACGAATGCTGGGCGATCCCGGTCGTGGGCGCATGTCGCTCGGGGGCCACGGAGAAGCCGCCCTGGACGAGATCACCTGGCGCCCACCGCACGGGTCGGACCGGCGCGAAGGCCTGCGCTGGTCAGGTGCTGGAGGAGCCGGGGCACCTTTCCAACAGAAAATCTCGGTGCAGAACGCGTGCACCGAGTTCACGGAGATCTATGTGCAGATGTTCTGCACCGAGATTTTTTACGGACGGGGCCCCCCGGCGAGCCGATGGGGGCAGTCCGTGCTCGAGACCTCCCGCCGAAATCGCCGACTCCGCCGGTGTTCGCCGCGGGGCATCCCGGGCATCGTCGCCCTCGGCACCGCCCCCGACGAGTGTCCCTACGAGCTGTCTGACACCTCGCGACCCGGACACCCGCGAGAGACCTTCGCCCGGACGTGACGGCCCGGGCCCCGCCCCGGGTTCACCCGCCGACCGTCGCCGGGCACCGCGCCCCTGCGGTCCTCGTCCTCCCAGGGAGCCAGCCAATTTCGGCTCACTCCCAGGCGTCCGATCGAGGTGTCAGACACCTCGTCTGGGACACCCGTCTGGGCTCCGCGAGCAGAGGGTGTACCGCGACGCGCTGCAGAGCGTGGGCAGACGCGGCTCGGCAGCGCGCAGGTCTTCGGCTCTAGCGGCTCGCCGTTTTCGCTTCCTTGGCCGGGACGTAGCTGAGGTCGGGCCGGTAGTGGACCGCTCTCGGTCCGGGTGGAGGGATCGCCTTGCGGAGCGCTGGCGTGAGGATCGCCGCCCCCTGCTCCTTGCCAAACGCCTCCTCCATCATCTGGTCGAGGCGTCTTGCTCGTTGGGGGCGAAGGCGGCCCAGTCCGCACGACCTCCGGCGCAGGATGAACATCGGCCCCTCTCCGCCGTTGACCAGCTGGTACCAGGCACTCGGCCCGGGCATCGCCCAGTTGGTCTTCTTGATCCCCTCGTTGACCTTCTTCACCGCCGTCGACGAAGTCGTTCATGCCCTCGGGCTTGATGCTGGAAGTAGGTCAAGAGGCTGTACGCGGAGGGCGGATCGGCGTTGGGTGCGGTGGAGGCTCAGGTCCGCGCGCCGGGCGTAGTAGCTGGTGAACGACCGCGCGACCGTCGGGCCCGATGTTCTTCGCGAAGTCGGCCTCGTCGTCCTTGCTGAACTTCTCGTGCCCGTCGAAGTCCTTCCAGGCGTGCCCGAAGCTCCGGTGTAGTAGGTGCCGCTGTCCGGTCCAGAGACGACCTCCCAGGTGTTCCAGGTCCAGGTGTCCTTCTGGGCCTTGTGCCAGGCCATGTGCTTCTTCCGCGCTGCCTCGTACTTTGTCGGTGCTTCCGGGCTTGGGGGTGTGGATGTTGAGCTCGGCGACGTTTCCCGTCTGTTGCGCCAGGGCGGGAACCGCCAGGGCCACGGCGCAGAGGAACACGAATGCTGCGTGTTTCTTGAACACTGTCTCTCTCCTTTGAATGTGGTGAGGTGGCCCCGCAGGCGAGAGAGGTCTCGTCGTCGAGAAACGCGCGAGCCCGCGGAACCAGGATTGCCTTATCACGCCCCGCTCGCTCGAGCGGGCAAAGCTTCTCCTCCCGGGACATTCCCGGGCCCCGGAAATCCCTGGGGGTGGCCCTGCGGTCGAATCGCATCCCGATCGGGTGCCGCGGGCCTGCTGTCGGGGCTGACCTAGCCGAGACCAGCCCCTTCACCCCGCCCGATGTCAGCGGCCGGCCCGTCGGCGCGTAACCGGGACGACAACCCGTCGTTCCCTGAGTCGTGGATGGTGGCAACCCTGCTCGCCGCGCCCGCTGCGCCATCTCGAACTGTCGCGCTGCCTCGACGGCATCCGGCGGGGCGAGGCGGACGCCGCGCGGGAGCTGGTCACGATCTGCGAGCCGCGCGTCCGGCGGCTGGTCCGCGCCCACCGTCCACGCACGGTCGCGGAGGACGACCTGGTGCAGGACGTCCTGCTGACGCTCTTCACCCGGCTCGACCGCTACAGCGCTCGGCCCGGCATCCCGTTCGAGCACTGGGTCGCCCGGCTGGCGATCAACGTCTGCCGGGATGCGCTCCGCTCGAACGGCGGCGCATCCGCACCGTGCCGGTGACTCCCGAGGCCCGGGCGTGGATCGAGTCCCTGCTCCCCGACCGGCGCCCTCCACCGGACGAAGCGCTCGGCGCCCGGCAGGCGGTGGGCACCCTGCTCGACGCGCTCCCGCCCTCGGACCGGGCCCTGCTCACCTGGCTGTACCTCGAGGACCGATCCCTCGAGGAGATCGCTCCAGCTCACCGGCTGGAGCCGCACCCGCATCAAGGTCCGCGCCTTCCGTGCCCGCCGCAGGCTGCAGGGTGCGGCGCGCATCATCACCGAGCCACCGGAGCCGGGCGATGAGTGACCTCGACCGCCGCTGGCGACGGCTGGTGGCCGCGAGCCGGCGCAGCCCTCCGGCCGAGCCATCCCCACCTCCCCTGCCCTCGTCGATCGCCTCGCGCGTCGGGGCCTCGATGCTCGCACCCGGCGCCCCCAGGCCCGGCGGGCGGAGCCGTGGGCCTGGGCCGCGCTCGCCTCCCTCGCCTCGGTCGGCGTGGTGCTCCTGCTCCTGGCGCGTGCACCGCTCCAGCACGAGGCAGCGATGCTGGTGCAGGACATCGCCGGCCTTCCGGGCCACGTCCCTCCCGCCCCGGCACTCCCTCCGCCCTTCACTGTTCCCCCGGCACGCGAGGCGCTGGCCCTCCTCCCCGATGGGGCAGGAGTCCGGGCAGCGCTGGGGCTGCCACCCTTCCACGAGGACACACCATGAACGCCCCCGACCTGCTCTTCTGGTTCCTGATGTTCGCCGGGACCTACCTGGCCCTCGTCGCCTCCTGGCTCGCCGCGGTGGCGCTGTTCGCCCCCTCGGTCGAGCGGGCCCGCCTCACCTACGCCACCCGGCCGGCGGGCTCGACCTCCTCGGGCTGGTGCTCTTCCTCCCCCTCTCTTCGCGGGCAAGGTTGCACCGGGACCGCTGAAGCTGGTGGTCGCCGTGGCGCTGGCGCGCTCCTCCTCCTCGCCCTGGTCGGCTCGGCGGGACTGGCGGACAAGATCGGGCGCCGGACTCCCGATGCCGGACGACGGCGCCCGGCCCTGGCGACGTGTGCTCGGCGGCGGCGCGGTGCTGGGCCTCCTCTTCGTCATTCCCGGCCTGGGCTGGTTCGGCGTGCTGCCTCTCGTCCTCGCCAGCGGGCTGGGAACCTTCGTCCTCTCCCCGCTGACCACGCCGCCGCTGACCGTCCCTGCCCCGCCGGCGATCCTCTGGCACGGCGGAGGAGCGGTAGCCGCCGCTCGCGCTCCGCTCAGACCGGCCCGAGGGGATACCCGCCGGCCGCCTCTACCGCGCGGACGATGGTCCCTCGCTGCGCCGCAGGATCGAAGGGCCGGAAGGCGAACAGCGGAGCGATCCGCCCCAGGTGGCCTTCCAGCGCCGCCCCTCCGCCGAGGCACATGAGCGCCCGGCGCGCCTGTTCTCCGCTCCGGGGCCATCGCGTCCGCGGTCCAGGCCTGAGTCATCGCCGTGCGCACCGGATCCAGCCCCGCTGCGGAGACGGCTCTGCCGGTGCGGGCGACCAGCGAGTCGACCGCGTAGGCGTCCATCACCACGTCGGCGATGGCCGCCATCACGTCCTGGTGCTGGTCGATCTCCGGGCCGAACCGCTCCGCCGCCACCTTGAGGCAGGCCAGCGCAGCGAGCTTCAGCGCCTGGGCGTCGCGCGCCGCTCCTGCCAGCGCATCCGATCCGCTCGGCTCCGGGAGCTGCTTCGCTGCCAGCATTCTGCTCCGCCTGCTCCGCCTCGGCGAAGAGCGGAGCTGCCCTTCACCGCCCGCTTGAGCAGCATCCCGGTCACCAGCATCCGGTTGATCTCGTTGGTCCCCTCGAAGATGCGGTTGATCCGTGCGTCCCGGTATGCGCGCTCCACCGGGCACTCCGATGGCAGCCGGCGCTGCCGTGGATCTGCACCGCATCGTCCACCAGCGTCCCCAGGCGCCTCGCTGCCGGTCACCTTGAGGATGGAGGACTCGATGGCGAACTCCTCGATCGCCGCCAGCGTGCGGCCGAAGCGTCCTCGCCCACGTCCTTCTCCGCCCCGCCAGCACTGCATCGATGAGCCCGGTGGTCCGGCAGGTCATCGTCTCGATCGCGTAGATCGAGACCGCCATGCGGGCCAGCTTCCTCGCGGAGGAGCGGGAACTGCGCCACCGGCGTCTTGGAACTGCTTCCGGCTCCTGGGCGAAGCGCAGCGCATTGCCCAGCTGGAGCTTCGATCCTCCCAGCACGCGCCGCCCCCAGCTTGCAGGCGGCCGAGGTTGAGGATGTTGAAGGCGATCTTGTGGCCCTTGCCGACCTCCCCGAGGAGGTTCTCCACCGAACCCGCGCCTCCTCGAAGTAGAGGGGCAGGTCGACGAGCCGCGGATGCCCATCTTGTGCTCCTCGGGCCCCACGGTGAGTCCCGGCGTCCCTCGCTCGACGACGAAGGCGGTGAACCGCTCGCGTCCACCTTGGCGAAGACGACGAACACGTCGGCGAAGGCAGCGTTGGTGATGTCACAGCTTGCTTCCGTTCAGCACCCAGGCCTTGCTGTCGGGCGCTCTTCACCGCCCGGGTCTTCGCCCCCAGCGCGTCGGCTCCCGCTCCCCGGCTCGGTCAGGGCGTAGGCCGCCACCAGCTCACCGGTGGCCAGCCGGGCAGCCACTTCGCCTTCTGCGCCGGGGTGCCGATACCAGCGCGATGGGCAGGGTCCCGATGCCGGTGTGCGCCGCGAAGGTGACGCCCAGCTCCCCATCAGCGAGTTGCACTCGGCGACCAGCAGCGAGGTGGTCTTGTCCCCGCCCAGCCCGCCGTAGGCCCTTCGGGGACGTCCACCATCAGTAGCCCCAGCTCGCCGGCCTGGCGGACCAGGCTCCGGAGCAGCCCTCCTTCTTCGCCTCGATCTCCGTCGCACGCGGCAGCACCTGCTCCTTGCAGAACTGGAGCGCGGTCTGGCGGAGGAGCAGCTGCTCCTGGTGAAGCCCTCCGGCGTCACGATGCGGGTCGAGCCCGGAGCCTGGAAGAGGGGAAGCCCTCCCTTGCGGGAGGTCGGCGGCGGGGGCGGGTTCGGGCACGGCAACCATCGGGCACCTCGGACGCACTGATTCTTGAGTCAACCCATAGCGGGATCTCGCCGGGGCTTTCCAGCCGGAGGCGCCCCGCTCACCCCCCCGGAGAATCCCAGGGGGATCGCCGCGGACGCCGCGCGGTGAGGCGGCACGGCGGATTTCTGGGCTCAGCGCGGGCGTGGTACACCAGACAGAGCTCGTCGAAGAGCGGCTCCTGGGGGCCCACCCAGAAGGCGGTGAGGGCGGTCGCCGCGGCCCGCAGCTCGGTCCCGAAGGGAGTGGGACGAGGCAGGCGTCCTGGCGTGGAAGCGCTGCTGCAGCCGCTGCAACTCTTGCCGGGCGGTGGCGATGTCGAGATGCCCCCGCGCACTGGCACCGTGGGCCTGTCTCGGTCCGCCCGGGGAGCTTGCCCACCCCGCTCACCAGCTCCAGCCCGTCCTGCCGCTGCACCACCCGGATCTTCCCCGGCTGCGGCTGGTCGAGCCAGGCGTCGAAGGCGCGCTCGGTCGCGGAGGTGGAGGTGGAAGGCCACCGCGGCGTCGTGAGGAGCCACACCTCCGGTGGGCGTCGTCCAGCGCGGCCAGCAGCGGGGCGGCCTGCACTCAGATAGGTGTCGCCTCGACGACCAGCAGCACCTGGCCCGAGCCGGTGACCGCCAGCAACGGCGCGACTCCCGCGTCGGAGCGAGGAGAACCGAGCCCCTCCCACTCCGCGCCTCCTCGTCCCGCAGCACGACCCGGACCCCGGTGGTGGGAACGGGTGCGCCCCAGGGCGGAGCGGGCGCGAGTGCGGCGTGCGCGTCCGTCCCGGCGTCTCCCCCGATGGCCCGGAGCGGCCCCAGCGGCGCAGGGAGAGCGAGGCGAAGCGGTGGCGCCTTCTGCCGCTCGCAGCCGAGGACGGAGGGTGGAGAAGACCCGCAGTGGCAGCGCAGGGCAGTGGGTGGCAATCCACGGGAAGGTTCCGGCGCGCAGCATGCCGCAAGCGGCCGCGTCGCGCGATGCTAGCGTCCTGAGCGGGCGCGCGTGCCGTCCTCCGCTCCCGTCGATTTCGGAAAAGTACGGAGCTGCTCGAACGACTCGCGGTCGGCGGGATGGCCGAGCTCTACCGCGCCCGGCTTCCACGCTCTGGTTGGCGTCACCAAGCCGGTGGTGATCAAGAAGATCCTCCCGGCCTTCGCGCGACAGCCGGGCCTTCGTCTCCATGTTCGTCAACGAGGCCCGCATCGCGGTTTCCGCTGAGCCACGGCAACATCGCCCACGTCTTCGACTTCCGGCGAGGTGGACGGCGACTACTTCCTGGCCATGGAGTACGTGCACGGCCAGCCCGTGAGCCGGGTGCTGCGCCGGGCTCCAGGCGCTGCCAGCGCCCCGTTCCTTCCCGAGGCCGATCGCGCTGCAGATCGGGATCGGCCCGTGCCGCGGGCCTGCACTACGCCCACACCCGCGCGTGGACGAGCGCGGGCGGCCGCTGACCCAGATCGTCCACCGCGACGTCTCGCCGCAGAACGTGCTTGCTCGGCTACGCCGGGAAGAGAGTGAAGGTGGTGGACTTCGGGATCGCCACGCGCCCGGCAACGCGACCGACAGCAGCGATGCAGGCGAGCAAGGGGTGAAGGGGGAGAGCACCCCTACTTCTCTCGCCGGAGCAGGCGCGTGGCGAGGCGGTGGACCTCCGGACGGACGCTGTATGCACGCGACTGGCGGGTCGCGCTCTACCAGATGCTCTGCGGGCGGCTGCCGCATCTCAGGGGAAGATGGTGCAGGCGATGCAGTGAGCATCGATCCGGGGCGAGTTCCCCTGCGCCGCGGAGCTTGCAACCCGCGGCTCTCGCCGGCGCGCCTGGAAGCCACGGTGATCCTCGCCGCGATGGCCCACGCGCCGCGAGTGAGCGCTTCGCGCCTCGGCGCCAGGCGCCTGGAGCACGGCGCTGGCGGACGCGCTCCGCGCTCGGTCGCTCGCCGCCGCCGCGCTCGGCGACTTCATGTCGGTTCCTCTTCGAGCCCCGAGCTGGTGGCGGAGGGCCGCGGGTGATCGGCCACCCCCGCTCGCTGCCCGGAGCACTGGTGCCCGAGCTGGCGCCGGGCCGGGCAGCCCCGCCGGGCGGCGCCGTCCGAGGCGGCGCCCTCGGCGACGACCGGCGGCGGCGCGTCCCCGCCCGCGCCGGGCGGCGCCCTGGAAGCTCGTGGCAGCCAGTGGGCGGCGCTGGCGCGTGGTCTCGCTCGCCTGCTGCTGGGAGCGGTGCTCGCCGGCACCCTGGGGCGCACCCCGAGCTTCGAGGTCGAGCTGCCGCTCCGACTCCCGAGCGCGGCGCCGCGCGTCCGCGTGGACGGGTGGACGCGGTGCCGGGCACGACGCCGCTGCGCATCACCCACCTCGAGCGCCGGTCAGCCGCCACCAGCTCCGCGTGAAGCTCTCGGCGACCGGGCGGAGGGAGCGGGTGAGAGGTCGCCGGGCGGCCGGGCACGACGGTGCAGCGGGCCGCACAGCTTCCGGCAGTCGCCAGCGAGGTCCCCAGGCGACTCCTCACCAGCCCGCACCTGACCGGCGGCCCCTCCGGCGCGGAACCCCCAGTCCGATCCGCCGGGACTCGGCGGCTGGCCCCGGGCTCGCAATCCGGCGGGGAGCGGCAGCGACATGGCCGGTCACGGACAGCGGGCCTGGATCGCGGGTCCCGGGTGGTCGGGGATACGGAGCCGCTGGTGGCGAGCGCGGCGCGCCGGCTGCTGGCGCGCGGCCGCGAGGTGGAGGTGGCCCACAGCGGCGCAGGCGGCGCTGGAGCGGCTCGAGCAACGGCCTCTTCGACGTCGGTCGCTCTGCGACGTGATGATGCCGCACGGATGAGCGGGCAACAATGAGCCGCACGCCCGGGCTCTCGGAGTCCACGCGCGCGCCGAGGCCTCGCGGGGCGGATGGTCTTCCTCACCGGAGGCGTGGGGTTCGACGGCGCGCGCGAGCGGTTCCTCCGGACGCACCACGCTCTCGCTGGTGCATGGCCAAGCCGTTCGACCCCGGCGGCGCTGCTCGCGCTGGTGGGCGAACGTCGCATCGCTCAGCGCCGGTGTGGACGCGCTCGCGCTTGAGCGCCGGATGGCAGTAGGCCACTCGCGCCCTCGACATGGCCGAGACAACTGCGCCCCTGGCGCCGCCTGACGCTCGCCAGGGGCGACCGCGTGGTCTATCCCGATCAAGGCGTGTGCCGGGTGACCAGCGTGGAGTCGAAGGAGGTCGCCGGGCAGACGCTCACCTTCGTCGCCATGAAGCGCGAGGAATGGACGGGGCGGTGGTGATGGTGCCCGAGGCCGAAGGTCCGCGCCATACGGGATCCTGCGAAGGTGGCCGGTGCGGGCCGACGTGGAGCGGGTCTTCTCCCTTCCTGCGCTGCGGAGAGCGACAGGGCGAGGCCTCGACTGGAAGCAGCGCGCTCGCACCAACGTGGAGCGGATGAGCCAGGGTGGGCTGCTCGGACTGGGCGAGGTAGTGAAGGGGCTTCGCGTCCTGAGCTTGAGCTGCGCCTGCTGCCGACCAAGGAGCGGGAGCTCTACGACAACGCCCGGCATCTCCTGGTGGCCGAGCTCGCCGCCGGGCTGGGCATCCCCGAGGTCGACGCCGAGGATTCGGTCGACCTGGTGCTCTTCCCGCCGGGCCGGGAGCGGCCGAAGCGGACCGCCGAGGAGTTCCGTCTCTGCGGTCGGCGACGACGAGGGCCCGAGCTGGGCGAGGACGTGCTGGGGCTCGAGGGGGACCTCGACGCCGGCGGCGAGTCTGAGCCGAACCCGCGGAGGCAGAGCCGGCGGCCGAGGAAGCCGAGGACGAGCCCCCGCCGACGCCGGCGAAGGCCGCCCGCGGCCAAGGCCAGGCCGGAGAAGAAGGCCCCCGCCAGGAAGGCCGCCGGGGAGAAGAAGCCGAAGAAGGCCGAGGCGAAGCCGGCCACAGAAGGCGCCGCCAGGCCGGCGGCGAAGGCCGAGCCGCCGGAGAAGAAGCCCGCCACAGGCCGCGGGAAGAAGAAGTAGCCGAGGAGCGGAGGCGACGTGATTCGACTGGTGACGCTCGATCCCTACGACCCCAAGGTGTCATCGATCGGCTGTGCAAGGTGCTCTGCAACCGCGCTTCGGCGTGGGCTGCGAGCACGCCGGGGACATGCCTCCCCGCCGGGCAGACCGAGCCCTTCGACGCCGAGGCCCTGGTCCAGGCGCTGCCGGCCCCCGCGGCGTACGCCGACGACAAGGTCCTCTACCTGACCGCAGCGGAAGCCGAAGCCGCGCTCGCTCATCTCCGGGGAGCTGTGCCACCACCGGCTTCGCGCCTGCAGAACGGGCCGCGGGCGCTGGTCTCCAGCGCGGGGGTGAAGGACCCCGAGGCCGGGCTGAAGATCGTCGCCCGCCACGCGATGCACCAGCTCGGGCACACCTGGGAGCTGCACCACTGCCTCGACCCACGCTGCGCGATGTACCCGCCCTGGACGCTCAACTACGATGCGCCGGCGACACGTTCTTTCGACACCTTCTGCCGCGACAAGAGCGAACAGAAGATCCGCCTGGCGAAGTCCTGAGCGCGCCCCGAGCGCCGGACCGCGCGCGCCGGCCTCGCGCGCGTCGAGCCTCAGCGTTCAGGGCGAGCGGGTAGAGTCCGGCCTGCCCTGAACCCTCGATGGAACCCAGCGCGGCCGCCGCAGAACTGACGAGGACCCGCCTGCCGCCGATTTCCAGCTGCGGCGTCTGCGCTGGTCGCCCTTCGACTCGGCTTCCAGCTCCGCCTGCCGCACACCCTCCCCACCGACGGCGACTACCAGGCCGCCGCCGCCGCGGTCCTGGAGGTCGAGCGCGCGCCGGGCGACGTGGTGCTCCTCCACCCCTGGTGGACCGAACGGGCGCGGCTCTTCGTGCCGCCGTCGATCCCGGTCGTGGGCTACCTCGGCGACAACGGGGACGACCTGGTCATTCTCACCCGCGCGTCTAGTCCTCGCCGACGAGCGGCTGCCCTTCGTGCCGGATGCCGACTTCCGCCGCCGCTTCCTGCCCGATCGCACGCCGGTCGCGGTCTCTACGGCAGTTCGGTCCCCCTCACCTCACGCCCTACCGGAACGGACGCGCCCGGCAGGTCCGCTTCTCCGCTCGCCGACGCGCTGGCGCGGGCAGAGGTGACCGTCGAGTCGTCCGGCGTCCCGGCGTCCCCTGCCCTCGCAGCGGTGACTCCTTCCTCTGTCGACCGGGACGGGCCGAGCTCGGCCTGGCACGAGGTGCTCTACCAGCCGGGTGCGCTGCCTCTTCGTCGTTCCTCCCGGAGGGCCGGCACGCATCACCGTCCGCTTCCCGGAGGTGCCCGCCGGCACGCTCTTCCTCGAGGCGGGCATCACCTGGGAGCACGCCTGGAAGCCCGATCGCCTCGCAGCGTGCAGCTCGCGCTCTCCGGTCCGGGCGGGGTGCTGCACCCGCATCCCCGGCGGGCCACGAGGGCTTCGTCTCCGGCGACGCCCCGATCCCGACCGCGGGCCGGTGACGCTCGACCGTCCAGGCCGACGATCCGCACGAGCGGGAGGTGTCGCATCCGCCTCCGCGTGCTGGAGGGCCGCCGTGAGCACGCGCCCCGGCACCGGACCGACCGGCGCATCGCCCTGGCGCTGGGCCTGGTCACCTTCGCCGTGCTCTGGGCGACCGGAGCAGCCGGTGGGCTTCGTCCGCGACGAGGCGTCTACTTCGCCGCTGCCGAGCAGTTCGCGCGCTGGTGGGCACTGCTCTTCCACCAGCCATCGCTGGCGCTGACCGACCGGGTCATCTCCCAGGCGCTTCGACTTCAACCACGAGCACCCGATGGCGATGAAGATGCCTTCGGCTGGTCGAACGCGCTCTTCGCCCAGACCCTGCATCGTGCGTGCCCGGCGGCCGGCTTCCGCCTCCCAGCCTCTCGCCGTCGCCGCGCTCATCCCCGCCCTGCTCCACCTCTGGGGCTCGGCGCTGTGGGGACGGCGGGTCGGCCTCTTCGCCGCGCTCTCCTTCTTCGCGCGTCCCACGGCACTCTTTCACGCCCACCTGTCCTGCTTCGACATGCCGGTGGCGGCGATGTGGCTCCCGGTCGTCTACCTGCTTCTGGCGCGCCGAGGAGGACCTCTCGGCTGGCGCCCTGGACCGGAGGTGGCCCTGGCCTGGCGCTGGCCACCAAGCACAACGCCTTCTTCCTCCCGGTGGTGCTGGCCCCGTTCGGGGTGCTCGCCGCCTGGCGCGTCGCCGGCGCCACAGTGCTCGAACGCTCGCTGGTGCGGATGGGCTCAGGTGGCGCTTCGCCGCAGTGGTCTACGCCGGGCTCCTGCTGGTCGTCCTCGGCCGGGAGGCCTTGTCCGCACCTGGGAGCTGCTCGCCGCAGACCTTCGGGGTGGTGGCGCCTCGCGGCCCTGGCCCCTCGCCCGTCGCATCGCTCAGGTGGACCGTCGCCGCCTTCTACGCTGGCGCCGCTGGTGGCGATGGGGCCGCTCGGTCCGCCGTCTTCTACCTGCACTGGCCGTGGCTCTGGCTCCACCCGGTCGGATCGCCCGGCCTGGTACTTCAGCCTGACGCCACCCACGTCCACTACGCCTGGACGTACCTCGACCAGCGTCCTCGCGCGCCGCCCCTTCCCGCTGGCCTACGTCTTCGTCGTCACCGCACTCACCGTGCCGGTGTCGCTGGCGCGTCCTCCGATGGCGGTGGGCCTGGTCCGGACCTGGCTCCGGAACCTGGGAGACCTCGTCCCGGCGCTCGCCCGGCGCTTCGGACGCGGAGGGAGCACCGAATGGCTCCTGCGGGGTGAACGCCCTGTTCTCCATCCTCGCTCGATCAGCCATCCCGAGGTTGCCGCACTTCGGCGGGGTGAAGCACTGGCTGCCCCTCGATGCCGTTCCTGGCGCTGCTCGGCGCGCGCGGAGGTCGACCGGGCCGTGTGTCAGTCCGGGCAGGTGGTCGGCGCTTCGCGGAGCGGCGCGTCAACGTCCTGGCAGCGGTATTCGGAACTTTGCCCTTCTTCCGGGCCTCACCGCGACCGCCCACGTCCACCCCTACGGAACGTCGGCCTACGGCGAGCTCGCGGGCGGCATCCCCGGCGCGGCCAGCCTGGGGCTCCAAACGTCAGTACTGGAGCAACAATGTCACCGGCGTTCTGCCCTGGATCAACGCGCTCACGCCCACGCGGGTGAGCGGCGTGTGGCTTCATGAAGTGAACGGACTCTCCTTCCGTGACTACCAGCGCAATGGGATGCTGAGGCCGGACGTGGTTCCCGCAGGCGGCCCCGAGGACGCGGACCTCGCTGCCGTCCAGTATCACCAGGAGTTCCGCGAGCAGGAGGTGCTGGTCTGGCAGGCCTTCGGGACCCAGGTTCCCGTCGACGGGCCTGTACCTGGACGAGACGCCCCAGGTTGTCGTCTACCGACGCCCTCCGCGCGACCGGCGCTGAGCCTCCACCGGAGGTTCGGTGTTCTCCCCGTGGCGGGTGTCAAGGGGAGAACCGCTGTGCACAGTCGACGCTTCTGATCCTTGCGCTGGTCGGCATCGCACGCCGCCTGCGTCCCTTCCTCGGGCCCGACGACTCCGCGTTGAGCTCCGGAAGATCACCGGAGACGCAGTGCAGATCGTCCCCACCGAAGGCTGCCCTTCCGTACTGCCTGGTCTTCACTCGAGTCCGCGAAGGGCTGACCCGGCAGCTCACCATCAGCAGAGTCCAACCAGTCGGTGAAGTGCCCCGCCGGTCAGCCAGTGCTCGGCCAGACCTACCGGATCCCCGCCGACGGAGGGGCCGGTGAAGGTCCAGGTCTTCCTCTCCGACCAGCGACTGGAAGCGGTCTCGGTGGCTAACCAGATCACCGAGATGGCAAAGCCAAATTTCAGCCCGATCGACATGCGGCTTCCCGGTCGGGTGGTCGTCCAGACGCTGACCTTCACACGCGACGGCACCCACCACGGGCGCGGTGGTGCCTCCTGTCTCGCCGCCGGCGGCGCAGCAACGCCCGACGGAGGCTGAGCGCGCTCAGTAGGCGTTGCGGGCGATGGCCAGGAGGTCCCCCGCGTGGTGGCGCGGGGGTTCCCCTGGTGCGAGGCATCGCGGAACGCCAGCTCGGCGATGCTCTGCGAGATCCTGCTCCTTCACCCCTGCCTCGCTCAGCCGCGTGGGCAGCCCAACCTCGCGGACCAGGACCCGCACTCCGGTCGATGGCCTTCGCCGGCCAGCACGTCGTCGTGGCGAGCCGGAGGGTTCACCCATCGCCACCGCCACCCGGGCCAGACGGGCGGTGGCACGACGCGCGGTTGAACTCCATCACCGAGGGAGCACCACCGCGTTGGCCAGCCCGTGGTGGAGGCCGCTAGCGGGGTGAGCGCGTGGGCCAGCGCGTGGGCGTCGCCCAGTCCCTTCTGGAAGGCCATCGCCCCTCCATCGCGGCGATCATCATGTCCAGCCGGGCGGCGACGTTGGCTCCTGGCCCACCGCCACGGGGAGCGAGCGCGCCACCCGTCCGATGCCGTCGATGGCCACCGCGTCGGCGAGCGGATGGAAGCCGTTGCTGAGGTACGCCTCCAGGCAGTGGGTGAAGGCGTCCATCCCGGTGGCGGCGGTGATGCGCTGCGGGAGGCCCAGGGTCAGCTCCGGGTCGCAGATGGCCGCCCGGGAGGAGCGCGCGGGGCGAAGACCACCGTCTTGCGCCTGGGTGTCCTCGAGGAACGCCACCCCGCTGCGGCCCACCTCGCTGCCGGTGCCGGCGGTGGTGGGGATGGCGATCAGCGGCGGAAGTGGGTGCACCACGAAGCGGTCTCCGCCGTGTCGCGTCGTCGTAGCGGCTGAGCGGTGGCGGATGCGGCGGTCAGCAGCTGCACCAGCTTCGCCGCGTCGAGCGAGCTACCGCCGCCGAGGGCGATGAAGCCGTCGCAGCCCCTGAGCCGGTAGGCCTCCAGCGCCGGCGAACGATCACCGGCTCGGTCGGATCGGGCGTGACGCCGGTCGAAGAGCACGTGGACCAGGCCGGCCTGCTGAGCGCGTCGATCACCTGCTCGGCGAGGCCGGCGGTCACCACACCCCGGTCGGTGACCAGCAGCGGCCGCTCCATCCCCAGCCGTCTCACCTCCTCGGCCAGCCGCTTCAGCGCGCCAGCACCGAGGACGATGCGGGTGGGCCAGGAGAGCACGGTGATGCGCGGCTCGGCGGGCAGGTCGAAGCGGATGCGCATGGTCAGGCGAGCTCGAAGTAACGCTCCAGCTCCCAGGTGGTGACGGCGCGCTCGTACTGGCGCACCTCCCAGGTGCGGGTGCGAAGGTAGTGATCGACGAAGTCGTCGCCCAGCAGCTCCCGGGCCACCGCGCTCTGCTCGCAGCAACGCCACCGGCGTCGCGGAGGTTCCGGGGCAGCGGCGCGGCGTCGGCGCCGGTAGCCGTTGCCGGTCACCGGCTCGGGCGGCTCGATCTCGTGCTCGATGCCCCACAGGCCGGCGGCGAGCGAGGCGGCCATCGCCACGTAGGGGTTCATGTCCGCGGCCAGCAGTCGGAACTCGATCCGCATCGCCTTGGCGTCCTCGCCGATGACCCGCAGGGCACAGGTCCGGTTCTCGCGCCCCAGGTGGCGGAGGTCGGAGCCCAGGTGTTCTCCACGCTTCGCTTGTAGGTGTTCACGTTGGGCCAGTAGAGGGCAGTCATCTCCGGCATCAGGCGCAGCTGCCCTCCGAGGTAGTGGCGGAGGGTCTCGCTCGCGCCGCCCGGCTGCCGCGGGTCGTGGAAGAGTGTTGCGCTCCCCGTCGGCGCTCCACAGCGACTGGTGCACGTGTCCGGAGCAGCCGGGCAGTCGCGCGCTGGGGCTTGGCCATGAAGCAGGCGGTGAGCCCGTGCCGGCGCAGATCTCCTTCACCGCCGACTTGAAGAGCACCGAGCGGTCTCGCCGCCGCCTCGAGCGCGTCCGTAGCGGATGCGCCGCCTCGTAACACCCCGGGGCCGGTCTCGGTGTGGAATCCCTCCAGCTCGAGCCCGAAGGCGTTGCAGCCGTCGAGCAGCGCGTGCACCAGCGGCGAGTTCTGCCGAGGTGCGAAGCCAGGAGTAGCCGAACATCCCGGGCGTCAGCGGCTCGAGGCTGGGTGAAGCGCCTTGGCCCTCAGCGAGGCCGAGGTCTCCGTGAAGATGAAGAACTCGTACTCGCTGCCGAACTTGGGGAGGAAGCCCAGGCGCTGGCCCGCTGGCGCCCACCTGGCGAAGGAGGCGCCGCGGGCCGAGGCCGTAGTCGGTGCCGTCGGCCGTCACGAAGTCGAGCGAGGAACGCCGCGGTGGCCGGCTCCCAGGGGATGAGCCGCCGCGTGTCGAGAGTCCACCCGGGCGTGCAGGTCTGGGTAGCCGGTGTGCCAGCCGGTGACCTGGGCGTTGTCGTACAGCTCGTCGGCGATGTCCCAGCCGAAGACCACGTCGCAGAAGCCCAGCCGCCCGGCCGCTGATGGAGCGGAACTTGTCCAGGCTGACGTACTTGCCGCGCAGACGCCGTCGACGTCGACGCCGGCGATCTTCACCCTGGGTGACGCCGCTGCTGGTCGAGCCATGCGCTGCCAGCCCCGCGGCGGCGTCCTTCCGCCGCGCCTCCCTGGAGCGCGCGCTCGTCGGCCGGTCGAGCCTCGGGCGCCACGCGCCATGGCTACACCTCCGGGAGCTGCGGTCCAGACCGTCTTCAGCTGCGTGTAGTTGCTCCAGCGCGTGGCGCGGAGAGATCGCGGCCCCAGCCGGACTCCTTGTAGCCGCCGAAGGGCGCCGCGTCGTCGAACTCGTTGAAGCAGTTGATCCACACCACGCCGGCCTGGACCTTCCGCGCCAGCGCGTGCGCCCGCGCCACGTCGCGCGGTCCAGATGCTGGCCGCCAGCCCGTAGCTCGTGCCGTTGGCCACCTCCGAGCGCCTCCGCCTCGTCGGCGAAGCGGAGCACCGAGAGCACCGGGCCGAAGATCTCCTCCTGGGCGATGCTGCATCCGCGGCTGCACGTCGGTGAAGACGGTGGGCTTGAGGAAGTTGCCGCTGGCCTTGGCGCCCTCTCGGTCGCGCTCGCCGCCGGCGGGCACGGTGGCCCCTGCTCGCTTCCCGGACTCGATGTAGCCGAGGATGGTCTCCAGCTGCTGGCGCTGACCTGCGGCGCCCATCTCGGTCTTCGGGTCGAGCGGATCGCCGACCACCATCGCCCGGGCCCGCGCCACCAGCCGCTCGACGAAGGCGTCGTGCGCCTGTCCGGTGACCAGCACCCGGCTCCCGGCGTTGCAGACCTCGCCCTTGTTCCCGAAGATGCCCCAGAAGCAGCGCCTCCACCGCGCGCGTCCATGTCCGCGTCGGGGAAGACGATCTGCGGGCTCTTCCCACCCAGCTCGAGGGTGAGCTTCTTCAGATTGGTGTCCGCCGAGGCGTGGAGCAGCCGCGCGGGCGGTGCGGATGCGAGCCGGTGAAGGCTGATCTTGTCCACGCCCGGATGGCGAGCCAGCGCCTCGCCGGTCGGGTCGCCGTAGCCGGGGAGCACGTTGAGCACGCCGGGCGGGAACCCGACCTCGCGGGCCAGCTCGCCCAGCTTCATCGCGGTGAGCGGGGTGAGCTCGCTGGGCTTGAGGATGACGGTGCACCCGGTGGCCAGCGCCGGTCCCAGCTTCCAGGCAGGCGAGGCAGGTCGGGTAGTTCCAGGGGACGATGGCGCGCCACCACGCCCCAGCGGCTCGCGGAGCACGTAGGTGTGGAAGTCCCGTCGACCGGGAGCACCTCGCCGGTGATCTTGTTCGGCCACTCGGAGGCAGTAGGCCAGTGGTGGCGCTCCCCGGCGCGACGTCACCGCGGATGGCCTCGCGGAACGGTCTTGCCGTTCTCCAGCGAGGCGACGAGCGCCGAACTCCTCCCGCCGTCCCAGAGCGCCTCGGCCAGCTTGCGGAGCGAGCTTCCCTGGGCGCTGGGATTCATCCGGACCAGGTGGCCGGACTCGCTAAGCGGCGCGGCGGGCGGCCTGCACCGCGCAGATCGACGTCGGCCAGCGCCGGCCGCGGGGCCTGAAGAAGGTCTCGCCGGTCGCGGATTGGTCACCGGAACCGTTCCTCCGCTCGACTGGCGCCACGCTCCGTCCGTCGACCAGGAGCGTCGGCCTCGGGGAGCCGGGGCGCTCAGCCGCGTGCATCGGTCATGCGAGGTGTCCCTTCGCGCGCGGGGGTGGTGCAAGCACTGCGAGGTGACGGCGTCATTGTCGCCCACGGCCGCAGTGGTCAGGACGGTACTTCCCTCTCGCCGGGGCATGGGGTCCGGGTAGACGGTCACGCTACGCCGTCTCTCGTCGCGCCCTCGTGATGCTGGTGACCAGCTGTGCCTCCACCAAGGTGGAGTCGACCTGGAGCAACCCGAGCTTCCCCGGCGCGCAAGGATCAGGAGCTTCGCGGTCTTCGCGTCGACCGGATACCGACAGGCCGCATCGAGTTCGAGCAAGCACTTGCTGACCGACGCCCTGCGCAAGCGCGGGCTCGACGCGATCCCCGTTACCAGTTCGTCGCCTACGACGAGTATCCGGGCAAGGAGGAGATCCTCCGCCGCGTCAGGCGAAGGGTGTGCAGGGCGCGCTCATCAGCAAGACCATCAGCGCTTCACCTCCGAGCAGGTCAACCCGGTCGTGGTCGGCGGGGGCGATTATCGTCGGATGGGATGCCGCGGGATTCTACGGGTACTGGTCTGCGCCGCTGACGTTCGCCGAGTACACCACCGGGAGAACAGGTTCATCGGTGAGACGTGCTCTGGGCCCTGCACCGGACGACAAGGCGATGTGGGCGATGCGCGCCAGCACCCCGGCGGACCGACCCGGGCGCCTTCGCCGACGACATCGCCGCCACCGTCGCTGCTGACCTTCGCAAGGCGGGATCCTCCCCGGTGACGAAGCAGCTCACGGTACGGTAGACTGACCGCGTATTGAGAGGCCGCTGGGAACGCGTTCTCGACCAGAAGCCGGTCAGCCTCCAGGCATCTCCTGGACGAGGCGGCGAAGCTGCTGCTCGCCGGCTCGTGCAATGGCCGCTACCCGTCGAGGAGATCGATGAGCAGACCGGTGCCGGGATCGCGGAGCTCTTCGCACCGGATGCCCGCGTCCGTCGCCGGCCGTCCTCGCCACGGCGCTCAAACTGGCCCGGTGGGACCTCGACCGGGAGCACGAGGCCTACGACGACTTCATGCGGGAACCGGCGCTACCAGGAGACCGGCATCACCGAACGCGAGCGACCGATGCTGCTCCTCGTCTCGCGCTGGGTGCTCGAGCAGCTCTTTCTCGCTGTCGGACGCGACGGACGGCCGGGTGGACCGGCGCGCTGCTCGGCCTGGTCGAAGCGGCTCGAGCGCGGCCTCGCCCGGGCCGGTGAAGCGGGCTGGGCCATCCGCCTGATGGCGACCCTCTGGACACGTGGCGGTCGGGAGTGGTGGCGGCGCGCTGGCGCGCCTCGCGACCGGAGGCTCCTCCGCTGGCGCTCTCGATGCTGGGCCTGTCCGCGCTGTCGGTCCTGCCGGATGGCGACTTCGTCGCGTTCCTGGTCGGGATTCCGTACCCGCATCCTTCGGGCACCGGGGCAGCGACGCACTCGCTGCTGTTCGCCGCGCTCATCGGTGCTCGTGGCGATCCGGGCTCCGCCTGCGACGGCACGACCGGTGCTGGTCGATACGCTCCTCGCGGCTCTCGTCGTCGCGAGCCCTGGCGTGGACGCCATGACCACCGGCGGCCTGGGTGGAGTTCTTCTGGCCGGTCGACTTCACCGGTACTTCCTTCCCTGGCGGCTTCATCCCCGTGGCACCGCTCGGCGCCGGCATGCTCAGCGCGCGGACTCTCGGTGCTCCTCACCGGGTGGTGCTCTTCCTCCCGGCGTGGGCCTACGCCTTCTGGCCCCGGAGCCGTGCCGCGTGACGGGCTGACGCTCGGTCGGACCTCCTCCGGCGAGCGAGCATTTCCGGCCGCCCGGGCCCTCACTCCACCCTGGCGATTCTCCGCGCGGAAGACGGAGTCTCGGCCACACACCCTTGACTCCACTCGCCACCTCGCCTCCGAATCGTCGCCGCAGGGCTGCTCTCCCGCTTCCGCCGCGCTCTGCCCGGGCTCACCGTCTCGATGCCATCCGCCGCCTGGGCGCATGACACGCGCGACTCCAGGCTGCGACTGCCAGGCCACCTCCGCTGCGCGCGGCGGGGCCGCGGACTGGGCTCTGGGCCCCACCTGACGCTCGGCGCCAAAGGGAACCCATCACCTCGCAGCCGTCGCACACCTTCGCGCTCCTCCTCGACCAGGGACAGATCACCGCGGCGGACTTCGACCCCGCCCGGCTGAACTCTCCGCAGGCACGGGGAAACCTCGGTCATCCGCCATCGTCGAGCAGCCGCTCGTCGACGCGGCACTCTGGGCAACCCGCCGCCGCGCACGCCGGCAGCGGAGTCGGAGGAGGCCAGCCGGTCGTCGATGCAGCGGCAGGTCGCGCTGGACGCGGTACGCCTGCTTCTCGGTAGCGCGCCGCCAGCGAGGAGGCCCTGGCTACGCCGAGGACGCGCTCCGGACGACACGACACCGAGACCTTCGTGAAGGCCGCGTCGCCCAGGACGCGTGCTGCTCGCCTCCGAGGCCTCGAGGAGCACGCATACCGGGCGCAGGCCGAGGCCGAGCGCGCCGCGGCGATCCGCCAGCTGGCGCAAGCGCGCACCGGCTGTCCTGCTCGTCGGCCGGGGAGCCGTCCGCGGGCAGCCTGAGTGACCCCGCTGGTCCCGCCGGAGGCGGCTTGCCCAGTGCCGCGGTGAGGAGCGCCCGAAACCACGCCGCGCGCGCCGGGGTCGCGTCCCAGACCGCCGCGGCGGACGAGGCGCACGGCCGGCTCTGGCCCACGCTCCTCCTCCAGGGAGGGAATTGGCCACGGAGCGCGCCTCGCTGTCGGAGGGGAACACCTGGGGGGTAGGCCTCCTCGTGCTGCGCGCTGGCGTGGCTCGGTCGCGGCGTTCAAGACGGCCGACGCCGCGGACGCGGCCGCGCCGCGGCAGGCACGGCGCATCGGCGGGCGGGCGCTCGCCGCCGAGCTGGACAGGCACGTGCCTCGGTCGCGGCCGCGTCGGCGGCGCTGGAGGCGGCCGCGGTCAGCGCCTCCAGAGCAGGCGCGTGATCTGCGGCAGGCGCGGCACCGCCGGGGCCTGGTCCGCTCACCCGACTGCTCGACGCGGAGACCGGCCTCACCTCGGCGCGGGCCCTGCTGCTCGGAGCGCGCTCCAGGCCAGGCTCGCGCGCGCGGTGGAGCACGCCTCGGGGCAGCCGGTGGAGGAGTCGCGTGGGCGCATCGCCGTCTGGTCCTCCTCGCCGCCGGCTGCAGCGGAATTAGCTTCACACCGCTCGGGCTACCGCGGCAGGAGTGAAGCTGGTCCCCGCCGAGGATCTCGGCGAGCGCGCCTGGGTTCCGGCGACGGTGAGCGCAGTGGATCACGCGGTGCTCGCCGCCAGGTCTCGGCACGCATCGCGTTGACCGTCGCCGAAGGCGCGCGGGTGAAGCGCGGCGACGTCCTGGTCCGGCTGTCCGACGACGACGTCCGGGCCACTCCGAACCGCCGAGAGCCAGCGCGAGGGCGCCGGGCCCAGGTGCGCCGCATCAGGCGCTCCGCGCGGCGAACGCCGCCACCGCCACCGAGATCGACGCCGCGATGACCGCCCGCGCCGAGGCAATCGCGCATGGAAGCCATGCGAGCCACCCTCGCCGAAACACCGTTTCTCCGCGCACCCTTCGACGCGGTCGTGCAGCGGAAGTGGGTGAGCCGTGGACAGCTCGTGGCTCGGGCGCGCCGCTCCTCGAGAGCTGGACGGAACGGTGGCAGGCTCCACGGGCTCTGTCGAGCCGGGCGACCGGCGTCGCGGTCGGCGCGGAGGTCCCGTTCAGATTGGAGCAACGTCCGGGCACGGCGACGCGGTCGCGCTCTCGCCCGGCGGCGATCGCTCTCACCGCAGCGTTCCGGGCGCGCTGCCGGCAGAAACGCGCCGGTGCTGCGGGCGAGCTTCGGCTACATCGGGGTGAAGGGAACCGGAGGGCCACGGCGTGCGGTCCGCGGTCCGCAGTGGTCCAGCGCGGAGACACGAGCGGAGTCTTCGCGTGCTCGCGGACGGCCGGGCGGCGCTCCGCTGGCTGCGGCTCCGGCGACCCGGGGAGGACCGGCTCGGTCTCGGCGGCGCCTCGGTCCCGGCAGGCGGGTGATCGACGCGCCGGCGAGCCTCCGCGACGGGCAGCGGGTGGAGGTCACCGGTGACGTCGGGGCCTCGCCGAACCGCCTGGCGGCGGGCGATGAGCTCCGGCGGCCCCACTCGGTGTGCTGGCCGCCATCCGGGCTCGGCCTGGTCTCGGTACTGACCACGCCGCGCGCGAGGAGGAAGATCATCGTCCCGTGGTGGACGTGTTCATTGCCGCTGCCCGGTGCCACGCCGGGAGAGGTGGAGAGGCGGAGGTCACCACCGGGCTCGAGCAGCGCCTGTGGGGCATCCCGGCGTGGAGTACGTCTACTCGACCAGCGCACGCGACGGCGCGCTGCTCACGGCGCGCTTCAGGGTGAACGGAGAGCCGCTCGAGCCGAGCCTGGTGAAGGTGCGACGGAGATCGACGCCCACCCGAAACCATCCCGGCCCGTGCCGGTCGTCCGGCGATGACCCTGGTCTCGATCGACGATGTCCCGGTGGTGACAGTCACCCTCAGGGTCACACTGGCGCGGGGTGCTCCGGCAGCTCGGGCGGGAGGTGGCCCGCGCGGCTCGCCACCATCCCCGAGGCGGCACAGGTCCAGGTCCTATCGGCGGCGCGCGGCAGGTGCTGCGGGTCGAGCCGGATCCACGACGGCTTCGTGAGCTGGACCTCTCGCTGGGCGAGATCCGCCAGGCCGTCCAGTCCACCGACGCCAGGCGCCGGCAGGGAGGCCTGGTGGACCGGAACCGGCGGGTGGGCTCTCGGCCAGCACCGCGGTGGGCAGCGCGGAGGATCTCCGCCGGCTGGTGGTCGGCACCGGCGCGGGGCTTTATCCTCCTCGGCGACGTGTGGCCCAGGTCACGGACGGACCCGGAGCGCGACCGGCGGTGGTCACTCAGCGCGAGCCGGGCGCGCTTGGCTCAGCGCAGGCGGTGTCGGTGGACGTGGCCAAGCGGCGCGGCGCCAACGCCCTGCTCGCCGGATCAGGTGAACAGGCTGGCCGCGCTCCGCGGGGGCTGCTCCCGGCCGGTGTCGAGGTCGAGCTGACCCGGAACTCGGGCGAGACGGCGCGCGAAAGCGCTCCGACGGTACCATCCGCCATCTCATGGTCGCCACCCTTTCCGTGGTGACCCTGGTGGGCGTTCGCGATGGGCTGGCGCTCGGCGCTGGTCGTGGCGATCGCCGTCCCGGTGACGCTCTCCCTCACCCTCCTCAACCAGCTGCTCGGGAACACGCTGAACCGCATCACCCTCTTCGCGCTCATCTTCTCCATCGGCATCCTGGTGGACGACGCGCGATCGGTGGTGGTGTAGGCGTGCACCACATAACTTTGCCTCCTCCAGCCAGGCGCACGCGAGCAATACGTAG
>ERZ1370068.6502-contig-5481_pt1 | contig 96168 bp, 152 predicted proteins | sample MGYA00561227_ERZ1370068 | MGnify/ENA primary metagenome ERZ1370068 (study PRJEB38410, sample SAMEA6850437) | metagenome | study: Metagenomic assessment of the ecological functions of the soil: analysis of the soil microbiota associated with the...
GATGGCACTTCCGTTCAGACACGTAAGCCACTAACCGCCGCCAGCGCCGCTCCTGCCAACCACCGGGGAATTCTTCGATCGTGTTAGAGCGATGGGGGAAGCTCTTTGGCAGCGCCGCCACCACGACTTGTGGAAGGCTTGCCGCCATTTCGAGCGCCGAGGCCGGACCGGTGACGTGGATCGTGCGAGAGCCTGCATCACGGCCCGATCGAGCTGCGGATTGACGTCGGGGACCAGGCTCGACGGCCGAGGCGGCGGGCTCATGTCGCCCGGTCGGCTGGACGCGAGTTGACCGACGAGAAGCTCGTAGGAGGACGAGACCAGGGAGTAGATGTCGGTGCGCTCGGATCAGCGGCGTGCCCAGCACGCGTTGTTCGGGTGCCATGTGGGCTCGGCGTGCCGGCCAGCCCGCGCGGACCGGTTTCCGCCGTCGGAATGGCAATACCAAAATCGGTGATTCGAACCGACCCATCGTCGTCGATGAGCACGTTGTGCGGGCTTGAGATCGCGGTGAAGCACGCCCCTGGGCGTGAGCGGCAGCCAGCCCGCGCGCACAACTGATGGGCGATGTCGACGACTTTTTCCGACGGCAGCCGGCAGACCCGTCTGGAAGCGCGGCGAGGTCTTCGCCCCGAACCAGGCTCCATCGAGAAAAGATGCCGCCCTCGGCCTCGCCGACGTCGAAGACGCGGCAAACCGATGGGTGGTAACCTGCCGTGAGAGTCGAACCTCGTTGAGGAGTCGCTGGCGCCCGGCCGGATCGGCTGGAGTCGATCAGCTTCAATGCGACCGGCGTCTTCAGAACCAGGTCATCGGCTCGCCACACATCTCCCATGCCACCGCGGCCGATGCGGGTAACCATTCGATACCGCCCGGCGAAGATCTGGCCGGGGGCGAATCAGCGGCCTCGGTGGGTTCCTGAGCTGTTGTCGCGGTCGCGTTCTTCCTCGTGAAATGCCAACAGCGATTCGACTTCCTGGCGCGAGGGCCGTGTCAGTTCCACGCGTCGGCCAGGAAAGGGTCGCGAGTCCGCGGGCGCACAGGCGAGCGCAGCGAAGAGACATCCTTCGCGCGTTGGTGCAACGTCGACATCGGAGGCAGTACAGGCGGAGTATGCACTGAAGGCGGGCGTTCTCTTGGCGTGCGTCTTCCATATCCCGAGCGTCGAATCGGCACCTTTCCACAGGTCGAGGAAGCTTTCATAGGCCTTACGGCCCTGGTCGAGATCGCCCGTGATCACCGCCGCGCGCGCGCAGGCCGACATGCGCGAGCGGGTAGAGCGGCGAGGTTGGCGCCTCCCGCGATGCTCGAGGATGGTCGGAACTGAGCTGCGGCGCTCTCGCCGTCTTTCGACTGTCAGGAAGTACGCCAGACCTCGCAGGTAAGCGGGCCAGAACTCCGAGGCCGGCGCGTGATCGATGCGCCGCACCGTTTCCAGCGACTCGAGTGCGGGGCTGGCTTGCGACGCTTCAGGGCCAGCGCGGCCACAGTCACAGGTAGTTGGATTCGCGTTGTCAGCGTCGCGTTCGGAAAACGATTGGTCAATTCGCCGGACAGCTGTGAAACCTCCTGGCCGTCGCCACAGAGAGCCCTGACGCGACTGGCTCGCTCGAGCGCGTGAAGTTGTCGCGACTCATCTCCAGTCCTGCGGCCAACTCGCTGCGAGCGTCGGGGCATTCATCGGCGAGGGCATGTGTTTTCCGCGTCTTCCGTCATCCACTGGGCAGCGAACTCCCGGAGGTTGTCGCGCCGCGCTGCTTCAACACCGCTCTGAAACAGCTCGTGGGCCTTTCGAAACCGGCCAGAGAAGGCGGCGGTCCTCGCCTCCCAGATTGATGCCCCACATCGCATCCTGCGTGTTATCCCGCACCAGAGCCAGCTCGCGCGTCATGGCCGCCGAATCGTTGTCGAGGAAGGCAATCAGAATGAGCCATCCGCCTGAGGCTGATGAAGTCGAGGCCCGTACGAGCTTGCCTCGGCCAGAGCGTCCCTTTCGCTTCCTCGAATCGGTTCAGTGCGATCGTCGATCCGGCGAGATTTCCACAAGGTGGCACGAAGCGGGGATCCAGACGAAATGGCTTCGGCGAAAGGCATCGACGGCCTGCTGATGCTGCCCGGAACGCGGCGGAGGCGAGCCCGCAGGCTGTTGAAAGCAAACGCTTCGCGCGGGTAGGTCATCGTCCACGACAGGCTGAGCTCCAGCGCTCTTGGTCCCAGGCCTGGTCGGCGTCGAGGTAATAACCGCCACGAAATAAAGAACCGCTCGCGCTCGCTCACTCGATCGCGGAGTTCGAATGCGCGCCGGGAGAATGCCGGCGCCTCGTGCAGACTGGCCGGTGTTGGCGTATACGCCCGATAGCAGCGCCTGCGCCATGGCGAAGTCGGGATCGAGCTCGAGGGCCCGCTTGAGATGCGGGACTGCCTCGACGCGCGGCACCACTCTGCCTTGATCGAGCGCGAGCGCATACGCATGGAGGGCTTCAAGCGACGACGTCGTTGCGCGAGGGAGTGGGGCATCGAAATCGTTGAATCGACGACAGCGACTCTCCAAGCCTTCTCACGCAGCCGGGCAGTGGCATTGCCCAGGGCCGTCAAGACCTGTTCCTTTGCTCGCCGCTTCCGACCTGTTCGCGCGCCATGACGTCGCCGGTTTCGGCATTGATCGCCTCGAGCGCGCACGACAGTAGTGACTGCCGAGGGCTGCCGATCGATCCGGCAACGAGCGCCTTCAGCGCTCGCGCGCGCGATCTGCGCGCGATCGACCGCGTGACACGCTCATCGGGTGCGCGCTGCATGAGCCGCAGCTCTCTCGCACACCGTCGTCGGAGAAACACTTTCAGGAACGGTGACTGTTCGAGCGACTACGGCCAGCGCCACCTTCAGCGCCCCGTCGAACACCGGCTCGCCGGTGGTGTTCGTGAAATCCGCGAGAACGATGGTGTCCTGGTCGGTCAACGGCCGCTCCAGCGCGTGAACCAGCCAGACGCCAGCTGCAATCAGAAGCGCCAACGACGCCGCCACGCTCCCAGCGACCCACGGCCGCGAACGGCTCCGGCGTTCGGCGAGTGGCGCCGCCGCCGGCCCGCTGCCATTTCCGTGGCCGACGCGCAGGGCAGTCTCGCGGATCGGCCGCGAGCGCCTGCAGGATGATCCGTTCGAGCGGAGGGTCGACGTTCGGGAGCGTCGGCGGCCGCGAAGCGAGCCCCAGACGTTCGACCGATCGCTGAAGGGCTGAGATCCCACGAGAAGTTCGAAGAGCACGACGCCCAGCGCGTGAGTCCGTTCCGCTCGGAGAGCGGACTGCCGGGCGCCAGCTGTTCGGGCGCCATGTAACCCGGCGTGCCGACAATGGCATGTTGCCCGGTCTTGTCTCGGCTGATCGCGATCCCGAAATCCGGTCGATCCGCACACGGCCGTTTTCGTCCATCAGAACGTTCGCCGGCTTGAGATCCCGGTGAAGAACCCCTCGTCCGTGCGCGGCTGCCAATCCGTCGCACAGCTGCCGGCCAATATCGCGGACCCTTTCCGGAGGCAGCCGTCCCGCTCGGCGAAGCAGCGTCGCAAGGTCCTCGCCTTTGACGAGCTCCATTGAATAGAAGACTTCGCCTTCAGATTCACCGACGTCGAACACGCGGCAGACGGCCGGGTGGGTAATCTGGCGCGCAAGCGTACTCTCATGTGAGGATGCGCTCTCGCCCGTCGCGGACTGGCCGCGTGGATCAACTTCAAGGCGACGGGCGTCTTCAGAACTCAGGTCGTCGGCGCGCCAGACTTCTCCCATTCCCCCATGACCGATCGCGATCGACCATCCGAGGTGCCGGTCCGCGAAGACATAGCCCGGTAGAAAAGGATCGGACTCCGACCCGGTTAGGTCCCGGGCGCCATCCGGATCCTATCCAGCCGACGGTGCTTTCCTCGGCCTCATGCCGGGCAATCAGCAGTTCGACCGCCCTTTTCAGCTCGACGTCATCCCGCAGATGCTGGCCAGGTAAATGGCGCGATTCGCAGCCGGGCGGGCCATGACCGTTCGGAACAGGGCCCGGGCGCGTTTGTGCAGGGTGGACATTGCCTGCGGATGAGTCTAAACCGCGTTTCCGACCTTCGTCGAGGCCGTATGAATCCGAAAAAGCCTCGCTCCTGATGACTGCTTCCCTGTGCTCCATCCTGCTCGCCGCGCTGCACGGCCGACTCTCGCGACGGATTCCACCCACCGGGACGCCTGAACGGGTCGCTGCGAATTTTCGTCGTGTGGCTTCCGCCGTTTAGAGGTGGCATGTGGCCGCCTTTAGGCGGAAGGGAGCCGCCGGCATTGATCTTCCGGCTGAAGCCGGAAGGCGCACGATCTTCCGGTTGGCGGAAGCCACACGCGATTGATTCTCAAGCTCTGACGAGGCTGTGCTCCCGCAATTTGCAACTACCGTAATTTTGGAACGCGGCATGTTACGATTCCCGTTTATCCAGCGACTTGGTAAACGGAGGATCTCGATGCGCCGGTTGGCGCAGCTGTTCATCGCGTTTGTCTTGATGGTGTTGGCTGCCGCTCGTCTGCGCAGCGCAGCGGATACGGGCTCTGTTTCCGGTGCGGTATTCGATCAGGAATGGAATGCCGGTTGCCAACGCCACCGTGAAGATCTCGGGCGACCGCCTCCCGGTCGGCCGGACCGTCCGAACAGACACGAACGGCATCTATCAGTTCGATGCACTTCCTGCCGGGCGAGTACGAAGTCCTCGTCGACCAAGGCCGGTGTCGGCAGCGCCAAGCGGACCGCCATCGTCGGAGTCGGCAAGGACACGCAAGTCGATCTCGTAGTCGGCCTCGATGATCAAAGAGGAGCTGACGGTCGTGGCCGCCACGCCGGTCGTCGACACTCGATCGAGCGAAGTCAGCTTCAACTTCACGACCGAGACTCTCAACAGCTCTTCCACTCGAGCGCTCCTATCGGGGCATGTTCCAGGTGATCCCGGGCGTCAGCGAGAACCGAAGCCGTGGTCGGTCCCGCCGGCCGGCGGCGACCGGCAGGACAACACCTATCTGATGGACGGCGCAAACATCACCAACCCAGGATTCGGGCACCTCGGGACCGAGGTCAACGAGCTCGATATCGCCGAGGTCAATCTCAAACGAGCGGGCATCAGCGCGGAGTTCGGCCGCACCGGCCGGCACCGTCATCAACGCGGTCAGCCGCAGCGGTACGAATCAGTTTTCGGGAATCGGCCGCGATCGACTGGCTATCTCAGGATCTGGTCAGCGCGCATGCGCTGCCGGACGACTCTGCTCGGTGCGGGCGTGAAGCCTGGCACGTTCCGTGATTCGCTGCTCACCACCGAGACGGGCCCCGCTGTCGGAGTCGGCGGCCCGGTCATCAAGGATCACATCTTCTTCTACGGGTCGGCGCGCTACTCCCGGCAGAAGAAGTGGGACCGCGTGAACAAGGTCGGAACCGTGTTGCCGGACGAACTGCGCACCGGCCCGGAGTTCTACGGAAAGCTCACCGCGACTCCGGAGCCACCGCATCAGCTGATCATTCAGCTATCGCGAGCGGCCCAGCAGCGTTCAGGAAGCCGGGCTCGACTCGAACTTTGCGCCGAGCGTCGCGACGACGACCGACAACGGCAGCCGGATTGCGACCGCCGAATGGGCGCATTTCATGCAGAGCCGCTCGTTCAACGTGCGATACCTCTACATGAAAGAGACCAACGAAGACGCGCCGGTGACCGATCTCGGATACCTGCCGCCGTTCAATCCCAACAACCTGACGGCGATGGGCCAGATACACCGATCCCAATCAGGCCAACCTCGACGATCGGGCGCCAGCCAGTACACCGAACATCCAGAACTACCGTCGCCACGAAGTCCGCGGCACGTTCAGTCAGTTCTTCCGACCTGGCCAGGACCAGCCACGCCCTGAAGGCCGGTCGTCGGTTACGAGTTCGCTGAGGAGACGCTCAACCGCATCGCCAATGGCTGGGGCCCGATCGTGAACATCACCCAGAGTGGCGTGCCGGCGCTGCGGACCCGCTATTTCACGCCGCAGCCGCCGCAGCTCGGTCACGGGAGCACCTACTCGTCTGTTCGTGCAGGACGATGTGACGCATTCGCCAAGCGGACGTCGGTGAATGCGGGCGTCCTGCTCAATCGCGACGAGTTTGCTCGCAGAACCGTGGACGGCAGCGGTGGCTGCCCGTCGACGGTCGCGTTTGAAGGGGCGGCGCGGCCGTGTACGAGATCCTACGGCGACACGTGCCACTTTCATGCGGTTCGGGTTTCGGTGACGAAATCCAGCCGCGTCTGGGCGTCAGCTATCAGCTACGAGAAGGCAAGGGCGACAAGGCGTACGCTGAACTGGGGTCGCTACTACAACATGGATCAGAAGTCGACCGCCCGCAGCCTTGCGCCGAACCGCATCTTTCCAGACGCAGACGATCTTCGATCTGAACGGCGACGATCCTGTCCGAGCGGTCCGCTGGCGTCGACGACCGGCAAGCTCGATCGATCCCGACATTCGAGCCAATCTACACGGACGAGATCCTGTTCAGGCTACGCGACGCCGTTCGCGAGACGATGTACAGCCTCGACGTGTTCTTCATGTCGCGGGCGATGCACAACTTCATCGAGGACGTGCCCGTCGCGGGCTGAACGGCACGGCGCCCGGACAGCGGTCCGTTCGTTGCGGCGAACTCTGCCGTGCGCGCGGTTCGCGTCGTGCCAGTCGGCAGACGCCAGCGCACGTATCGCGCCGTGACCATCGATGTCGCCCGTCGTCTCGACGAACGGCTGGATCGAGCGACGTCAGCTACACGTGGAGCCGGTTCGAAGGCAACTTCGATCTCGACTACTCCGACCTCGCCGGTCTTCAACACATCGTCGTTCATCCAGGATGGCCCGGGCACGAACGTCGAGGACGTGAATCGGTTCGGTCCGCTGTTCGAAGATCGTCCGCACGTGTTCAAGGTGTTCACGTCCTACGCCGTGACCAGCCGGGTGACGGCGTCCGGCTTCCTGCGCGTGCAGAGCGGACGCGCCGTGGGCGGCGCGCGCCCGCGACTGGGAAGGCGCGTGTTGAACTATCTCGAACCGGCCGGCAGCCACCGCAATCCCACCGTGGACCAACCTCGATTTGATGGGCTCGTACAATCTGCCCCTCAACGGCGCGACACGCATGCTCGTTCGAAGCGCGTTTGCTGAACGTGTTCAACAACCAGACCCAGTTGTCGACGGACTCGCAGCAGTTCCTGGATCTACGGACGATTCGCTAATCGCACCCGCTATTTCGCGCCGTATCTGCAGCCGAATCCTTTCTTCGCCACCGGTAATCTCTTCGCACCTCCGCGCCGCCTCTACCTCGCTGCCGTCGTGAGTTTCTGAGGGCACTACTCTCAGCCCTCTCTGAGCCGTTCGCAACCGAAGTCCTGCGCATCTGCAGGTAGAGGAGGTCGCATGAGCGGCTACACGGCAGGTTCGAAGGTTCGCGGTCGCTGACCACGGCGGCCATTTTTGCGGTCCTAATAGCCGACTCGGTCTGAACACAGGAACGGCCGGGGCCCGGCAGTGGAGTTCAACGGCCGGGTGGGTCGGTTTTGCTGACGATGGAGTTGTGAACGAGGGGTTGCTGGGAGGGGCCGCTCGCTTTACGTTCTTCCGCGAGTCAGCGTCGGACCTGAAATTGCCTTCATCGACGGAACTCATCACAGCCATTTGATGCTGACACGGCAACGTCACGTGGGACCTTCTCGCGCCGACCAACGGCCGGCCGGAGACGTGTGAGTCCCTTCCTGGTTGCAGGTGGAGGATTGTTTCAGACGCGCGAGCATTTTGCGACAGGGCCCGTTTACTTCGAGTGAAGGGGCATTTACGGCCGGCGGCGGTGTCAGAACGTCACTGGGGAAGCGTGTCACTGCCGGGATCGATGCGCGCGTGGGCTGGGAGCTGCACCTGCGCGTCTCGGGTCTCGTGGGATTTCAACTCGGCCGATGAAGTTAGAATCACTGACCAGCGAATTGTCAGACGCACTCACGCAACCAACGAAGCCGCGAAGACACGAAGTGTCACGAAGGTTGGGCCACGGAGTCACCGAGCTACGGGGCGCTCGACGCGGACGGCCTGCGGAGCAGGCCGGGTCTCTGGCGCGATACCCGCCAGGATGAACGATTTCTCGTTGCTGGCTTATCGTTCATCTGACGGGTTTCGTGCCGGAGCCGGCCGCCGCACGGCGCCGCGTCGAACGCCGAACCCGCGTTTTCTCAGTGCCTCTGTGACTCCGTGGCGAAACTAGCTTCCGGCAACTGTGGGCCTTCGTGACATTTCGTGGGCTTCCGTGCCTTCGTGGTAGACAAGTGCCTCGAGGACCCTATACCGAAATGAAACCGGAACAGGGGACCTTGCAGATTGAGCGAGACTATTTACGGAGCACGGCGGCAGCGGGCTTCTGACCCGTAATTTCGAGCTTAGATAAGCTCGTGTGAGTCGGTGAGCTCCTGGAGGGTGCGCTTGTCGAAATCCCAGCCTGCCAACACACTGGTGCACGCCAGCTCCCAAAACCACCGCGTCAGATCAGAGACGGGTGAACAGCCCGCGGCAGGTTTTGTTTGCCAGCCTCGTCGGAACGACCATCGAGTTCTTCGATTTCTACATCTACGCAACGGCCGCGGTGCACTCGTGTTTCCGAGGCTGTTTTTCCAGCGTCCGATCCCGCCACGGCCACGCTCGCGTCTCTCGCGACGTTTGGTATCGCATTCCTGGCACGGCCGATCGGATCGGCACTCTTCGGACATTTCGGTGACCGGATTGGCCGCAAGACCACGCTGGTCGCGGCGCTGCTGACCATGGGCGTCTCGACCGTCGCGATCGGTGCACTGCCGACGTACACACACGATCGGCATCGCGGCGCCGCGTGCTGCTGGCGCTCTGCCGTTTCGGTCAGGGCCTCGGGCTGGGCGGCGAATGGGGAGGCGCGGTGCTGCTGGCCATCGAAAATGCCCCGCCGGAGAAGCGTGCGTGGTGCGGGATGTTTCCGCAGCTGGGCGCGCCAGTCGGCTTCTTCTTTCCGGCGGAGTGTTCCTGGCGCTCTCGCGATACCTCACCGACCAGCAGTTCTTCGACTTCGGTTGGCGAATTCCATTCCTCGCCAGTGCGGTACTCGTGCTCGTCGGCCTGTATGTCCGCCTCACGATTACCGAGACGCCGGTCTTTTCGCCGAGGTCCTCAATCGCCGTGAACGTGTGAAAGTGCCGATGTTCGTCGTGTTTCGCGACCATCGGAGAACGCTCGTGCTGGGCGTCCTCGTGTCGCTCGCGACCTTCGTTCTCTTCTATTTGATGACCGTCTTCGCGCTGTCATGGGGCACAACCGCGCTCGGCTACACCCGCGAGCAATTTCTGCTCATCCAGTTGTTCGGCGTCGTCTGTTTTGCCGTGACTATTCCGATTGCCGCGGTCATCGCGCGGAAAGCGGCCGTCGCCGGACGCTGCTGGCGGTGACTGTCGGCATTTTGCTCTTCGGCTTCGTGATGGCGCCGATGTTCGAAGCCGGGACGACTGGGGCGGTCGTGGCGATGGCCGTCGGGCTCGCGTTGATGGGCCTCACGTATGGGCCGCTCGGCACCGTCCTGTCGGAGCTTGTTTCCGACGTCCGTGCGCTACACGGGAAGCTCGCTGACCTTCAACTTCGCGGGGATCTTCGGAGCCTCACTGGCCCCTACATCGCCACGTGGCTCGCCAACCGTGCGGCTTGCAGTCCGTCGGCTATTACCTTTCGGCGGCAGCCAGTCTGACACTCATCGGACTGTTGGCGACTCGTGAGACGAAGGACGAGGATCTCATGAGGTCGCAGGCTGGGTGAATGGACTGGCGTCCCGCCAATTCAATCTAGAAGCCACTCGGTACGTGCCGGAGAGAGAACGTTCGATTGCCTGCTGCAGTCCGACCGGCGGGTGCCATATTCCTTGTTTCGCGTGGCCAAATCGTAAATCAGTCCGCCGATCCCTCCAGCCGTCGCTCCAATCGCCGCGCCTTTCTTCCCTCCGGCGACCGCCCCAATGGCCGTCCCGGCGCCGGCGCTGCCCCCGATGATGAGGGCATCCGTTCTCCCAAGACCGCTTCTGTTTATGAGTCGGTTCTGGCTGTCTGTCGACGACGGCTGGCGCGCTTGTGATCTGGTCCCGCGTTGTGTCGGGTCTCACGCGAACGGGGTGCAGCCCTTGATCGTCGTGAAGATAGACGCGATGTGCGTCATTCCGTGATTGCTGCGGCACAAACAGCTGCGCCTTCGCGCCCGTCCGGGAGCGTCACTGGCATAGCGTTCCGCTGATGGGGCCGTCCAGGTGGGCACCTCACCGGCGTAAGCGTCGGAGATCCCGCACTGCCGCTGAAGCTGGTCAGGTGTGACCGCATCCATTTTCCGCCCGCACCCGATGGTCGCCAAGGAGGACCAGCGCAGTGGCCGCTGTGCGCACGAACGAATTCACTAGACGCATATTGAAGCTCCTCAATTTAAACGCCCGCTCGCCTCGTCGTGCATGGGCAAACAGCGTTCCCCGCCGGTCTCGCGCATTCAGCCTGGATCTATCGAGTCATTTGCGGCGGCGACCCGCAAAGAGCTGATCGCGAGATCACTAAACGGCGTATCCGACTTTCAGTTTTGTCAGGCCTTCCCCATTAGGAGGAGGTAAAGGTTGTTGGCAAGAAAGGCTCAGCCAGAATCGCCTCGGGCTGGCACAGCTGATGATTGCGGTTCTTGTCGGTCGCACACCCACAGAGTGAGACGACGATCGGCATCGCCGCAAGGGTGAATAGGAGGAAATAGATGAGGCGAAAATCTCGGCTGCACCTCGTCGGACTCGCAGTCATTTCGGCGAGTAGCATCCTGTCGTCAGCTTGCGCGGCGACAACCATCAATCAAATTCTCGCGGACCCGTCTCGATACAGGGACCGCGACGTCCAGTGTGTCGGGCTCAGTCGTCGACAGTTACTCATTTTGCGAATCGTGGCGTGTATAAGATAAATGACGAGTCAGGCCAGCTCTGGGTTATGTCGGATCGAGGCGTTCCTCGGAAAGGCGCGCGCGTCGTCGTGAAGGGCACGATTCGGGATGGATTCAGCGCTTGGCTCGTTTGGCGATCGGTCAAACTGCCGCCGGCCATAGGATCCGGCCTGCTGATAATGGAATCTTCACACAAAGCCAAAGACTGAACACGTTCTCACGACCTCTCCAGCCTGACAACGCCGGTTATTCATTGCGGGCGCGGCCGGCTGATGTCCATGCGGCGTCGCGGAGCGACTGCTGGCCATGCGGAAGCCGATGACCTCGTGAGTCGTCGATCTATGTCGAGCATAGGGACCTCGGAATGCCGGGGCCCAAACTCGCATGTGGCCAACCGCGGTTCTAATCCGTCGTTCGTGGTGTGCGACTCGGGCACTAGGTTACGTCACGAGTGGTCGCTAGTGTTGACCCGATCCAAAGCCGCGCGCGTCGGGTATTGAGCCCAATTTCAGCTATATATGAGATGGCTTCTTGATGTCCTTGGTGGTGTCAAGCCCGTCGAGCGTATCAATCACTTCGTTCACCCGGTCATCGATGATTTGATCGCCGCGTCTACCGCCGGCGGGACGATCGCGGTGACATCGCCCTCGAGCCGGAGCGTGACGACGTCGAGGTGATCGTGGTCGCTTGGGCCGCGATTGACGATGACATAGGGCGCCGCGCTCGGCCGCCATCAACGGGATCGAAGCTGCTGGATAGACCGACAGCGTCGAGCCGAGTGCGAGGACCAGATCGGCTTCTGACCGCGCAGCGGCCGCGGCCCGCTCGAGATCCGTTGCGCGCAATGACTGGCCGAAGCTGATGGTTGCCGACTTCAGCACGCCGCCGCAGGTGCAGCGCGGTGGTCGCCTCGTGGCCTTGAAATCAACGAAATGGGGGCCCGGCTCACTCGTCGCACTGACAGGTCTGGCACTCGACGAGAAGGTCGGTGCCATGCAGTTCGACGAGCCGTTCGGGTGAAGTGCCCGCGCGGCGATGGAGACCGTCGACGTTCTGCGTCACGACTCGCCAGGATTTTGCCCGCCTGCTCGAGCGCGACCACCGCCTCGTGCACGGCGTTAGGGCCGCGCGTTCTGATAGATCTCCCAGCTTTCCAGTTTGAAGTCCCAGTATTCGACTCGCGCGGCCTCGGAGGCGAGGAACTCGTCGTACATGCACGGGTCGGCGCCGCGTCCACACGCCACCGGGCCTCGGAAGTCGGGGATGCCGCTGGCGGTCGACACACCCGCACCGGAGACGACCAGTATTTTCGTGGCGGCCTGCAACCGTGCGACGAGCCGGCGATCCACCACGGCTCTAACGTGGGGCTGGCCCCATGCCCTATGAATGCGCACTTGTAGTAGCGCTGTCCGTTGTTGACCTCGCCGATGAACAGGTTTCCCTTCGAGTCGGCGGCGGCGCTGTGAGCATGAAAGAACTCGCGCGCGTTGTGGCCGGCGTGACCTCCGATGTTGGCGACGATCTCGAGCGTCTGGCGATTCAACACCCGCACCGCCTTGTTGGATCCATCGACGATGTAGCAGGAAGCGTTGCTCCTTGTCCGGCGACAGCGACGAAGTGGTGGACGGTGCCTTCGGCCTGAAGCGTGTTCCTCGCGATGAAGACCTCTTTGATGAATGTGCCGTCGAGCCTGAAAACCTGAAATCGGTTGTTCGTGCGGTCGGCCACATAGACCGAGATCGTCGTTCGACACGACGACGCGAGTGCACCGGATTGTGGAACTGCAGGCGCAGGCTCGCCTTGAACGAGCTGCGCGCGAGCCGGGAACTTGTAGCTGTCATCGGGTTTCTTCCGTACGCCCCCAGTGACGCTTGTACGCACCCGTGTCCGCGTCGAACACGATGACGCGATGGTTGAAGTAGCCGTCGGCGACGAACAGCTCGTTCGTCTTCTGGTAGACGAACAGGCCGGCGGGCCCACCGAGGTTGTTGGTGTCGTTGCTGCCCTGGTTCTTCCCGGCATGGCCGATCTGCATCAGGAACTTGCCCTTGCTGGTGAACTTCAGGATCTGGTTGTCGTCCTTGGCGCTGCCGCTCAGCCAGACGTTGTCCTTCGGCGTCGACGAAGATTCCGTGCTCGGTGCTCGGCCACTCGTACCCCTGGCCCGGGCCGCCCCACGCCTGGAGGAATTTTCCGTTCGGAGCGAATTCCAGGACCGACGGCGCTGGAATGCAGCACTCCGCCTGAGGGGATTCAGGGCTGCAGCTTTTTCGCCGTCAGGGATCGTCGCCGGACGATGGAACACCCAGACGTTGTCGTGCGAATCGACGGCCACGCCGCCGACTTGCCCCGTCACCCATTTGTTCGGCAACGCCTCCGACCACAGCGGATCCGGCTCGAACATCGGGATTTGAGCTCGGCTTGTTTGCGCGGTCGCGCGTATGTTCAGCAAGGCGGCGCTGATCACCGCGATTGCCGCGCCGACTCCGGCGAGTAGCATCTTCGTGTTCATTGCGGAGCTCCTGATGACAGGATTCCTCTCGGCGAACTCGGCGGTCTCGGCGATTAATGTGTTGCGTCGCGTCGCTATTCAGGCAGGCTCGATTCTCAAGATCGTTCCATCGGGATCCTCGCCGGCGGTTCGCGTTTCGGTCGCGACGTACAGAAGGCCGTCGGGACCCTGCCCGACGTCGCGGACTCGTACGTCGAGCTGGGTAAGAAGCGGCTCGCGCCGCTCGGCCTGCGACGGCTGGTTGAAGGCCACTCGCTGCAGCTGTTTGCCGTTGAGGGCGCCCACGAAAAGGTTCCTTTCCAGCTCGGGAAGCGGTTTCCGGTGTAGAACGGTGATGCTGGAAGGGCTGATCGACGGGACCCAGAACATTCGCGGGTTCTCCATGCCGGGCCGCCACCACGGTTCGTCGGAAACCAGCGTGCCGGTGTAATTGCGTCCCATCGAGACGAGGGGCCATCCGTAATTCCTGCCGGGCAGAAGGATGTTGATTTCGTCGCCGCCGAGAGGACCGATCTCGCACTGCCACAACTCGCCTGTTTCCGGATGGAATGCCAGGCCATGCCCGTTGCGGTGTCCGTAGGTGAAAATCTCCGGCTTGGCGCCGGGCCGGCCTCACGAACGGATTGTCTCGCCGGCACGCTGCCGTCGTCGCGAATTCGCAAGCGTCTTCCCGACGTGGTTGCCGAGATCCTGAGCCCGCATGCGCAAGCTGTTGTCGTCGCGGCCCACGCAGCACAGCCGGTCGCGGTCGCCAACGGTGACGTGACAGCGTGCCGTCGGGCCTGAACAGCATCCGTCCTGCAAGGTTTCCGGATGTTTCCCACGCGTCGGCAACAAACACGTCCTGAACATCACCGAGAGTTTCGCGCCATCGAGACGCCCGCGAGCGACCGCGAGCGTGCTGCCCTGCGGACCTCGTTTGGGATACGAGACGTAGACGAGGTGGTTCTGCGCGAATTGCGGATGGACGACGACGGTGTGCAGACGGTCTGCTCCGGTTTCGGCCGCTGCCGGTGTAGCCGGCCCCGGCGGTGGAGGCGGCGCAGGCGGCATGGGCGGAGCTTCCACACCGGTTGAGGATCGAGCACGCCGTTGCGGATGATACGCAGACGTCCCGCGCGCTCGGCGACCAGTATGTTCCCGTCGGGCAGAAAGGCGATGCTCCACGGGTGAACCAGCCCGGTCGCAACAGAGACGACGCGAATCTTCTGCTTTGTATTCGTTTCCAAATACAGAGACACGAGGTGCACCTTGCAGCGCCCTGTGCACCCGGTGCACCTGAGGATGCGCAGTATTGCGATGCGTCAGGTGCCGCGACAAGTCCACGCCGCCGACGATGACAGCTTGATCATGACCGCCTCCGAAACCAGGCATATCTTTGTTCCCGGCAGCATTTTCCCAAGCTCTTTTTGTGGCGTGCCAGAAGCTGTCTCGCCGCAAGCCGGCTGCAGTGCTTTTCGTAAACTTCGGTGTAAGCTTCGGCTGAGATCGTGCCCTCCTCACAGGGAGGAAGCCCTTATGCGCCGCCTATCGTTCCGATGGATGTTCCTGTTGGCCTGTCTGGCGTTTGTCGTGCAGCTGTTCGCGCAGGAGGGCCATCCCTTGACCGGAACCTGGTCTGGAGACTGGGGGCCGAGCACCACGGATCGAAATCACCTCACGATCGTGATGAATTGGGACGGCAAAAACGTTACCGGGACCATCAACCCGGGTCCGGATGCGGTGGCGATCGGCGGTGTCCATCTGGATCTGGCGAGCTGGACCGTTCGCATCGAGGCAGATGCAAAGGACCGATCCGGCAATCCCGTGCACGTGTCCGCGGAAGGCAAGCTGGAGGACCTCGGGTCGGCCCATCGTAAGATCGTCGGAACGTGGCAGCAGGGCACGACGAAAGGTGATTTTCGGATTACAAGGGATTAGTCGTTGGTCGTTGGTCGTTAGTCGTTGGCCGTTCGGGCCGAGGAAAGAGATGGAACGATTCGCGTGCGTGACGCTGGCGCTTGGTGCTGCGCTTTTGGCCGCCGTCCCAGTGTTTTCCCAGCAGTCGTTCTCCGCAACCTACGACCGCAACCGCCAGGTCAAACTGCAAGGCACAGTCACGAGGATCGACTGGGTCAATCCGCACGCGTTCTTTTTCATCGATGTCCGCGACGCGACCGGCACCGTTACGAATTGGGCCGTGGAATTTGGACGTCCGCTCGATCTCGAACGAAACGGCTGGAAGTGGAACTCGTTGCGCATCGGCGACGCTGTTACCGTTGAAGGCGTACCCAACGAGAAGCGTCACAAGACAGGCATTCGCCAACTCCGTCGTCTTGTCCAGCACTGGCAAGCGATTGTTCACCGCACCGACACGGCGCTCGTCATCGTCGTCTCGCGAGCCGGCTCCACGCTGGCCGGACGGCCAGGTCAGATTGGGACCTCCTCCAGGGAAGAAAGGGTATTGGGGCGCGGCGAGCGCAAAGGGATTGATCGAGAACGGCGCGAAAGCTCCGATGAACGACGATGGCCTGCTGCAGAACCTCGGCGATGCCGACAAGGTCGCGCCGTTTCAGCCGTGGGCGAAGGCGCTGTACGAGTATCGCCAACGGAGGTTCCTGGAAGACGACCCGCTTGCTCGATGTCTCCCGCCAGGCGGGCCGCGGCAATTTCATACCACGAATGGGTTTCAATTCATCGAGCAGCGCGAGTTGGGCCGCATTCTGGTTCTCCTCGGGGAGGCAACCGGAATTGGCGCGTGATCTATACGGATGGGCGCCCGCAAGGACAGCCAGCCGAGGTCGTCCTCAGCTACTACGGCAACTCGGTCGGCCACTGGGAGAAAGACACGCTGGTCGTGGACTCGGCCGGCTTCAACGAAAAGTTCTGGTTTACCAACGGCGGGCTTCCACACACCGAAGCGCTACACCTGACTGAACGCTTCACGCGACAGGACTTGAATACATTGAAATACGAGGTCATCGTTGATGATCCGCGGACCTACACGAGGCCGTGGTCCGGTGGATGGACGATCCAATGGGTTGCCGATCAGGAGATTCAGGAATACTTCTGCGAGGAGAATGCGGAGTCGACGTTTGTACGTTAGTAGATCGGTGATGGGAGAATCTTATGAGAGCTCGCAAGATTGATCGGCGCATCCGCTTCCTCCCGATCCTTGGCCTGCTGTTCGCGACCGTCGGGACCTGCAATCGCCCATCACTCCTTCGACGCCGAGTACGATCCGAACAAGACGACGAACATCACCGGGTACGTCACGAAGATCGATTGGGTGAATCCGCATGCGTTCGTCTTCATCGATACGAAAGACGAGCATGGCGAAGTCAAGAATTTCAAGGTCGAAATGGGTCCACCGTATGCGCTGGTTCGAGGGGGCTGGAAGCGGGACACGCTGAAGATCGGCGACAAGGTCACCGTAGAAGGCGCCGCGCTCGCGCGTGATGGCAGCAACTCTGCTGGCTCGATGCAGACCACGTCGATGGTTCTGTCGACGGGTCAGAAGCTGGTCATGCGCTAGCGCTGGGGGCTCGAGGGCCCCGAGCGCAAGTGAAGAAAAGATGGCCACGTTAAACTTTGTAAAGCTCGTTGGGGCGCTCACGCTGATCTGTGCGACGGTCTTGCCTGTGCGGTCCCAGGAGCGATCGCCGGCATCCGCAGTCAGCCAGCCGAACCCACGCCGCGCTGGCCCGACGGCCACGTCAATCTCGGATCGACGCCCGACAAGAAGGGATATTGGGAAGTCCGCCCAGGCCTCGGAGGATTTCCGCGCGCGGCCGATGTGCCGCTGCAACCGTGGGCTCGAGCGCTCTACGAGTATCGAACTGCGCGCACCGACTTGTACCCGCCGCTGGTCGGCTGCAAGCCCGCCACAGGCCCCGGGTTCTTCAACGCTCCCGGCTTCGAGATCGTCGACGTGCCGGATCTGAAGAGCATCTTCATTCTTGGCATCGCCGGCCCGCATTCGTGGCGCGTGGTCTACATGGATGGACGCCCGCATCCTCCGAAGGAGGAACTGCGGCCCACTTACCTGGGGCACTCGATCGGCAGCTGGGAGGGGGATACGCTGGTGATCGACTCAGTGGGATTCAACGAGAAGCAGTGGGTCGTCGGGTCGTATCCGACGACCGAGCAGCTTCACCTGATCGAGCGCCTCTCGCGTCCCAACCTGAAAACGCTGACCTACGAAGTGACGATTGACGATCCCGGTGCGTATACGAAACCCTGGTCCGGCCGGTGGACGATTTCCGAGACGACGCCCTCGAAATGGATTCCCGGTGGTGAGGTGTTCGAGTACATCTGTCAGGACTCGCGTATTAGTGCTCGGAGCGAGGCCTTCGGTGCGACACCAGTCGCTACCAACCATCGTTGCCGCTTTCCTCTCCTTCAACGCTATCCGCCGTCGTTGCAGGTCAAGAGCTGACCGCGAGCGGACGTCATGCAGCGAGCGCACGCCTACATCGTGGATACGAGACGATCTCTCTGGAATCGTCGCAGAGGAACACTGGCGTCAACGCATCCTTCACACCGACGATTCGGTCGAAAGCGAGCGTGTGCTGCGATCCGACTATCTCGTGTATCAGCTTCTTCCGAAGAGCAGTGGTTCGCGTTTCGTGATGTGTTCGAAGTGGATGGAACAGCCGTTCGCGATCGTGACGAGCAGTTCCGGAGACCTGTTCGCCCGCGGTTCGACGAGTATCGCCGATCAAGAGACGAAGATAGCGGCGGCCAGTGCCCGATACAACCTGGGCACGGTGTATCGCACGATCGACCGGCCGACGTTCGCATTCAGCTTTCCTGCGGCCCGCGCATCGAAAGCACTTCACCTTCGAGAAGGTGGGTGAAGAAGTCGTCAATGACACGGCGACTTGGGTGATGAGCTACAGGGAAATCAAAGAGCCGACCTTCGTTCGCAGTCGGACGGGCAAGTCGCTCAAATCCGCACGGGCGCCTGTGGATCGATCCAACCACCGGTCGTCTCAGTTCTGGACTGAGCTCGTGACGGGCGTCACGCGCCGTGCCGGAACGGGCGACCATCGTCGTGACGTTTGGCTCCGGCGCCAGGCCTGGCTGTTCTGGGGCACTTCGTCGAGATGTCGGAGGTGTGCGACAACCCACGCAAGCGAAGCGCCAACCGGATAACCGGACTGGCGACCTACACGAACTTCCGGCCATCTGATCTGAAAGCACGATTGGGCACGCTACGCTGACCAAGAAAATCACCTCTGCCGCCGCCAGCCGGCGGGATACGATAAGCTCGTTTCGCTTGGACGCGTCGATATTTGATCGGGAGGCGCTATGAGTCAGGCTAGGACGTGCCTCGTCTCGATGATGGCCGGGTCGGTCGCGCTGGTTGTCGCAGTGGTCTCCGGCCGCCGGCCAATCCCATCCGCCGGAGCCAAAGCCGCTCCGACGAAGGCCAACGACAAGCCCTGGACCGCGCCAAAGACTCCGTGGGGCGATCCGGATCTGCAAGGCACCTGGACTACCGATTCGGCGTTCGGAATTCCACTCAACGTCCCCAGCAGTTCGCCGGGCGTGCAGAGTTGAACGACGAAGAGTTCGCACAAAGGTCGATCGGGATACCCGCACACGAACGAATGCCGAAAACGCGATCGGCTCGTTTCGTGGCGATGGAGCGTGGCTGACGAAGTCGTTCCGTCAGACGTCGCTGATCGTGGAACCAGCCGACGGCACGCTGCCGCCGCTCACGCCGGAGGCGGAACGCAAACGCCAACTGGCATCGCGTGGCACGTACGGCGACGGCCCCTTCGACGGACCGGAAGACTTCACGATGTACGACCGTTGCCTCACCCTCGGCGTCGTCGGTTCGATGACTCCGAAGATTTACGGCAACGGCCATCGGATCGTCCAGGGCCCCGGATACGTGGCAATCATGAACGAGATGATTCATGAAGCGCGGATGATCCCGCTCGACGGCCGTCCGCACGCAGGCAAGAGCCTCCAGATGTACATGGGAGATGGGCGCGGCCACTGGGAAGGTCAGACGCTCGTCGTCGAAACGACGAATCTCAACGGCAAGACCGGCTACTCCGACGTGGAGGCGAAGCTCGTCGAACGAATCACGCGCGTCGAACCTGACGTGCTCCGCTACGAGGTCACCGTCGACGCGCCGCGGACGCACACCCGGCCGGTGAAGATTTCCATTCCCCTGACATCGCCTCCCGGTTACCAGGTGCTTCCGTACGAATGCCACGAGGGCAATCGTGCGCTCATGCAGGCGCTGAGTGGAGCACGCGCCGAGGACAAGGCGCTCGAGGAGGATTTGAAGAACGGCGTCGTCCGCGCGCGCAAGCCGGTCCAGAACGGCTTGACGGTCGGTGGCGCCCGCGTCGGAGAGCCGGGTCCGGGTGGGCGGTGGGGCCGGTGCGCTCCCAACGGTTGCGCCCACCTCAACGGGACGCTAAAGAGTGGCGTAGGGCTTTTTAGCCCTGCGAACGCCGCCGCCTCTGATGTCCACGTCGCGGTCAACCGCGACCATCACGAGAAGTAGAAGCGTTCATATGAAGATCCGGCTCTTCGTCCTCGGGTGTCTGGCGGCTTTGACGCTGTCGCTCGTCGCGGCGAGCCGTACGCTCGTGGCCGAACAATGCGTGGACTTCTCCAACGACCCGGCCGGCTGCCAGCCGAGCACGTTCGACACGCCCATCGGCGACTATGCCGTCCGTTCGGATTGGCCGGAACGGCAATCTCGATCCGAAGTCGTCGGAAGCAGACGCGCGCGCCGGCGCCGCGCTGCTCGAGAAGAGCCTGCATCTGTTCCGGAACATGGAGCACCTGCACTGGGTGATCACGGTTCCGTCGGTGAAAGACGAGGCGACCGGGAACTGGAAGGACGGCGATCTCGACGCCGCCGGCGACGGCCGCGGCCTCGGCGTCGCAGGCAATTGCATCTTCGTCGGCCACGAGAACGGCACCAGGCAAGCGCCACGCGATCAACATCTTCAGGATTCAGCCGGATCCGGTGAAGCAGCCGCCGGTGCAGGTCGGTGAGATTCCGGCCAATGTCGAAGGCAATCGCGGAAACGACGATCGCGAGCTGCGTTCGCTCGTCTACAAGACCTCGAGCGGGCAAGATCGCTATCTCCTCGTTCGCAACGGCGGCGGCAACAACACAGGGCGCCTCGAGGCGTACCGACATCGATCATGAGCACGTGCCTGCCGAAAGCGCACAGCGAGCCGACGGACTACAAGCGTGCAGACGCACGAGTTCTTCCTCTGGCACGATCCGGCCAACACCAATCGCGTCATCGCGCTACGTCACGAACTGGACTGGCGGCGTTCCGGACGCGGAGCATCCAGGCCTGAAGATGCCTGACGCGCTCGTGATGGCGATCACCGACGAGAGCACGGGCGAGATGCTGCCGAAGGCGAAGTTCCTGGCCGGCTTCAGCCTGCAGGACGTCGGCGGCCCGCCCATCAACGAGAAGCCGGACGCGACGGGGCTGTTTTCCGACGGCCGCTTTCTCGATTTCGGCGCGCTCAGGAGTCGCTCGGGACGCGGCTGGCAACTTTCAGAACCAGGAGCAGAACCGGCTTCATTCCCTGTCGGTCAGCGACGATGGCGAGCGCGTGTATGTGGCGGGAACCACCGCGGGGTTCTATATCCTCAACTCAGAAGGCGTGGCGCACCACAGCGACGCGGAGCTGGCGGCCGGCACGGGCGGGCTGCAATCAGCGGTCGACGATTGTGTCGACCGACGGCGGTCTGATCGACGCGGCGAAGCTGCCGGCCTCGCCAACGATTGCCTGCACATGGTGATCAACGACGACCCAGGCCTGAAGGCGTTTCTGGCGTCAGGCGCCCCGCGCGCAGGCGAAGGCGGAACGATACCTCGTGCTCATGACACGGTCGCGGTTCGACGTCTACCCGCCCGTGAACTCGGTGCCGACGGCGACGCACAGCGCCGTCGTCGTGCCGAACCGGCCTGCTCAGGTGCGCGGAAACGCGAAGAACCGGCCGGCGCATGTCGTGGATCACCGACGAGAACGGCGGGTGTCCGCTCAACTATGCGCGCATCCTGTCGATCGAGTCGGAGATTGTGCCGATCATGGTTGGCGGCATTTGCGATATCCGACAACCGGCTCGACGACTGCCTCGATCAGGCGGTCACCGAGCCGAACGGGCAGCCGCGGAGACTCATTGCACAGCAGAATCACAATCCGACGGTTTTCAAGAACCTCGGTCTTCAACGGCTGGGCATGCGGCACGGCATTCGGGTCATCGATATCTCCAACCCGCACACGCCGCGTGAGGTCGGCCACGCCATCAGCCTCCGCACGGGATCGCGCGCACGTATCCCGTGTTCCGCGACGGGTTGGATCTATTGGGTGGACAATCGCACCGGCCTGCACGTCGGACGATACACGGGTCCACGAGCGGACGAGTTGCCCGGACCCGGCACCGGAGTTTACGAAGGCAACGCGACGAGCCCGCATCGCTGAGGGCTCGGCGCGTCGTGATGCGAACATGCGACAACGCATGGCGTTGATGGCCGCGGCCTTGCTGGTGGCTGCTGGGCTGGTGCGGACCCAGCAGGGCCAGCAGTCACCCGATCCGCGGTGCCGCCCGGGACGTGATCGATGCGACGGGATGGGTGTGCCCCATGCACTCGGACTACACCGCCGACGTCCAGGAACATGTCCGCGGTGTGGCATGGCGCTCGTTCACGCCGCCCCGTTCGACGTTCGAGACTACGATCTCAACTTCCGCACCGTCCCCGCCGTTGTCCGAGCCGGTCAGCAGCGCCACGCTGCGATTTCAGGTCGAACATCCCGGCACGGGGAGGTCGTCAAGAAGTTCGAGACCGTGCACGAGCGGCAGTACCACCTGTTCGTCATCAGTCAGGACATGGAGCATTTCGAGCACATCCATCCGCGCGAGCTGGCCGACGGCACGTGGACGATCGAGGTGACGCTGCCGAAACCGGGTTATTACAAAGTGCTGTCCGACATGCTGCCCAGCGGTGGCTCGTCGCAGTTCATCGCGCGGCCGCTCGTCACAGCCGGATACTCGGGCGATCTCGTCGCCGAACAGCGCGCACCTCGTGCCGGATACGACGTTGACGAAGACCGACGCCGACATCACCGCGTCGGTCGCCTACGACCCGCGGCAGTTCGTGGTTGGGCAGCATGGCCACATCACCTATCACCTCACCGATGCCGTGACCGGCCGGCCGATCACCGACTTGCAGACTTATCTCGGGGCGTTCGGCCACACGCTCATCATGAGCGAGGACATGGCGGACATACGTGCACTCGCATCCGCTTCGACATCATTGCATCGCCGGACGATGACGGCGGCCCGCCCGTCTTCATGATTCCTCCCGGCGCCGATCTCGAGAAGCTTCGAGGCGGGCCGGATGTGACCTTCGAAGGGCTGATGCCGAAGGCGGGCCGGTATCGGGCGTGGACGCAGTTCCGGCGCAACGACACGCTTCACACCTTCGCGTTCACGTTCGAAGTCGTGGCAGCCCAATGACGCCAGTTTGACGATGAAAGGTCCTGTTCTCGCAGCCGTCGCGATATCTGCCGCCGCGGTCGTCCTGGTCCTGTCCATGCCCCGGCCGGTCCTCTCCCACGAAACCGCGACGACCACGGTGCTGTTCGATCGGGAAATCGTGAAGATCCTGAACCGTCACTGCGTGATGTGCCACGTCGAGGGCGGACCGTCGTTCCCGCTCGCGGCATGAAGAGGTGTGGCTGCAGAAACGAAAAATCAGCGCCGCCTGCTGGCGCAGGCACATGCCACCCTGGGCCGCGATGCTCGGCTATGGGCGCTTCGCCAACGGGAACGCGGTCACATTGCGCGAATCCCAGTTCATCGTGTCGTGGATGGAAGGCCTGGGGCCGAGAAATGCCGGACAGGTTTTCTCCAACACCGCTGCGCCTGGCGGCGCGACTTCGGGCGGCGGTTCGCGCCCACGCCGACTTCGGCGCGTGGCAGCTCGGGCAACCCGATCTCACCCGCGAACTGGACGCCGTGTTCGTTGAACCGGGACGCCCTGATGACGTGATACGCAGTTCAATCGACCTCGGCACGAACGTGGAATTTGCGCGTTCGTGCGTTCGAATACATGCCGGGCGATCGTCGCGTCGTCCGCGCCGCGGTCTTTACCGTACAGGAAACGGGGGCAGTGGATCGGCAGCTGGACGCCGTGGCATGGGTTCGTAAAGCTGCCGGCGAACGCGGCATACCGTCTTCCGCCTGGAGCGCACATCGCGGCGGAAATTCACTACCGTCACACGCACGTACGAGTCGTCGACCGCGGGCGCATTGGCTTGTTTTTCAGTGACGACTCATCGGCGAAGTCGGTCTCGGACGTCGTCGTGACGGCCAGGCCCGCAATCGACGCGACGAGGGGATTAGGATCTGCGCGCCGCCTTCATGGAGAGTCCACGGTTGCCACGGATACGGCGCTGCTGGCGCTGCGGCCGGATCTTGTTGCAGGCCTCACATCGGTAGAGGTCGCGGCACACCGCGCCGATGGCGGCGCCGATGTCCTGCTATTCGCAAAAAGACGTCCCTCAGGCGTGGCCCAGCGCCCTACATCTTCAAAGATCCCGTCGTCGTTCGCCGCGGCACCAGATTGTCGGTGACGGCATATGTGCAAGATGCCTCCGGCGCCATCGGACGGCGTATGGGTCACCGTCAGCGGCTATCCTGCCGGCCGGTCCGTTCCGCCTCAGCGCTAAAGTGTGCAGGACGACGAGTCCAGGCCCTGTAGCCGTAGGATGACACCTCGCGTCTGGAAAACGCAAGGAATTCGGATAATTTGCGCCTCCGGCTTGGCATCGCGCTCGCAATTCCTGTCGGGCCATGGAGGCGGTTATGAATCGGACGATGTTGCGAGTTGCCTTTCTGGCGGTTTTCTTCGTCGCGTTCGGCGTCGCGAAAGTGCCCATGCGGATACCCGGTTCTCGATTCACGTCGGTGTCGGCGCCCCTAGTGGTGCCCGCGCCCGTGGTCGTTGCTCCTCCTCCGTATCCGCATGCGGCAGCTACTACTACGCGCCTGCCCCATATCCAGGCTACGTATGGCGTCCGGGCTATTACGTCGGATACCGCTGGGTGCCTGGCGCCTGGGTTCCGCGCGCCCGCGGTCGCTCCGTATGGACGTGGGCTACGACAAACACAACCGGGCACTACAAACACGACCGGCACCGCTGGTAGCACATTGCTTCCCAGTCGAGAAGCTTGCTCCAGGTGGCGGGCGCCTCGCAACCGCCCGTCCTCCCTTCCCACGGGTCGGGCCGCGGCAGGTTTTCCAGCCGTATCGCACCGCTTGATCTTGACGAAACAAAACAGAGGGGGAAGCACGAAAATGGCTCTTCCGAAAGCGCTTGCTGCGTAAAAATGAGCCACGAGGTGCAGCGTATGAAGCGCAGGCGCGTATTGCAACTGGGCGCGGCGTTGGGTGGAGGCCTGCTCGCGCCGAAGAACGGGTCGGCGAGCGAGCTCGGAAGGCCGCTCGGGCCGTACGGCGAGCGGTCGAAATTCGAGAAAGGGATCCGTTTCACGCGCGAGTCGAAGACGCCGGAAGCGGGCGCCAGCTTCACGCCGCTTGCGGAATCCCAGGGCATACTGACCCCCTCATCACTGCACTACGAGCGCCATCACGCCGGCATCCCCGACATCGATCCTTCAGGTCACCGGCTGGTCATTCAGGGCATGGTGGAGCGCCCGCTGATCCTGACCGTCGACGAGATCAAGCGACTGCCTTCGATCTCGCGCATCCTCCTCGTTGAATGTGGCGGGAACAGCGGCAGCGAGTGGGCGGCCAGAACAGCGGCCGACGTCCAGAGGAGCCACGGCCTGGCGAGTTGCAGCGAATGGACCGGTGTGCCGTTGCGGCTGCTGCTCGAGGAAGTCGGCGTGAAACAGGGAGCCTCGTGGTTGATCGCCGAAGGAGCGGACGCGGGCCGGATGCAGCGGAGCATCCCTTTGTCGAAAGGGATGGACGACATGCTCCTCGCGCATGGCCAGAATGGCGAGGCGCTCCGGCCCGAGCAGGGCTATCCACTGCGACTGGTCGTGCCAGGGTGGGAGGGCGCCACTCATGTGAAGTGGCTGCAGCGGATTGTGGTGGCCGAGCGAACCGTACCAGAGCCGCGACGAAACATCGAGATACACCGACCTGATGCCGGACGGCAAGGCGCGCCAGTTCACGTTCGTCATGGAAGCGAAGTCCGTCATCACGTATCCGTCCGGCGGACAGACTTTGCCGGGTCCGGGTCTGATGAGCTGACGGGCCTTGCCTGGTCGGGTCGGCGGCAGAGTCGAGCGCGTAGACGTGACGGTCGATGGGGGACGCACGTGGCAGGAAGCCCGGTTGCAGGAACCGCGGCTCCGGCTCGCTTTCGTCCGGTTTCGTCTGCCGTGGCAATGGGACGGCCGGGAAACCACCATCGCCTCGCGATGCGTCGACGAAACTGGATACGTTCAGCCAACGCGAGAGGCGTTGATCGCGGCACGAGGCGTCAACTCCGGCTTCCATTACAACGGCATCAAGTTGTGGAAAGTCGCGGCCAGCGGGAAGGTGACCAATGCGGAGGCCTGACGCGCTGGCAACGCCCTGGCGGTCGCGGCCGTCTTCTTCGCGAGCGTGACGGTCTTCGCGCAATCACCGAGATTCGGCGTCGGGCACGCGCCGACTGACGAAGACACTCGACGTCTCGGCATCGTCGTGGCGCCGGACGGTACGGGGTTGCCGCCCGGTTCCGGAATCGCCGTGGCGGGGAAGGAAGTCTTCGCCACACGATGTGCCGCCTGCCACGGACCCAAGCGGTGAAGGAGGCGATGGTCCCTGCGCTCGTTGGCGGCCAGGGAACCTTGGCGACACCAAGGCCGAAGAAGACCGTGGGGAGCTACTGGCCCTACGCGACGACCGTCTGGGACTACGTGAATCGGGCGATGCCGTTCAACAAGCCCGGCACGCTCACCCACGACGAGGTCTATGCCGTCTCGGCCTACATCTTGTTTCTGAACGACATCATTGGTGAGACTCAGGAGCTGAATGCGAAAAGCCTCCCGCTCATCAAGATGCCCAATCGTGACGGATTCGTCTCCGATCCCAGACCGGACATTTCCCCATCACGGTCGAACTGACGGCGTGACGGCTGTGACTGCAGTGGCGCAGCGCTTTAGCGCTGCGGTCACCGCTTCATCGGAGGGTTTCTCGCCGTCCTTGCGATCGGCGGATTCTTGATCGCCTGCGGGAACGAGAGCAGCGACGGCGATCGCGGGCGAGCCTCCGTCCCAGACTGTGAATCCCCGTCCGACACCAGCCGTTCAACCATCGTCGCAATCCGAAGCAGTCCGGCAGCGGCGCCTCCAAGACTCCAGGTGTGCTGCTGGACCCTGATCCGCGGACCACGATCTTCAATGTGTTCTGGAACCAGCGCAGTGCAATTCTCAGAGTACGCTTGCGCCGAGTCCGACCATCACGCCCACGGCCACGATGGACGTCGGCGATGTGGCCGTGGTCCAGGACGAAGGCGATCTGATCGACCAACCCAACACCTTCGACCTTCAGTCCAGGGGCCTTCGTTTCGTGCCAAGGGCAGGAGGCTTCGACATCGTCCGCATCGATCCCGGATTCCGTTCGCAAATCGGCGACCGCGTGACGCTTGGCGACGATGACAGCGTGGAGGAGCGCGTGCCGTTCAGCTTTCCCTACTTCGGCAGCGTGCAATCGGACGCGTTCGTGAATTCCGACGGCAACATCACGTTTGGCGAGGCAGATCGGTCGAGCTCCGACCGCGACATCGCGCGACTGGTGAGCGGCGCGCCGCGCGTGGCGCCGTTTCTCGCCGATCTCGATCCGTCTGCCGGGGGTGCTGTCTTCGTTCGCGCCGCCGCGGATGCGTTTACGGCGACCTGGTGTGGCGTGCGCGTCTTCGACTCGACCCTGCAGGTCACTCTTCAGACGTCGCTGCTTCCGGACGGCAGCGTCGAGATGAGTATACGCGGACTCGTCTCGATGGACCGCGACGGATGGAATCGTCGGAGTCTCGCCGGGCCACACCGGGACGTTTCAGCCGGTCGATCTGACCACGGCGACGACAACTGCTCCCGTGGCCGGAGGGTCTGGAGCGGTGGGCGAGCGATTCGCGCAGCGCGGCAGCCTCGAGCTGGTTTCGGTGGCCCGAAAGTTCTATCAAACGCACCCCGACGCCTACGATCAGCTGGTCGTCTGGACCGACACGCGCCTGACGGACGGCAATACGTTTTCGTTCGAGGTGACCGTGGCCAACGACATCCAAGGCATCGGGGTCGACGTCTTCGATACGGCACGCGATTTCGGAAGCGCCGGACGGCTACGCAGCATGGTGCAGATGGACGACATTTCCAAATTTCCCGCCGACCCCACTGACGAAGTTCCTCGGCGAGAACAACACGTTGAGCGTGCTCGGGCAGGAGGCCGGCCATCAATGGCTGGCGTTTCTGCAGTTCAGCGACGTGAATCGGCAAACCTCGGACGCGCTGCTCGGGCGGGACAAGGCGCACTGGAGCTTTTCTTCAACTCCGACGCGTCGGTCATGGAAGGCAATCGGATCGAGGACCTCGGCGGTGGATCTTTCAGAACTGTTGCCGCCGTCGAGAAGCTACAGCCTGCTCGATCAGCACGCCATGGGGCTCGTTCGTGACATCGACGTGCCGCGGTTGTTCTACGTCGAGAATCCGACCAACGTCGCGCCGCCAGCTCGGGCTGAATCAGCCCCGGTGGGCGTGACATTCAACGGGACGCGGCGAGACGTTCTGATCAACGACATCATCGCAAGTGATGGGCCCTCGGAGGCCGACGCAGGCCGATTCGCCGAAGGTCCACCACCAGGCGTTTCTGTTTGTTGTCGGGAGAGGCCGCACGGCCGATCCGGCGGTCGTCGCCAAAATCGATCGAATCCGTCGCGCCTGGGAAGGATTCTTCACGCAAGCCACCGACGGCCGCGGCCGCGCAGAGACACAGGTTGTTCCCGCCGATGTAACTTGGCGCCTATAATCCCGACCGAAGTTCAATGCCGGCGGTCTTCTTCCGCCTAAAGGCGGAAGCCACAGCAGCCTGTGTGGCTCCGGCTTCAGCCGGAAGTTTGCAGCCGCCTGTGCGGCTTCCGGCTTCAGCCGGAAGTTTGCAGCCGCCTGTGTGGCTTTCGGCTTTAGCCGGAAGTTGACAGTCGGCAAACGGTCGCCAGTTGTCGGTAATGCACTCAGAGGAGCGATGAAATGGTTCGAAGGTTGGCAGGACATCGGACTTGTAGAGTCACCGCCCTGCTTGTTTGGGCATCGGTTGGAGCGTTCGTCTCGACGGTTCACGCGCAGCAGACGCGACCTGTGACTGCAGGGGTCTACACCGCAGCACAGGCCGGACGTGGACAGGCGTTACGCGGAACGTTGTGCGTCCTGCCACGGGCCGACACTTGGCGGCGCACAGGGCCCGCCGCTCATCGGCGACGAGTTCGTGCGCATGTGGAGCGGACCGCTATCGGAGCTCGTCAGCAAGATCCAGAACACCATGCCGGCCAACGATCCGGGGAAGCTCACGGGACAGCAGTCGGCCGACGTCGTGGCTTACATGCTTCAAGCAGGGAAGTTCGTCGCCGGGCAGGCTGAGCTCGGTTTCGACGACGCCGCACTGAAGGCGATCCTTCTGCCGGTCTCCTTCTGGCGCAACGCCGCCGCCTGCCGTCACGGCCGGTGCAGCGCAGGCGCCGACGTTCCCACCCGCCGCGAACATGGCGCAGCTGATGCGCGGCATTCTGTTTCCCAGCTCCAACCTGCTGTTCAACGTCCAGAGCCGCGATCCGGCCGCTCCGCCGCCGCCGCGGCCGTCGAGTCAGGTGACGAGCGGAGCGTTCCCGTGGGCGGACTGGGGCGCCGGAATCTATTCGGGCTGGGAGATCGTCGATTACGCTGCCCTCGCTCTTGCTGAATCCGCTCCGCTGATGCTGACGCCCGGACGCCGGTGTGAGAACGGGAGGCGCGTTCCAGTCGAAGAAGCAGACTGGATCAAGTTCAGCGTGGAGGCTTGCGGAGGCAGGGAAGGCCGCCTACAAGGCCGCTCAAACGAGGAAGCAGGAGGCTGTGAGCGAAGTCACCGACGTCGTCGCGACGGCGTGCTCGCACTGCCACGAGGCCTATCGCGACAAACCCGGACGACGAACGGTGGCGGATCCGTCCAACAAAGCCGGCAGGTGTGTGCGGTAGGAGCTGCCCTTGATCAGCTCATCGGATTCGGTCGCGCGGACGCGAACCAAAGGCGGTGCATCGAGGCGGGGTCCGACATACGCTGTCACGTCACCGAATCGCCGGTGTTCCTCCCAGTCCGTCCGCGCTTGTGCGATCTCTTCGGGCGTGCGGGCCACGAAATTCCACCACATCAGAACCGTCTCGGGAAACGGCGGCCCACCGATCAGTAAGTACGCGACATCCTCTCGACTGTTGAACGAGACGCTGGAGCGGCTGGTTCCAAGATGCGTACAGGTGACGGTCTTCCAGAGGCTGACCCTCGACGGAGCAGTCACCACCCAAGACCAGCGCGGCATGCTCGTAGCGGGAATCCAGACCCAGCTCCACACTGCTTCCGGCGTGCACCTGGACATCGGCGCCGACGAGGTCGGAATAGTGCGGCCCGGGAGACTTTGAACCGTCGAGTGAGCCCGCAAACACCTGGACAAGACCGCCGTGATGCTCGAGGACTGGCACGCGGTCGACGCACACGAATCGACGCCGCCGTATGGCGGTGAGCGTCGGGCAGGGCAACCCAGAGTTGCACCCCGTTCAGGCGTCCGGTGTTCTGGAAGCGGCGTCTGCTCGGCGTGTGCGATGCCGCTGCCGGCGGTCATGACGCTTGACGCCGCCGGGCCGCACCACAGCCTCGCAGCCGGAGACTGTCCTCGTGGAGGACTTCGCCGTCGAGCAGCCAGGTCACCGTCTGCATGCCTGTGTGCGGGTGCGGCGCCACGTCCATCGGTTTGTCGCCGCTGAACGTCAGCGGACCGAAGCGATCCAGAAGACACCACGGTCCGACGAGCCGCCGCGCTTTCAGAGGAAGCGCGCGCGCTACCTGCAGTGCGCCGATACTGATGTCGCGGGCTGACAAAGGACTCTGATTGTCTGAACGGGCGGGTCGAACTTCATGGCTACCTAAACGGAGTTTACCTGAATCGATTATTTCAGCATCGTTCCGAACGCAGCGCTGGAAGCGCTGCGCCACACTTCTGGTGGCGCAAGCCTTCAGGCCTGCGTAAGCGTTACGGGCAAGTTCATGAATCGACCATGCCGCTCTGCGGCCGCTTCGAGACCGCGAATCTCGATCCTCGTCAGCGATCTGAATGGCTTCACGTGAATGTGAACGCCTTTTTCACTCACGGTTCGCCGCCACCCCCTGTCACGCGTCCGTTGCACGACCAGCTGGTTCGGAAACTCGGCAACCATGGACCACAGTTCATGTGTGCACGACTCGTCCAGCACGATTCCTCGATCTTTGTAGGCAATCGAGTGCTCGTCGTAAATGGGCAGGAGGTGGACGGTGGACGTTGCCCGACGAGTCGGCGACGTCGAGGGAGGGAACCAGCACACGAGCCCGTCCAGCGCCTCTTGGACCAGCTTCGGCTTGATCATCTCGAGGCCTCGCTCTGGCTTCGCGAACCGTGAGCCCTGACCACCAGACGTAGTCCCGCAGCGTCGCCGGTCCATGACTGTTGAAGTAACGGCGAGTCAGTTCAACGAGAGCGTCGTCCCGCGACAAGCTCCTGGCATTCGGCGCCCGTTCATCGAGGAGCGCATATGTGAACTGCTTGCCTTTCCGGGGCCCGCTGCAGATGACCGCGTCCAACTCGGAGTGCATCACCAGATAGGCGAGCCGGGGTCCCTTTGCCTGAATGCCCGCTTTCTCGAGCGCATGTGAGCTAATTCCGAACGTGTCAGGTGTTTGCCGGCCTGCGAGCGCCCGCTCGAACACCTTGCGGCTGCGTGCGAAGAGCCTCGTTCAGCTCCATCTTCCGGTAGTAGTGCGCGCTGACCGCGTGAACCCGCGGCCCACTGAGCGCCAACAGCCACCTGATGTCCGCTCGCGCGACGAAGTGCCACGTCGGGTCGCAACACGTGCGTGCGAAGCGATCGTTCCCGGTTGAAGGCATCCTCGATGTCGGGGTCGGTCAAGCCGTTCGCGCGCTGGCCGAGCGCCCATTTGGCGCCGGTACTTCTGCGACTGCACGGCCCCGAGCCAGGCGACCGTTTCGTCGGGTTTATGGAATTCTGATTGAAGAAGCTTTTGGTTGCGCAATCGCTCGCGCACCAGATTGACTTTCACGCCGCTTCGCCCTCGGTTTCGTCCGCTCACACGAATGTTGCGCGGTAATCATCCCCGCGTCACATCGACCAGCTAGATTCCCTACGGCCACTCTACTCAGCAGGCACAGTTCACGACTCGCCAAGCGAGAGCCATGGGACGCTTCAGCCTACCAGTCCGTCACATTCTGCGACGCACGATTCTGGCCGCACTCCTGTCGACGTTGGCCCAAGGCGCCTGGGCGCAGCCGACGTTCGTCAACGGTCTCCGTCATCCCCGGCGACTCGTTGGACGCCACCGACCAGCCAGGCGCCAACGCCGGCCGGCTTGGGATGTTCTCCGACATCTACTACGATCCCGCACGTGAGGAATGGTGGGCTCTTTCCGATCGCGGACCTGGCGGCGGCCTGATCGATTACGCCACCCGGCTCCAACGGTTTACCCTCAGGGTGGATGCCGTCACGGGAGCCATCTCGCGCTTCCGAATCAAGGAAACGGTCATCTTCAGGGATCCGCAGGGTTTGCTGACTCCACCGACGGCTGCGGTCAGCAAGCCACGAGCTTTGAACGGTCTCAATCCTCTCCCTGCTGAATAACGACGTTTCGGCATCTCAGGCCGCAGCTCTCGATCCGAAGGGCTGGTCGTCGATCCCCGCACCGGGCATTTCCTCGTCGCCGACGAGCTACGGTCCCTCAGGTCTACGAATTCGACCGGCAGGGCCGCCTCCTGCACCTATTCGTGACGCCGGTGGAACTCGTCCCGGAAGAAGGATGCTACCGTGAACTACGTCGCGATCCGTGACGACTGCGTGGCTCCCAATCCGCTCTGCACCTTGACCGGCCGGCAGGACAACCGGGGTTTCGAGGGGCTGGCGCGATTTCGCCCGACGGCAGCAAGCTCTACGCCGTGTTGCAGGATCCGCTGGTCAACGACGAGCCCACTCCGAACAACGGCCGGAACGGCCGCACTCTTCGGATCGTGGTGCTTCGACAACGACCCGGACAGTGCGACCTACCTCACCAGCACGGCCCAGCACGCCTACCAGCTGGAACTTCAGTCGGACGTCGCGGATCGGATCAACGACCTGAAGCCGGGCAATGCCACCAGCACCGATCCACGTCAGGGGCGAAACATCGGGTTATCGGCCATTGTGGCCATCAACGGTCATGAATTTCTCGTCCTCGAGCGGGACAATCGCGGCATCGGCGTCGACGACCCGGCGGGTAACAACGCGGTCGGCTCGAAGCGCATCTTCAAGATCGACATCGACGGCGCGACGAACATCGTCGGGCTGCCATCGGCGACCCCGGGATCGTCCCGGTCTCCAAGTCCTTGAAGCCCTTCATCGACCTCGCCGGGGTGACGCTGTTCCCGAATGGCAAGCTGGCTGAAAAGTGGGAGGGGATGACAATCGGACCGAAGCTGAAGAACGGCGGACACCTGATCCTGACCGGCAACGACAACGATTACTCGGTTACGCAGAACGCCAACACCAGCGAGCAACTCGACGTCACGTTGACTTCGGCGGAAACTTCGCGAGATGCGTGATCGACGATCCAACGCGGTGTGAGATCAATCCGGCAGCCGCCGACCTGACGATCGACAACCCGGTGCCACTGCCTGAAGGCTTCTTTCTGCTCCCCGGCCTGCTCCACGCCTACAAAGCCTTCAAAGGCCGATCTGGAAAATACGTGGAGCCGTTCACGCATCACCAACACGAGGAATGAGATCATCTATTTCTTCGGCGGAACTTCTCGAGGAGATCCTTCACCGCGTCGCGCAACCGCTTTCACCCGCTCGGCGTCGCTCCGATCCAGATCGATCTCGGATTGGGCGATGCCGCGCCACACGACGTGGTCGGTAGACCCGGCCGCGATATCGACCACGAGATTTCCTCTGATAGATCTTCAGCGAGGTGGTGGGCGCCGTGAACGGGGGCACGCCCCACTCGGCGAGGTTCGGCAGAAACTGTCCAAGCTGCTGCGAGTCCATTCCCAGCGTGATCAGCACGTAGTAGGTCACGAGGAAGTCTGGCTTTCCTTCGACGCGCATGAACTTCTTCTTTGCCCAACTGCTCGTCAACGGATTGCAGGATCACCGGCTCGAACTGCTTCTTCAGAGGGGCAGGATCCGAGTTGGAGCTCACCCACACCTTGAAGTCCCCAGGCCCCGATGGATTCCACGCCCATGTCTTCAAAGAGGCGAAGGCGAAGTTCGGCTCGCTCTGGCTCTGAACCTTGACGGCGGCGATGGCTGTCCCAGCCGCAGCGACGGCCAGCATCAGCGCCGCGACGACGGCACGCTTTTTCAGTTGATAGACAGCGCATGGCTCCTGCACACTCCTGTCGAATGTGGTTCAGTTGAGGGTTTCATTCTATCCGGTCTTCGATACAGCGCCGATGGAGTTCTACCGTTGTTCTACGCTGCAGTCGCGCTGGCTCGAGCGGCCAGTCTGGTGTCTGAGTCCTTCGTTGGAAAGACAGCCGGGCGATACAATCACGTCCCATGTCATTGATCACCCGTCGTTCGCTGCTGCAAGCGCTCACTGTTCAGGCGCTGGCCGCCGGTGCGGCGTTCGACAAGCGCAGCTCCGTCAGAAGCCGAAGCCGTTGGCGAATGGAGCCGCGACACACGATTGGACGTCGTTCCTCGGGCCTTCCCACAACGCCGTGTCGACGGAAACAAAACTGAGCCGGATGCTTCCTCCGCCGCTGGTCTGGGAATTCCCGAAGGGCACCGGCTATTCGTCACCGGCCGTGGCCGGCGACCGTCTCGTGTTCATGCACCGCGTGCGGAACGAAGAGATCGTCGAGTGTCTCGACGCCGAAACAGGGTCGAGTCGATGGCAGTTCAGCGACGGAACGGCATTCGAGGACCGCTATGGATACAACAACGGTCCGCGAGCGAGTCCGGTGATCGATCTCGCCGCCCCTGAGATGGCGCGCGTCTACACGGTAGGCGCCGAAGGGACGCTCCATTGCCTCGAACTAGCCTCCGGAAAGATGGTGTGGAAGCACGACCTGCGCGTGGACGTATCGCGTTCCACAGGATTTCTTCGGGACCGCCTCGACGCCTTTGCTGGAGGGTCGATTGCTGATTGTGAACGTGGGCGCCCCTGGTGGTCCGTGCGTGGTGGCCTTCGACAAGACGACCGGCCGCGAGATGTGGCGCGCCGGCAAGCAGTGGGGCCGAGCTACGCGTCGCCGTACCGGGCGTCGTTCAAGGCAAGCGGCGAGTCTTTGTTTTTGCGGGAGGCGAATCCGATCCTCCGACCGGCGGACTGTTGTCGATCGAGCCTGAAACGGGACGGGTGGATTTCGAATTCCCGTGGCGAAGCCGCAGTTACGAGTCGGTCAATGCGTCCTGCCCGGTGATTTTCGACAACAAGGTGTTCGTGTCGGCGAGCTATCGCGCCGGAAGCGCGCTCGTGGAGGTGCGGCCGGACTCTACGCACCGCGTGGTGTGGACGACGCGCGAGCTCGGGTTGCACTTCAACACCGCCATTCATCGTGATGGTTACCTGTACGCGTTCGACGGCCGCAATGAACCGGACGCCTCACTCGTCTGCGTCGATGTATCGAACGGCAAAGTGGTCTGGCGAGAGACCCCCGAGTGGATGGAAACGCTCGACGCACGCGGTGGACGCGAGCAGCTGCTCGGAACCTACCGTGGCTCATTGCTGGCGGTCGACGGCCAGTTTCTCTGTCTGGGCGAGCTCGGTCACCTGCTCTGGCTGGAGCTGACGCCGAGCGGGCATAAGCAGCTCGAGGGCTTGGCTCTTTGCCGCGCGCGAATCGTGGGGCACTTCCGGTGTTGAGCCGCGGTCTGTTGTATGTCGCACAGAACACGCGCGACACACTACACGGGACGACGCCGCGTCTGATGTGTTACGACCTCAGGGGATAAGCAAATGGTTCAAGGGTTCAGAGTTCGCCTGAACCATGAACCTGGAACCACTGAACCGAACCGTTGAACTATTGAACCATTTGAACCATTGAACTACTTGTTCGGCCTCAGCGTGAGCTTCTGAACACGCCAGTTGCTCAGCTCACCGACGTAGAGCTCGTTCTCGTTGCGGCAGTCGATCGAGTTCACGAGGCCGAACTCTTTGAGCTGCTTGCCCGCTCGGCCGAAGCGGCCGACGATCTTGCCGTCCAGATCCACCTTATAGATCGCGGCGTCTTCCATGCCGTCGGGATCGCCGGTGTGGGCCACGTACATGTATTGACGCCCTGAGGTGCCGGGCGTCAGGCACAACGCGGTGGGTGTGCCGACGTTCAACCATTGCGCCTTGAATGTGCCGTTGCCATCGAAGACCTGCACCCGCCGGTTGCCTTCGTCAGCGACGTTACACGTTTCCCTGGGCGTCGATGGCAATGCCGTGCACGACGTTGAACTGACCGGTTATTCGTGCCGCGCGATCCCCACGACTTGATGTACTTCCCGCCTGGCTCGTACTTCGCCACACGTGCGTTGCCGTAGCCGTCCGCCACGTAGACGTTGCCAGCTTGATCCCACGCCACATCGGTCGGACGCTGAAAGCTTTCGCCTTCTGCGCCAGCTCCAGGCAAGCGCGCCGCCGCCGCTGCCGCCTTGCCGCCTCCAGCAGCAGGCGGTCCGCCTCGGCCTGGCTCGGCGCCCGTCCGCCGCCCGCGCCACCAGCACCTGCCGGCGGTTCCGGCGGCGTCTGAACGACAGGAACGCCGGTGGCGAGGAGTCAGCGGCAGAGCGGGCACCCGCATCGCTTCCGGCTTGCGGCTCAGAATCATCTGCACGCGCCCGTTCGGATCGAACTTGATCACCTGCGTGGACATCTGATCGACGATCCAGACGTTGTCCTGCGGATCGACGCGCACCTGCTGCGCCTGCAGCATGCCGTAAGCGCCCTGGCCGATCTCGCGGACGAATTTGCCAGTCCGATCGAACTGAAAAGCCTCGAGCCGCCGTGCGACACCGCTCGCGACGTGCCGAGGGTGACCGTGGGATTGCCGGTCCGGGTGTAGACAAAGATGTCGCCCTTGGAGTTCGTGGCCACGCCGGCCGCTTCGCCCAGGTTGAGGTTGTCGGGGAACTTCAGCAAGTCGGGCGTGCCGACCGACTCGTAGGGAATCTCGGGAATGGACAGTTGTGCGACGAGCCCGCCGGTCGAGAGCGTGACGAGGGCCGTTGCAGCGCACAGAATCTTGAATGTTCTCGTCATGATGATTGTCCCCTGGCTTGGGCGCTTCGCTTTCTTGTGGCGCAGGCCTTTAGGCCTGCGAACGCGGGCTGAAGCCCCGCGCCACAACCTAGTCGTCACAGATGCGCGTGATGGCCGCAGGCGTTACCGTGAAGCGGACGATGTTGTCGGCACAGCCTTCGAATTCAGAATGAGCTTCTGTGCGCGCCAGGCGGAGATCTCGGCCACGAACAGCTCGTTCGGGTTGCGGCAATCGATCTCGTGAACCGTGCTGAACTCGCCCAGCCCTTTGCCCGCTTTGCCGAAGCGGCCGATGATTCGCCCGTCCAGCTCCATCTTGTAGATCTCGCCGGTGATGGCCCACGACGCGGCCGGATTGCTGTCGGGGTTCGAGTTCGAGACGAAGAGATACTGGTTCGGCGGTGGCGAGATGCAGACCGCCCACGGGTTGCCGACGTTGTCGTAGATGGCGCGCAGCACCAGGTCGTTGTCGAAGACCTGCACGCGGGCGTTGCCGCGGTCCGCCGACGTAGATGTTGCCCTGCGCGTCGGACGTGATCGAGTGCGGCGTGTTCATCTGACTCGGTGCCGAGCCGCGCGTCGTCCCGACCGACTTCAGGAATCGGCCGTTCTTGTCGTACTTGACCACGCGCGAGTTGACGTAGCCGTCGGAGACGAAGATGTTGCCCTGCGCATCCCAGGTGACGTCAGTCGGCCGCCCGAAGCGTACTTCTCCGGCGGCGCCGGCGGCAGCGTGCTGTCGAACGGCCCGGCGACAGGCTCCGGCCTCCGACCGAGGACCATGACGACGCGCCCTTCGGGGTTGAACTTGATCAGCATGTTCGTCCCCTCGTCGACCGTCCAGATGTTGTCTTCCCGGTCGACGCGCACCGTATGCGCGAACTCCAGACCATAAGGCCCTGGCCGAATCTCACGGACGTAATGCGCCGTTCTGGTCGAATTCGAACAGGCGTGTGTCGCCGCTGCGCGTGTAGACGAACACATGGCCCTTCGAATTGGTGGCGATGCCGATGCCTTCACCGAAGTACAGGTCCGGCGGCAACTTGAAGAAGTTGGGGACCGACGTGAAAGGAATCTCAGGCACGTTCTCCGCTTTGGCTTTGGTCTGAGCGAAACCCGGCAGGGCTGCGAGGAGCGTGATCACAACCGCGGCCAGGACAACGAGGTTGACGTTCAAACTTCGCCTCATGAGAAGCCTCCGCGGCGCAATCTATACCTGTCTGCCCTAATGTTCAACTGGGGGCTGGCTCAGGGCTTAGGCTCAGGGCTCAGGGCTTAGGGGTTGGGGCTAGGGGCTGAGGCCTGGGGCCTGCTGTCCTACGGTGCGGTGTTGGGAACGAGGGCGACGCGGCGATTCAGTTTGCGAGTCTCTTCGCGCGAGTTGTCGCATATTCGCGCGTTCCTCTCCAAAACTGATTGTTTGCAGGCGATCGGCCGGTACGCCCTGGCCGACCAGATACTCTTTCACGGCGGTGGCGCGTCGATTGCCCAGCGCGAGGTTGTACTGGGCCGTTCCGAGGCTGCACGTATATCCTTCGATGCTCAGCCGCAACAACGAATCGCCCTTCAACACATTCGCCGCTTCATCGAGTTTCCTCGACTCGTCCGGTGCGATATTGAATCGATTGCGGGCGAACTGAACGTCTTCGAACGCGTAGTCGTTCCGCGCAAGCTGAATCTTCGTGGCCTCCGTCTTCGGGCCCGTTGCCGATGCTTGTTCGTTACTCGCCTGCGTCGGAGAGCATTCGACGGCGGTGCCGCTGCAACTTCCGGAGCGGACGCTGGCTTCGCGCGCGCAGTCTCGGGAACGATCTCGACGTTGCGCATGGAGATCCATCCAGCCCGTCTCGTGCCATGAGCGTCCGGGTTCGTGACGATCCATGCATCATCCCGCCTTCTTTGTCCAGCACCTGGAATACGGTCCCCGGTGGGGCCGTCATCATCACTTCGCGCTTCACGTAAGGAAACCACTCGACGATCGGCGCGGATCTCCCACGACGCGGACGAGAGCCGGCGTCTGGGCAGCCGCACTCCCAGCTGAGAGGGCAAGGATCGAAGAAGTGATGACGAAAACGGCGGGTCGAGACAGACGTAGCCGCACGGTTGGGCCTAGGACGTCGCAAGTTGCATGCCGCCGAGTATCGAGCTGCAAGTCGTATCCTCCTCGACACTTACTCTCCACGGGTTGAGACGGAGCATCAGATTAGCAGACGAGAACGAGCATCTTCGAACAAATTCGGGCATTTGCTACCAGCGGCGCGCCGGCCTGATCGCGATGCAGCCGGTCGCCGTCGGAGGCGTCTTGGCCGATGCTGGCGCCAGGTGAAGTCGGCAGGATCAGCGTTTCGGTCGGAGTCCGAGCGACGTCGAATACGGCAACGTGGCTCTCCTCAGCAAATTTTTGTAACTGACCAGACCCGCGCGTCTTCCCAGTTCCTGTAACACGAGATTGTCGAATCCCACGGGCTCGACATTCAGCCGAAATCCCAAATAGACGACAACTCGATCGTGACCGCTCATCGCATTGTTCAGTTGGTCGCTGGAACCGTTGCACCCCGTCCCGGCGGCGCATGTCCGATCTCGAAGATCTGGCTTCCATCCGGGAGCCGGCCGCCATCGTCGCCGTTCGAGATGTCGAGACCCCTGCACCACCAGAGAGCCGCCAGCCCATAGTGAGTCGTCAGGATGACGTCGCCCGGCCGATGCGCCGCCAGAAGCCAGCGCACGCTGCTGCGATCGTCGAGGCCGTAGTTGCTTTGCGGCCGGGCCTCAGCGCTCCAGCGCCACGTTGAGCGATGTTGACCGCCACCAATCCCGCGGTGGCGCCGGTAACGAGGCTCAAAAACAGCCCGGCCGCCCGGCCCAGCGGACCGCGCGGCCCGCGAGCCCAGCGCCGCGTCGGCGCAAAGGCCGATAGCGAGATAGATCGCGGGAACAGCCCACAGAGCCAGGCGTTCGAAGATCGGCACGACGTGAAACACCGCCAACGCCACGGCTGAAATCGGCACGGCAGCGACCATCAGTCCCAACGGGCGGCGTGTTGCCAGGGCGAAGACGATTCCGATTGCGACCGCAAGCCAGAACACCGCAGACAAACTGCTGCCGCCAGGCTTCAACGCAAATTCGCCGAATTGGCTGACGAGAGATGCGACGGTCGCACCCGCGCCTTCCGACAGCTGTGGGAAAGCAAACGCCCAATAGTTCTTGAGGTAAGTGTTGGCGAGAGCGTGCCTCAAAACCAGTACGTAGTTCAGGAGCGAACGACACCAGCCACGGCGCTCCGGCAAGAGCCGTCCATGATCCGGCCGGCAAGCCTGCGCGTCGCCAGCGCTCGAGGCACAGGACAAATGCACACGCGGGGGTGACGAACAGGGCGCCGTTGCCAAACCATTGCCCGATGGCCGCCACCAGCCACCAGACGGCAATCCGTCGCGGCACAGGGCCGAGGAACTTCTCTGCGGACTCAGCGGCCTCTAAGGTGTTGCTCCGCTAGCCGGAAGCCACCGTCGTTGGTGTTGTGGCTTCCGGCTTAAGCCGGAAGCTACCGTCGTTAGGTTTTTCAGCGAGCTAGGTTGGTCCTCGAGCGCCCAAACTGCGAGGGCGGGCACGAAGAGAGCCCAGAACGCGTCCGATGAATAGTGCTTCAGTTCCAGGGTGAAAAAGACGAGCCACTCGCCAAGCGCACAAAGGAGCACCAGAACCGTGGCGCCCGCCGGGCTCATCCAACGGCGGCCGATCCAGACCCCGGCGAACAGCGTGCCGATTCCGAAAAGGACCGGTCAGCAGTCGCACCGCCCGTTCGTCGGTGCCGAGCGTGAGCAAGGCAAGGCGTTCGAGCGCCAGCCAGCCGAGCGGAGCGCTTTGATCGAGCCATAGCGCACCGGCCAACTGACTGAACCCGCGGTCGCGCACGTTCAGCAGCAGCATTTCCTCGTCGACCCACAGCGGACGCGCAGTCGAGGTCCAGTAGATGAGGATGCCGGCGCCGGCGAGCGCCGTCAGCGCGGAATCCAATAGGTGGGCTTCCTTCGAACAGCAATCGTTTGGGCGTCAGGCAATGTCGGGATCTCAAGGGCAGCTATCAGCAGTCAGCGCCATTAGCAATCAGCAATCGGCAATTGTAAATTGGCCCTGTCGATCCATACACTCCGCGTGTAGTTGATCAAGCGCCAGTGAAATTGGAGAACCACCTATGAAAACAGCCGGGGTCGCTCTGCTGATGTCGTTGGCTTCGGCCGCCGCCCTGGCTCAACGACCATCCGATCCTGCTCTCCTCGTGGCGCAGGATGCACCGGCGATGGATTACGTCGCCGTCGCGGATCCGCTCACCTTTCCACCGGGGATCACGATGGGGCCGGCCGCCAGCGTTGCGTTCGATTCGAAGGGACATCTCTGGGTGTTGAATCGCGGCGAACAGCCGCTCGTCGAGTTCGACGCTACCGGCAAGCTACATCAGGTCGTTTGGGCAGGGTCTCTTTACTCGAACACATGGGTTGAAGATCGACCGCGACGGAAATCTCTGGATCACCGACGTCGGCGCTCACATCGTCGTCAAGATGAGCCCGCAAGGGCAAGCGTTGTTAACGCTTGGGTACCAAAGGTCAGCAGGGCGATTGGAACGAGGCCGGGGATCGCGTCTGCTGAACCAGCCGAACGACGTGGCGATCGGCCGCAGCGGAGAGATCTTCGTCGTCCAGGGACACACTCCAGGCCCGAATGGCGACCCTCGCGTCTTGAAGTTCGACAAGAACGGCAGCTTCATCAAGTCCTGGGGCGGGAAGGGGAAGGAGCCCGGCAAGTTCGAAGTGGCTCACGGGATCGCAATTGATGCGAAAGGCTTGCTCTGGATTGCGGATCGCGAGAATCAGCGAATCCAGATCTTCGACGCCGATGGGACGTTCGTCAGGAGCTGAAGTATGCGTGGTCTGCCGTGCTCGCTTGAAATCGGCGAAAGCCAGATCTACATGGTCAACGGCTTCGCCGGTCAGGTCCTGAAGCTGGATCTGAACGGCAAGGTCCTCGCGGCCACCGGAAAGCCCGGGAAAGGTGTCGGCGAATTCGGCGAAGCGCATTTTGTTGCCGTCAGCCCGAAGGGCGAGATCTACGTGGCCGATAGCGTGAATGGTCCCGTGCAGAAGTTCGTGAAGAAATGACTCGAGAACAGATTCCGCAGTCCGAACCAGAGTTGGATCCCGCGTGGTTGGTCGTCAGGGCAGCCGCCCGGCACGCTGAACGCGTCTGGCCGACAAGCCGGCACCTCGCGGCATTCGCGAATCGGCGAAGACGAGCAGCTGAGGCAGGTGGCTCCGGACGATCCGGACGTGCTGATCGAATGGCGTCCAGAGGTGGGCTGGGAAGCGGTGCTGCCGGCCGACGATCCACGGTACGCCCTGATCGACCTCTATCTGCCGATTTGCAGTGCCACGGCCGCCAAACCGATTACGGTCGGTCATCTGGGGCAGAGTCTCGACGGATTCATTGCGACGCACGCCGGTGAGTCCCGCTGGGTGACCGGTCAGGAGAACATCCTTCATCTCCATCGTCTTCGTGCATTGTGCGATGCCGTGGTGGTCGGCGCAGGGACTGTTGCCGTCGACGACCCGCAGCTGACAACGCGCCTGGTGTCTGGGCCCAATCCGCTGCGCGTCGTCCTCGATCCAGGCCGGCGGCTTGGCGATCATCATCGCGTGTTCAATGACGATGATGCGGAGACGTTGTATGTGTGCGCGCTGATCGCTGACGAGACCCGGCGAGCGCCGATCTCGGCAGGGCTACTGTAGTCGGACTTCCCAGCGAACCGGAGGAGGTCGATCAACCACGAGGCGGGACAGCCGTCGCCGTCACTGAAAGTGTCGACGTCGCTGCGCTGATCGGCCTACTTCGTGCGCGCGGTTGTGCGAGGATTTTCGTCGAAGGTGGCGGCGTCACTGTGTCCGATGTTCCTCGAGGCTAACCAGCTCGATCGACTTCAGATGGCGATTGCGCCGCTGATCATCGGCGATGGCAGGCCGGCGATCCGCCTGCCGGCTCGTGATGTGCTCGAGAGCTGCCAGCGCCCGCGATATCGCGTATTCCGCATGGGTGGCGACGTGCTGTTCGACTGCGACCTTCGCGCGCACGAGAACGAGGCCGGCGACCAGCCACCCGATACGGCGCCTGCAGTGAAGCGAGTAATTTGAATCGCTCAAGCCAACTCTGAACTCGCTTCCACCGATATGCCCTCCGACACTGCCTTCGAAGGCCGCTGACGCGACGTGTGACTCGTGAAGAGTGACGCGGATGGAATGGACCGCCCGTCCTCCAGGCCTCAGCTCGTCGCGCCGAATCGCCGCGCCAATCCGGTCGAATATCAGCCGCGCCAGCACTTCGGTCGTCGTGTTCAGTCCTTTGAGGGACGGCTCCTCGTCGAGATTCCGGTAGTTCATGCCAGCGAGCACGGCATGGACGACCTCGGTCGCGCGCCCGATGTCGACGACAAATGCCAGTTTTCGTCGAGGTCGCGGCGGCGAAATTCGACATCGACCACGTAGGTGGCTCGCGTGCAGGCGTTGGGCGGCCCGAAGACGTCGCCGCGGAGGCTGTGGGCAAATCATGATGCGATCGCGCACCGATGCCGCAGCTGACATCGGAAACTCCTGACCTGAACGCAGGCCTGAAAGGCCTCGCGCTACACCACCAATCAATATTCGGATGCGACGACACGCGTGTTCCCGTGGAGCTGTCGCCAGCTTCGCCATCACCCGGGCAGCTCGTCGGAATGGGCTCTCCGCCTCGGACTTCAACGCGGGATCCAGCTCGGCATCTGCGAGCAGCGTCAGGGCGAACTGCATACGTCGCCGGGCATCCCAGCGCGGCCTCTGTGAACGAGCTAGCGCTGCCAACCTGGGAGGACTTGAGAGTCAGCCTTCGCGCGTGAAACCCTTCACCCAACACGATCGGCACGGTCTCGGTGCCGTACCAGCTCATTTCGACCACCGATGCCTCGAATGCGGCGACGCGGAGGGCGACAGCCAGACCAGCGGGCGAGCCACTCGCGTGGATCACGATGTCCGCGTTTTCCGAAACTCGGTCCGGAGCGCAAAACCGGACGCCAAGTTGGTTTGCAATCGAGGCTCGTTGGGGATTGACATCGACGAGCTCCACTTCGCAGCCGAAGATCCCTTCCAGTGAGCCAGGCGACGAGGCATCCGACGGTTCCCGCCCCGATGACGGCGATACGATCGCCGATTGCGGGTGCGGCGTCCCACACGCCGTTCACTGCTGTTTCGAGATTGGCGGCGAGGACGGCCCGAGCTGGCGCGGTACGCCTTCCGGCAACACGCTGCGCCGACTGCGCAGGCACGACGTATCGCGTCTGATGCGGATACAGAACGAACACCGCCCGATCCAGTAGATCTCGCGGGCCCTGCTCGACATGGCCGACGCTGGCGTAGCCGTACTTTGATGGGAGCGGGAAAGTCGCCGGATTGAAAAGGGGCACGCATGCGTTGGTATTCGGTCGCTGGCACCAGGCCCTGAAACACCAGCGCCTCTGTTCCTCGACTGATGCCGCCGTACTAGCGTTCTGACAACGATCTCGTCTGCGGAAGGGTTGTCGAGACGTTCGGGGCGGATTTCTCCTCGACCTGGTTCCACGACCAAAATCGCGCGCGTCTGCGCCGCGCGAGACATCAGACCGACGTGAGAAGGGTGTCCCAGCTTTTCCTTCTTCGTCCTGAGGTAGCGGCGTGTCGAGTCGGAGGCTGGAATCTCGATCGGAAGCAGCTTCGCTGACCGACATGCCGTGACTCTCGACGTCGGCCAGCTTTCGCGGATTGTTGGTCAGCAGACGCATCGAGCGGACGCCCAGGTCGGACAGGATCTGCACGCCGAGGCCGTAGTCGCGCTCGTCGGCATCGAAGCCGAGCCGCTCGTTGGCTTCCACGGTGTCGCAACCCTTCATCCTGAAGTGCGTAGCGCGCGAATTTTGTTGGCCAGGCCGATGCCGCGGCCTTCCTGGTCGAGTGCTAGGATCACTCCACGCCCCTCGGCTGCGATGCGCTGCATGGCGGTGTTGAGTTGCGCCCGCAGTCGCACCGCTCCGGAATGAAACATCGTCTCCGGTCAAGCACGACGAGTGCAATCGTGCGAGGACGCCTTCGCCGTCACTGATTTCCCCAAGGACCAATGCGACGTGCGTCTGACGGTTTGCGCTGGTCCTCGTACGCGTGGATCTGAAAATCGCCGTACGCGGTCGGCAATTTGGCGACGGCAATCGAGCTGCGGGCGACTGGCCCAGACGCGCTCTTCAAGACGGCTCGGAGACGAGCGCGGAACGACTTGGTCATGGTCACGATAACCTAGCGCACTTCGAGGACCCGTCGGACGACATAATCCGGAGTTCGATTGATCTTCAGGGATTACAAGAAGACTTTGCGGAGATCCGAGCATGATGGAGCGCCGTTGGCTGCGTTGGATCGGCCTTGCCGCGGCACTCGCGATCCTCGACGCCTCGCTCACGTTCCATAACATCTGGCCGACGCCTTTATCCGCTGGACGGGTGAGCTTCCTGTCGAGCTGGCCGCGTGCATCTTGATGCTGGTCCTGGCGACTCGTTCGACCGGATCGCCTTCGCGCACCCGCTGGCGGGTTTGAGCGTCTTGTGGATCCTTCTGGTCATCGGTCGATACGCGGAGGTTACCGCCCCGGCTCTTTCGGTCGAGACATCAATCTCTACTGGGAGCTGCAATACATTCCGGCAGTTATCGCTCTCCTGGCGCAGGCTGCGCCGGTCTGGCCATCGTCGTTGCCGTTTCCATGACGCTGGCCACGCTTGGTGCTGCTGTAGCACTGGCCCGGTGGGCCTTGGGGCGCATCGTGTCGGAGACAAGCGTGCCGCGTGGAAGACTTTGGCGCTGACTGTGGTTGCTGTCGCGGCGATAGCGTTGTTCGTCGGGCAGCAAGCTTCCGGCCGCGTGCCGCGCATTCCCGCCTTTGCGACGCCGGTGGTTCAGACCTAGCGCACCAGGTTCGACTCGTCGGGAGGCGTTGTCCGGCTCGAAATCGCTTCCTGCAAGCCCATCGATGAGCTCCGACCTCGCGCGCGTCAAAGGCGCTGACGTTCTGATCATCTTTCCGAGTCCTATGGTGCCTCCGCGTTCGAGCGGCCCGAACTGGCGGCGGGGTTGACAGCACGCGCCAGCCTGACGCGGCAATTCATGCATCCCACCGCGACGTCTTGTCGGCCTATGTGGAGTCGCCGACGTTCGGCGGTTCCTCATGGCTCGCGCATGTCAGCCTGATGTCCGGCGTCGAGATTCGCGATCCACAGTCGAATGCGCTGCTGATGACCCAGAAGCGCGACACGCTCGTGACCTTCTTCGCGTCGCGGCTACCGGACCGTCGCCCTGATGCCCGGGTTGTGGCAGGAGTGGCCGGAAGGAACTTACTACGGATTTGATGAGATATATGGCGGTGTTCGTCTCGCCTATCCCGGGCCGCCCTTTGGCTGGTTCGACATTCCGGATCAATTCTCGCTGGGCAAGCTCGATAGCCTCGAGTTGAGCCGCCAGACTCGAGCACCCTCTTCCTGTTCTTTCCGACCATCAGCACGCACACACCGTTCAGGCCCACGCCGCCCTATCAACCGGATTGGGGGCGGATGCTGACGGACCAGCCCTACACTCGAGGAGATGAATCGCGCTTTCGATCGCGAGCCCGACTGGATGGATCTCGCACCGAGCTATGTCGACGCGATGTCATACACGCCGAGACGCTGGCTGGATTCCTGCGTGGCCACGCGGATCGCGACTTCGTCATGATCCTTCTTGGCGACCATCAGCCGCCGGCGCTCGTCAGCGGCGAGGGCGCACCGTGGGATGTCCCCGCACGTGATTACCAGTCGGAAGTCGATTCTCGAACGGCTGCCGGCCCCTGGCTTCCGATCCGCTTCACACCGCAGCGTCCCGCGATCGGCCGCTTGCATCGAGCTGCGCGGGAAGCTGCTTTCCGATGCGCATTTGGGGATCACGGTGAAACGACGGCCCACTCGGGGGCCTTAACCTGACTCGGTTGTCTCGTTATGTTGCCCATCGAAAGCCAGCCAGGTCGCGAAACTCAAGCAGATCATTCCGGATGACCGCCAGCATGAACCAGAGCATCGACTGCATGTAGCGGAGGTCCGGTTCGAACATGATGACCCTCGCCACTGGCGTTGGGGCCCCACCCCCAACGCGCACTCGGTCGGCGCCTGACGCCTCGCCCGATCTGCTCGTCCTCGGCTTCCGGCATTGGCCGCAGGCGCCCTTTATTCGATCTTTTGTGAATCGTCGCTAGTGCCGGTGAGCCTCTCTTGTCTGAGCGCGGCGGCGCCCGAGCAGACCGCCCATGCCCATCGACTCGACGGCGCTGCTCGGAATCAGCATCAGCGCGCCCTTCTCCTTCAAGCCCTTCGTACAGCATGTTCATCGCGCGCAGGTGAAGCGCGGTCGGGTTGTCGTGGTACGACTTGGCGGCCTCCTGGAACGAGTGCGCGATCTCCATCTCGGCCTGGCCGAGGATGATGCGCGCCTGCTTCTCGCGCGCCGCCTGCGCCTCGCGCGACATGGCGTCCTGCAGCGCGCCGGGAATGACGACGTCGCGCATCTCGACCGACTGACACGGTGACGCCCCACGGATTCGATCGCTGGTCGATCAGCTGCTGCAGCTCGGCCTCGATGCGCTCGCGCCCGCGCAGCAGATCGGTCAGCGTCGTGCGGCCGATGATGTCGCGCAACGCCGTCTGCGCGCGCCCAGCTCACCGCCTGCGCGTAGTCCTGCACCTCGAGCGCCGCCTTCTGCGCGTCGTGAACCATCCAGAACAGCACGGCGTCGACGTTCACCGGCACGGTGTCGGAGGTCAAGCGTCTGCTCGGCGGCGAAGCTCGTGGTGATCGTGCGCTGGTCGATCCACGTCGAGACCGGTGTCGATGAAGGCGGATGCGATCCAGAAGAGCCCAGGACCCCGCAGCCCGACGAATCGGCCGAGCCTGAGCACCACCGCGCGCTCCCACTGTTGAGCGATTTTGGGCGACTGCATCAGAATCAGGCTCAGCAGAAGCATGACGATACAGGGCACCGGGTTCCTTTGTCGCAATGGACCACGCCACGCCGATGGAGAGCGTGATGAGGAACAGAGCAACGGCCACGACATTCATTCGGGATGCTGATTTGCCGGCCGAATAGGCGATCGAAGTCATCTCTGCTCCTTCTTATGACTGGCGGCGGGGCCCCTTACCCCTGCCGCGAACTGACGCTGATGCCGGACCTCGGATTCTCTGGTCGTACCGCGCCGCATACGCAGGCGCTGCATCCCCCATGGTGTTCAGCTCTGCGAGCAGTTCATCGAGCGTGAAAGCCGGCGGCCGCTGCGTCCGCCAGCACTTTGGTGACAAACGCACGTAACCGGCGCGCCTTTTCCTCGGCCGGCCGCGCTTCCGTCCGCCCGGCGGCGGTAATGAACGAACCCACCCCTCGCCGGGTTTCGATTACCCCGGAGCGCTCGAGCTCGGCATAGACACGGGCCACCGTGTTGGCGTTCACGCGGAGATCGACGCGCGAGCTGCCGGACCGTCGGCAGCTGGTCGCCGGGCCGCAGCCGGTTCGTGACGATGGCCGCTCGCAGCCCCCGCTCGAGTTGGGCGTAGATGGGAGTCGGATCGTGCGGGTCGACCGAGACGACCGGCATTGCATGCTTATACTAGTTAATTAGGCATGTCGCGTCAAGCGTTTTCCCGGGGCTCAGGGCTCAGGGCTGGGGCTTAGTTTGGAGTCATCTGTTTGAGGATTTCGCCGACACGCTGCATCTCGCTCCCGCACTTGGCCCAATCGCCCTCGCGCTGCGCCTTCACCGCACGGATGTAGTGTTCCAGCGCCTCTGACGCAAGCGACCACCGCCATTCTCAGATGTCGTCCGGGCGCGAGCGAGCTGGCCTGTCGGGCTGAGTTGTTCCAACCGGAAAGAGGCGGTCGAGCGCCTTGTCCAGCGTTTCATCCATCACGATTTGATTCTGGTGCGCCACGATGACGCGCTTCAATTCAGGAATGCGGCCACCGGCCGAACGCAGATAGAGCGGCCGGACGTAGAGCAACGACTCTTCGATTGGGATGACCAACAGCGTGCCCTGCAGCACTTCCGAGCCCTGCTGGTTCCAGAGCGTGACTCTGCGGCGCAATCGTGCTCGTCCTGGCTGATCCGCGCGACGATTTGCCGCGGTCCGGACACGACCTTCTGTTTGGGAAACTGAAAGACGCATCATGCGACCGTAGTGCGCGCCGTCGCTGCGGGCCACGCATCCACGATGCCAGGTTGTCCTGCCGAGCGGGCGTGAGACGGGAGCATCTGGATGAACTCGGGCGCCTCCTCTCCCGGCAGCCTCATGATCGTGTAATAGGGCTGCATCCGCTGCGGCTGTGCCCGTCCCTGCATCGTCGGAATCTCCCAGAGGTCTTCCTTGTTATAGAAGACCGACGGGCTGGTCATGTGGTAGCTCGCGCACATCTCGGCCTGGATGTCGAAAATGCCCTCGGGATACCGGAGGCGGTTCCGCATGTCTTCGGGCATCTCCGCCAGTGGCTTGAACAGCTCCGGGAAAATGCGGCGATACGTGGCGACAATCGGGTCCGCATCGTCGATCGGGTAGAAGACGACGGTTCCGTGGTAGGCATCGACGGTCGCTTTCACTGAGTTCCTGATGTAGTTGATGCCAGTCGCCGACGGTGTCGCATACGGATACCGGCTGCTGGTCGTGTAACCGTCTTGCACTCCAGAGCAATCGCCCGTCGGAGATCACCAGATAGGGCGAAGGGTCGTAGGTGAGAAACGGCGCGATTCGTTGAACTCGCTGAGAGAGCTGCCGATGGAACATCACCCGGCTTTCGTTGGTGATGTCATCGCTGAACAACAGCCTCGAAGGAACCGAAGCGAACGCTGAAGAAGCAGCTCGCCGGAAGAAGTTGGCAGACCGGCACACCGCCCGTTCCGTCGTAGCTCGTATAGACGTTGTCGTCGCCCTTTGGGGTAGTGAAACTCGCGCGCTCGAGTCTTGACGAAGACGTGGTCGCTCGACCGCTCGTCCGTAGTAGATGCTGGGCTCGTCGATCGTGAGATTGACCGAGGACTTCGGTGGAAGGTCCTTGATGAACAAGACCGGCAAGCCCTTCGGGCGTCACCTGGTTCACGGGGCCGAGCGTCACGCCGTAGCCGTGGGTGAACGTCAGCCGTTCGTTGATCCAATTGCGGTTGGGCGGGCTCTCGGAGTTCAGCTCGCGCGCCGACAGCATGATCTGCCGATACTCGCCGTCGATGAGGTAGCGATCGTTGTGCACGGACACGAAGTCGTAGTACGTCCGAATCTCCTGAATCTGCGCGAAAGTCTGGAGCAGCGGCTCGTGATCCCAGAGCCTGACGTTGCCGAGGGTGGCCCGGTTTGCCTCGATGTCCGCGCGCGTCAGCTGCGAGTCGCCGGAGAGCTCGCGCGCCTCGACATCATCGAGATTGAGAGGCCTTTCGAGTGGCCTCGATATTGTGACCGATGAACTGCGCCTCCGCGAGGCGAGCTCGTTGGGAGCGATGGACGAATCGCTGCATCAATGAGCCCGCGAGGAACCCCCTCCAGTTGGCACGAGTAGATACAGCACGACAGCGGTCGCTGCCGGCCACCAGGATGCGACGACTGTTTGACTGGCGGCGAGCAGGGCGCCCACGAGCGCGACGACGGTCAGCACTTTCAGCGCGGGAATCCAGACTGCCGCGTCGACATTCGTCACGCCATAGACAATGCCGTCGGGGCTCGTGAGCAATCGTGGGATGTCGAGGTAGGCCTTGAAGGCCAGCGTCAACATCACGACCGACGCAAGTCCGGCCAGGTGACGCTTGGCGTTGCCTGTCATCGAACTTCCGCGATCGGAGTCGAAGCGCAAAGCCCCGGCCAGCATAGGTCGCCGCCGTTACGACAAGCGAGACCCCGGCCAGCACAAGCAGGAACTGCTGGAGCACCTCCAGAAACGGGAGCTGAAGAATATAGAAGCCGAGGTCTCTTCCCCAATACGGGATCGACTTCGCCGAATGGCTGGGCATGTCGGAACAGCAGCCAATCCTGCCAGCGGCTCGACGCCCACCAACCGGAACAGCAGCGCAACAACGGCGGCAGACCATTACGTCGCCAGCGGCTGCGCTCGCTGCCGATCGACGTCAATCCTCAGTGGTCCTTCGCGCGTCATGAACACGAGATGGCGCGCAACGAGGGCTCGCATCGCTACCCGAACATTGAGGAAGATCGCGCCGAAGGCTGCGGCCATCGCGATGGCGCCAAGCGTGGCGCGATAGACCCAGGTTCTCACGAACACGTCGCGGAAGCCGGTCTCGCCAAACCAGAGCCAATCCAGTGTGCAGGACGACGGTCGAAGGCACGACGACCGTCACTCAGGAACCCAAGGAGCAGGATTCCGCGGCCACGCCGGTTCATTGCGGCTTCCTTTCGATCGAGGTGTTCCAGCGATCCGGACACGCGAAGGTCGATCAGACTGAAGATGGCTTCGTTCAACCTTCGGCGCCTGACGCGCTGGTCAGATGTGCCGTCAGTACCCTTCCGCAGCAGGCGCGCGGCGTCCAACGGCGGGTTGTGCACGACGATTGGGACGTCCACTTCGCGTAGAACGGCCATGTCGCCCAAGCCATCAACGATGGCTGCCGTCGCAACTTCCGGACAGGCCTCGCGATACAGCTCGACGAGGGCCCGAGACACTCGCGGCTGGGTCGACGACGCCGGTCACGTAGTCGGTAGCGCCCGCGGGTGAAACAGCGAAGCTTCCGTCGGTGAGCGGCCTCGAACAGCCGGCTTTGCGCGGACTGGCCGGAGTGCAAAATACGAAACGGCTCGCTGTATTCCCTGAGCTTTGCCAGGCGTGCCATAGGCAGCGACAACTGGCAGTCGGCGGCGATCTGGTCGATGGACAGATCGCTGAAGCCAGCGATGGGCACTCGAACCTCCTCGCTCGCCAGACGGATCCCATCGACCACCATGTGGTAGGGGATGCCGAACTCGACGGACTGGTAACCCGGTCCACGCGTCGCGTTGGCCACCGACGGGAAGTAGCCAGGTGCACGAGCAGCGCCCCGCCGTTCTCTGCAATGAACGGATGGCAGATATTCAGCTCCTGTTGCAGGTGTTCGATTTCCACGCGGGTCCCGCTCGACGAAATGACGAGCGGCATTCGGAACCCGACGCAGAGGCGTCAATGCTTCCTTGGCGGGCCAGTTGCGAGACGGGCCCCGTGCTCTTGCGGCGAGCCGTCAAGGTCCGTCAACACGACAATCGAGGGCGCCCGGGAACGAGAAGCCTTCGGGAGTGCGGGGAGCGCCAGGGCCTCCAGAATCCTCCGTGCCGCACGCCGCCAGATGCGATGCAGACAGTTGGTTCGGTGCTCATTGATGGTCTGCTCTACGAACTTCCGGGCGAATCAAAGGCATCGGGCCCGGACGGTAGGTGCCTGACGGAAAGGCACGGGGGCAGCGCGGTCGCTCGCGACGGGAGTCCGGCGCGCTAACGCTGGCTCATGGGGTCGCGGACAACGATTCGCGCCGCGCTACTAACGACTGGGCTTCCAGGTCGATCTTCGCGGCTGTGGCTCGTGTCGACCTACGAGCAGATGCGTCGGCTTGGCGCCGTCGAAGGCAGCGGGCCGAGGCCATTCACGCGCGATTCACGGAGAGCGAAGAGGCGCTGTTTACGGTGCGAACGCAGGTCCTTCTGGGGTCGATCTATCTGCGCGACGCACTGGCCGAAGGGAGCGCGGCGAGATGCCCCGTGACTACCGCCAGCAGCTCTCGAGAGGACGCGCGCAGGATGTCGAGAATGCGCTTCCAGCGATGCGCGGGCCTGGTCGGTTCGCGCCAGAAGCCGGCGACCACTGGGCTCGCCTGCGCGCACCGAGCTGGATGATTTCTGGCGGACGATCCCGCCGATGTGAGTCCGGATGCCGCTTTACCGGCGGCCGACGTGCGAAGCGATTCCTCCGCGACCGTGTCATTCCCAAGCGTGAAGTCATCCTGGCTATTTCGGATCAGATTCGCGCCCTGGATCATTGTGAGGCCTTCGAGGCCGAACATCGCGCGCAGACGAGAGTCTTTACGAAGGCATGCGGCGAAGAGCGTGGGGGACGAGCGCCATCACCGCCATTCTGGGCCTGGCGCGATCTGCGTTCGCTGGCAACACGCGCTACGCGGGATCGCCTCGAATCGCAAATCCGGGAGCAGCATCGTCACATTCTCGCCAATGCGCGCGATCTCAGAGACGGCTGTCCGCGCGGCTGGTCAACGCGCAGGAAGATGAGCGGCGCATGATCGCGCGCGAGCTTCACGACGAAATCGGTCAGGCCACACGAAGCCGCGATCAAGAATGGAGCTGGCTCTTTCCGAACGCCACCAACATGATTCCGGAGGGACCAGCGCGGTCGCTCGACGAGGCTCGAGCCATTACCGATCGCACACGCTCAACACGGTGCGCGATCTATCGCAGCTTCTTCACCCGTCGATGTTGGACGATCTCCGGGCTTCCCGGCGTTACGAACGATGGTATCTGCACGGCTTCTCGCAGCGCACCGGCGTGCGTGCCGAGCTCGTTCAGGATCAAATGGGCGAGCGGCTCGGCTCCGGAGGTGGAGGTGTCCGCGTATCGCATCATTCAAGAGGCGCTGACCAACGTCGCCGACACGCGCATGCGACGCTCATGTCGAGTCTTATGTTCAGCGTTTGCCGCATTCCTTTTGATCACGGTCGAAGACGATGGGGTGGGCGCGGACACTCAAGGGCGGTTGTCGGAAACCAGCGGGCGAGGCCTGGGCCTGGTCGGCATTCGTGAGCGCGCCTCCGCTTTGAGCGGAACGATGCGTTTCGAAAGCGCTTCCGGAAGGCACCCGCCTCACCGTCGAGCTCCCTCTTGCAGGTTCGCCCGAAACAGAAGCCGCTGTTGCCGGGACGGTCGCGTCAGTTCCCGAGGCCTGATGCCGAAGCTGCGCATCGTCCTCGCGGACGACCACACGCTGGTGCGGCACGGTCTCAGAAAGTGCTTGCAGGATCAGTCCGACTGGGAAGTCGTGGGTGAGGCCAACGATGGCCGCGAGGCCGTCCGGCTCGTTCAAGACCTGAAACCCGATGTCGCCATTCTGGACATCGCCATGCCTCGATTGAACGGCATCGAGGCCACGCGTCAGATTGCGAGACGATTCCTCCAGCACGTGCACGTGCAGGCCACGAGGCCTACGTCACGCAGGTTCTTCGTGCCGGTGCCAGCGGCTACCTCCTGAAAGACTCGGCGGACACCGACTTGATCAGGGCGGTTGCTGCGGTGTCGCAGAAGAAGTCGTTTTTCAGTCCAGCTGTCGCGAAGGTCATGCTCGACGACTACGTACGCCAGCTCGCCGATCGCGGAATCACCGATCGCTACGACACCCTGACCGAGCGCGAACGCGAGGTCTTTCCAGCCTCGATCGCCGAAGGCAAGAGCAACAAGGACGTCGCCGATCTGTTGAACCTGAGTCCAAACACGGTCGAGACGCACCGCTCGCACATCATGGAGAAACTCGATGTTCACAACGCGGCTGAAATCGTGCTCTACGCCGTTCGCCGGGGGCGCGATCTCGTAAGCTGAGGTTGTATAGTTTTTCTGCGCTCTCGGCGAACCTGCGTTGGAAGGGCGATGTCGAATGGTGTCCCGGCGCGTGGTGCTCGGCTCGTTGGCGTCGGCCTTGTGGCCGTCGAGATGGCTCTTCGGTCAGGACGCCGGCGTGCAAATGATTTCAGTCGAAGGCGAAGGGGCGCGATATTGGCCTCGCTGGCGCGGGCCTTCGGGCCAGGAATCGTCACCGGAAGCACTTACCCCGACACGTGGTCTGCGACCCAGAACGTTCTCTGGAAGACACCGGTTCCCGGCCGCGGCAACTCTTCACCGATCGTCTGGCGGCGGATCGAGTGATCCTCACGACGGCACTCGACGGCGAGGCGGCTGTCGGTTCTCGCGTTCCGTCGTTCCGATGGGATGCGTCTTTGGGAAGCGTTGGCACCGGAAGGGCGCAACGGATCCACGCATCCCAAGAATGGTCACGCGTCGGCCACGCCAGTCACCGACGGGGAACGCGTGTATGTGTCGTTTGGCGGCCGGGGACTGCTGGCCCGTCGTGGACTTGAATGGGGCCGTCGTCTGGCAACGGGATCTGGGCGCGATGGACGCGTACCACGGGACCGCAGGCTCACCTCTGGTGCAGGATCGCATCATCCTCTACCAAGACCAGCTCGCAGGCTCTTTCGTCGCCGCATTCGAAGCGCGGACCGGGCGCGTGATGTGGCGGACCAACCCGCGAGGCCAACGTCGGTTGGGGGTTCGCCGGTTGCCATTCGCGTGAAGGACCACGATGAAATCGTCGTCCACAGTCAGAGTCGTGTGCGCGCATACGATCCGGACACCGGTCGTGAGTTGTGGCACTGTGGCGGGAGCAATTACGAAGTCATTCCAGACCCCGTTGTGGGGCATGGCATGGTGTTCTGCTCCTCCGGGCGTGCCGGTCCGACCTTGGCGATTCGTCCCGGGGCCGTGGTGATGTGACGGGCAGCCACGTCGTCTGGTCGAGTCCAGGGATCACCCGTTTGTGCCGTCGCCGATTCTTTCGGGGACTATCTGTATATGGTCAACGACATGGCGAGCATCGTCACCTGTCTCGGAGGCCATGACCGGGCGGACTGTCTGGCAGGGACGCCTCGGGCGCCGCCCAACGCGAGGGCTTCTCTGCGTCGCCGGTCGCGCTCGACGGCAAGGTGTCTCTTTACGAACGACGATGGCGAGACGTTCGTCCCGCGTGCCGGGTCGCAGTTCGAACTGCTTCACGTCAACCGGATCGGTGAATCGACGCTTGCATCGCCGGCACTCGTTGACGGCCGCTGAGTACGTCCGGACCGATCGCAATCTGTTGGCGATAGGGGTGATGGTGCGCGGCGCGAGGCACTGAGCACCCAGCGCGAGGCACTGGGCGCGGCGCGGGCACTGAGCGCGGCGCGGGCACTGAGCGCACCCAGCGCGAACACTGAGCACCCGGCGCGAGGCACTGAGCACCCAGCGCGAGGCACTGAGCACCCAGCGCGAGGCACTGAGCACCCAGCGCGGAGCGCAAGCACCCGCACCAAGCACCCAGCACGGAGCACCAAGCACCGTGCGTGATCGTCGATCTGGTCACCGCGAGGATCGAACAAGTCCGGGCCGGCCATGACCACGATGAGCGGCCGCAGGGTGTGCAGCACTTCGACGGTGCCTTTCTGAGCGGCGAGGACGTCGTGGCAGACGGCGGTAGACGTGCGGGCTTTCGTCGAGTCCGCCGCCACGGAGCACCACACCTTTCTCCCGAACCCACGACTGCATCATCTGCGGTGACACGACGCCCGGCCGGATGACCTGGCCGGTGCGCCGGTTCAGTCTTTCCGGCGGCCGCAGGGCGAGACATGACGCGGCCGGCGCCGTGCACGGTCGAGAACAATGCCCGGCGTTGTAACGCTGCAGTGGCGCCATCGGCGCGTGCCGCGCCCTGCACGATGACCGCGTCGTCTCCCATCGATCCGCCGACGAAGCCTTTCTGGCCCGGAAACGCCGGCGTCGCGCCTTTCCGGATCACGATGAAGGTTTCGCCGTCGTGCTCCTCACGCCACGCGAAGTTGTGATGGTTGTGCACCAGCTCCAGCTCACGGCCACCGAGGAGCGAAACCACCTTGCGCGCCACCCATTCGCGTCCGGCATACGCGTACTCGCCGGCGAGCGTCATCAGCTCCCAGTAGTCGTGTCCCATCGACTTGGCGAGAGGGAGCAGCACCTCGCGCTCGGGGACGCGCTCGCCCCACTTCGCGCCCTGCGACAGTGCCAGGAAGCCTGACGCAATCGTGTGGCCGAGCCCGCGGCTGCCAAAGTGCACTCCAACCCAGATTGCATCCGACTCGTCGACGAAGACATCGACGTAGTGGTTGCCACTTCCAACGGTGCCGAGTTGCGACGCGCGCTTTGTCGCGAAGCCCTTCCCGGACGTGATGGCGGCAAAGCGTCCCAAGCTGCTGACTCGAACAGCCGATGATCGACCGGCGCGTCATCGGAGCGATTCTTCCGGCCGATGCCGAACGAGATGATGTCCTGGATCTCGTCCGCAATCTCGCCGAGGCGTGCGGCGAGATCCGATCGTCCATGAAGGGAGAGGTCGGTGCGAATGGCTGCATTGCCGCAGGCGATGTCGAAGCCCACTCCGACGACCGAGACTTGCTCGCGGTAGGCGGCGACACCGCCGATCGGCATCACGTAGCCGAGATGACCGTCCGCCATCAACGCGGCACGCTCCGCGCGGCTCGACACATCGGCGAGTTGTGCAAGGGTCTTCGGTTCGTGATCGCCGAAGGTGCGGTCTTGCTCATAAAAGAACTAATCCACCACTGAGGACACGGAGGACACTGAGGTTCAATCGTCACTGGACTGATCCTCCGTGTCCTTCGTGTCCTCCGTGGTGGAGAGTTTATCGCCCGGCGGTTTCGATCCGAATCTTCTGCAGTCCCTGCTCGTCCGCGTATTCGCGGTTGTCTTCGCAGATCTGCTCGAGGAGCGTGTAATCCGGCATCCGTCGATAGGCATACGTGACGGTCCACGGCTTCTCGAGCGTGACGGGGTCCTCCATCGTGATCTCGTTCCACAAGATGTTGGGTGCGACGAGGCGAATCCGTTCCCTGATTCGCAGCTGTTTGGAGTGCGGCGCGTTCTGATATCGAACTTCCTCTTTGATCCCGACGGTATCCACCACCAGCGTGTCGCCCTCCCAGTGCCCGACCGAGTGACCGTAAAATCCCGGCTCGACGTCGTCGATGGCCTTCTGGGGTCGATCGAGCAGGATCCGGCGGATTTGCGTAAACGCCTCCTCGATCACCGTGACCTGGCCCTTGCTTTGGAGAAACTCGATCGGAAACATCGCCGCCATCATGGAGGGCATGCCGTCCGGAAGACAGTGCGTGTAGCCGGTGGCCAGCGGCTGACCCTTGGCCTTCCGCTTGCGAGCAGCCTGTCACGCGCCTGCCACTGCTTCAGGTGCTCCGGGCTTGAGAGGCGGCGGCGGGTTGGGTGGCGGTATGGTCGGATCTTTCTGCTGCGCCTCGGTCCGGGGTCGAAGATATTCCCGTAGCGCTCGTAGGCTCCTGTGATATCCGGCGGATTGGACGCGGCCCGCTGCGCGCGCGACATCGAGTCCGGCGAGCGCCACCAGCATGCAGGCGATCGATCCAAGCTTTCTCGAGGACATCATTCCTCCGGCGTTCGCTTGAACGTGTTTATGCCGGGCACGCCGGGCTCCAGCTTTCTCCCGTCGGGCAGGACGACGTCCAAGAGCAGGCCGCCGGGCTGACCGCTCAACAGCGAGCGCGACGGTTGCTTTCACCTGATCACCTGCCTTGATCATGTTGGATCGCCAGCCGAGCCGCTGCATCGATGTTGATGCTCGTACTCGATGGTGAAGTGTGTCGTCTTGCCATCGGAGCCGGGCACGTCCATCTCGATATACGCATGCGGGTTCGTCCACTGGAACTTCGTGACCGTGCCTTTCAGCGTCAAGGTCCGCGTGTGATCGAACATGGCGAAAGAATGGTGGACCGAAAGCAGGGCCCGCTGCGCACAGACCAATCGGACACAACAGATAGGCTTTTATCCACTGGCGCTGGGCCCCACCCCCAGCGCGTACTGATGCGATGCCTCGCTTCGGATCTACCTGTCCCCAGCTCGGCATGGCCGCAGGCGCTCGCCTGTAGGCGTCTGCCAATATTCATGTCAGCCTTACCCCCAAGACCGCCAATTATGAAACAATGCGCGGAAACGGGCACCATCAAAGATCTACACGGAACATTTGAGACCGCGGCGTTACGCACCAATGCTCAAATCCAAATCATCGATCATTCGTTCACTGAGTCATCGATGACGGCCCCCGTTGGCACGATCGCTCGGAATTCATGGGGTCCGGCATCGCATTCTTCGACACGGCCATAGGTCGATGCGGCATCGCCTGGGCCGAGCGTGGGATCGTTGGCGTCCAGCTGCCCGAGTCGAACGACGTTGCCACACGGGCACGCATGCTCCGCCGGTTTCCGAACGCCCGGGAACTGAAGCCCCCTGCTGACGTGAGGCGGGCGATCGACGGGATTACCGCGCTTCTTCGCGGCGCGCCGAGCGATCTTTCCACGGTCACGCTCGACATGGCCGGCGTGCCTGCCTTCAACCGTCGCGTGTATGAGATTGCTCGCACCATTCCGGTGGGCGCCACGCTTTCGTATGGCGAGATCGCCGCTGCGGCTCGGCAAGCGTGACGCGGCACGGAGCTGTCGGGCAGGCCCTCGGACGAAACCCATTTGCGATTGTCGTGCCCTGCCATCGCGTGCTGGCAGCCGGCGGCAAGCTCGGTGGCTTTTCCGCAGCCTCCGGCATCAAGACGAAGCAACGCCTGTTGTCGATCGAACGTGAGGCCTGCTCACGGCGAAGAGTCAGGTACCAGACGCCCCTTCGGCTTCGATCCGATCGTCGCGGTCGAGCATCTGCGTGCGTCCGACCCGCGCTCGCGCGCGTGATTGACGCCGTCCGGTCCATTTCGGATGCAGCTGAAGAAGGCGTCGAACACCTTCACGCGTCCTCGCGGAGGCCATCGTCTACCAACAGCTCACGGGCAGGGCGGCGGCGACGATCTTCGGGCGGGTGTGCGGCACTCTTTCCGGATGCGAACGAAGGGCCTACCGCAGAACACATCATGCGGGTCTCCGACGACAAGCTTCGCGCTGCAGGGTTGTCTCGAGCCAAGCTGCTTTCATTGCGCGATCTCGCGCGGCGAACTGCGGCCGGCGAGATTCCGACGCTTGCCGACATCCGGAACATGGAGAACGAGGCGATTATCGAGCGTCTCACGGCAGTCCGCGGAATTGGCAGATGGACCGTGGAGATGCTGCTGATTTTCCGTCTCGGCCGTCCCGACGTTCTACCGTTGGACGACTACGGCGTCCGCAAAGGGTTTCGCGTTTCGCGCTCAGGAAGCGCGCGCTCCCCACGCGCAAGGACCTCGAAAAGCGTGGCGGCCGGTGGAAACCTTATCGCACGGTGGCGAGTTGGTATCTCTGGCGCGCCTCCAGAGTTGGCGAAGAAATCGAGCAAAGATTAGGTTGGCGCGGATTTGTAGCGTGCTAGCAAGGTCTGCCAGGAGCTCCGAGCCTCGCGAGATCTGTTGAAACGCGGGCTCGTTTCTCAGCGGGTCGAGCAACGGGTCGCGCACGTACCCACGGATAGCACGGCAAACCGGTACGCGCAGCATCTGCGAGCCAGCGTGGCCTCGGGGAACTCGCCGAGTTGTGCATAAGTCGCGCCCAGGCTGTTGGCGATGTGGTGATCCGAATAGCCGCCCTGCTGAATCGCAGTGATCAACGCTCGCGCTTCTGGGCCGGCTTGCCGCCTGGCGAGCAGGCTGCGCGAGAGCGGCCTGCGAACGTCGATCGCCTCGCGTGCTTCCTCGCAGAGCCAGGATCTCCTCAGCCCCCTTGGCATCGCCGGTGTAGTAATACGCCAGTCCGCGGAGATAGTTGAACGCCGTGCCTCCACTCAATCGCTGTAGCGTCCTCAGAACAAGAGACGCGCGTCCTGATACCGGCCTGCCAGCAAAGCTGTGACGCCGCGCGTTCACCAGCGTCTCGAGCTGATTCGCAGGGTCTGGGTTCAACGTCGCGGCTGCGGCTTGTAGCTCCGGGTTCGACCAGGTCGAGGGAGGCCGAGGTGGTAGAAGGCCGCCGCTCGATAGAGACGCGGTTGGTCGAGATGCGGGTTGAGCGCCAGCGCCAGACGGCTCTCTTCGAGCGCGCGCTCCCATTCCGAATTCAACCGCGCGATACACCGCGGCCAGCGCCTCGTGAGCCTCTGCGAGCTGTGGATCGATCTGCAACGCGGCCTGCGCCTCGCCGTTCGGCTCGCTCGTTCCACCCTCGACTTTCCGAGGCCGGCGCAAACCAGAAGCCCCAAGAGCGCGGACGCCAGCGCCACGCCGGCACGCGCCGGCGCATGAGTTTCGATCGAGCTTCAACGCTTCTTCGAAAGTATCGACGGCCTGCACGCAAACTTTCCGCCGAATACCTCGAGAACTGTGCCCGACCTCGTAGATAGCGCTCGTAAGCGGCGTGACGTTCTCCGGTGTATCGCCGAAACAGTCGCTCACGTTCCGCCGCGGTCATCTGGATCTTGAGGGCATCAGCGACTGATTGCGCGATTTGATCCTGCAGCGTCAAGGGAGATCGGACGCGCGAGAGGTCGTAGTGATCGCCCACACCGGCGCTCCGTCCTGCGCGCGGACCAGCTGAACGCTGACACGAAGCCGCTCGTTGGCTTCCTGGAGGATTCCAGTGAGCACGTAGTCGCTCGCCAGCGCCTTGCCGGCTTCTTGGGGTCGATGGACTCGTTTTCGCTGAGAACCCGCGCTGGTAGGCGCGCGGTATCAGCTGTTGAAGCCCGGCCAATCGCGTGATGATCGCATCGGGAATGCCAACGCCGAGGAATCTGGCCTCCTGCGAGACAGCAAGTGCGTGGAACGGAAGCACCGCGACAGCGATTTTCGCTGCCGGCTGCACGGCTTCGAGGCAGGAGTCGTGGCGATTGCCAAAACGGCGCCAAGCAGGATTGCGATGGTCGCGGCAACCGCGGCGATGCGAGCTGTTCGACGCGCGCCAGGTCCTGCCGTTTGCGGCGAGCCGACCTGCGTCAGAGCCTTCTGCCAGATCGGCCGACGACGAAAAGTCGGGTCGTTCGATCTTTCGAAAGCGCGCTCAAAATGACGTGCTCGAGCGAGTCGGACAGCTGAGGATTGATCGCTTTCGGCTTCGGCAGGCGTTCGACTGAGGATGGCGCTGACAAGCTCCGCGCCACGCGCGCGCCGGGGAACAACGGCCCGGCCCGTCGCAAGCTCGTATGCACGACGGCGCCGGCCGCGTAGACATCGGTTCGAGCGTCGATGGCTTCGCCGCGAACCTGCTCCGGCGCCATGTACGGCAGCGTCCCGGCGAATTCAGGCGTGCCGGTGCTCGTGACCGTCGGTTCGCTGGTGACGGGTTGCAGCAACCGCGCAAGTCCGAAGTCAGGATCTTCAGTCGGCCATCTTCGGTCAGCCGCAGGTTGCCCGGTTTCAGGTCCCGATGGACTATTCCATGTCCGTGAAGAGGCCACCAAACCGTCGGCGAGCTGCAAGCTCAAGTCACGAACTTCTGATTCTGAGAGACCACCGTCGCGTATGACGTTGACTGAGCGCCTTGCCGGAAATGAGTTCCATGACCAGAAAATCGATTCCAGCCTGGCTGTCCGAAATCGTGGATTGTGGCGATGTGTGGGTGGTTGAGTTTCGACAACGCGAGCGCTTCCTTCCTGAAGCGTCGCGCGCGCATCTTCATCACCCAAACTCCTGCTGCCGGCAACGCCTTCAACGCGACATCGCGATCGAGCCGCTCGTCGTGCGCGCGATAGACGACTCCGCATCCCGCCGGCGCCGATACGCTCGAGAAGCCGGTAGTGCCCTAGTGTCTGGCCGACTAGACCATCGTCTTCAGACTGGATGCGCCACCCCTCATCAAACTGTCTAACGACAGGCTCATGGCTCGTCGAACGTCCGCTCGTTCACTCTACGTACGCGGGCGCCTTCGGCAGCTTCGCGTGCGTCGCGATGTCGTGCTCGATCCAGAGCTGAGCCTTCTGCTGCTTCACGAACGCCTCGATCTTGTCTCTCGACGCCTTGGACTGCTCGGCGTTGAACTCGAAGGTTGGGATGCGACCGGTCGTCCGTTCCTCGGGGTAGTGATAGAGGTCGCCCGCCAGCAGAACGGGTCCAGTCTTTGCGAGCTTGACGAACACCACCTGATGGCCGGGCGTATGCCCGGGCGTCGATTTGACCACGACCGTGCCGTCGCCGAAGACATCGAAGTCTTCGTTGTTCAGAAGCTTTGTCTTGGCGTCCTTCAGCAGGTTGAAGTGAGTCGGCTGGATGATGCCCTGTGGTTTCTCGGCGAACATCGCGTCCCGCTCCGCCTTCTGCACGATCCAGGTTGAGGCGGCGAAATCGTTGGCGTTGGCCGTGTGGTCTGAGTGGTAGTGCGACAGGACGAAGTAGGTCACATCCGACGGCTTGTAACCGGCTGCAGCGAGCTGCGGCTTGAGCTGCTTGCTCGCCGACATGATGCCTTCGGTGACTGGACTGCCATCCGCCTTGAGCTGGCTGTCGGGGATGGCCCCGGAATCGAACATCAGCGTCCCTCGCGGATGCACGATCAGATATGAAATGTTTACGAAATCCACTTCCTTGAGCTCTTCTCTCGTGAAGTTGAACAGCTTCGGATCGAGGCCTTTGATGCCTCCGTTCTCGAAGATGTAGATTCTCGGAGTCTTGGGCGGCTGCGGGCGGCTCTGGGCGATTAGTGGCGGTGTCAGCAGCGCCGCGATCAGCGTAAACAGAGCGATTCGATTCGTGGCCATGGTCGGGCTCCTCAATTTTTCACTGGCGCAATCTTCATCAGTGCCGCGTTGTTCGCCAGAAGGATACTCCCGTATGATGGGCGGCCAGATCAGTGAACCATAGCCAAATCGCTGTGGCGCTGCTGCTCACGTTCGTGACGTGCAGCCGACCAGCACCTTCTTCCGTCGCTGCTCATCTCGTCGAGCGCACGCACATGACGATGGGGTCGGAGCTCCGGCTCACGGCCTGGACGTCCGATGAAGCAATCGCAGGCTCGGCATTTTCAGAGGTGTTTGCGGAGTTCGATCGCCTCGACAACCTCATGAGTGTCTGGCGTGAGGGCAGCGACATCCAACGCCTGAATGACGCGGCGGGCGATCATGCAGTATCTGTCAGTCGGGAATGCTGGAAGTGCTGCGGGTCGCGCGTCAGGTCAGCGAGTGGACAGGCGGGAAGTTCGACGTCACCTTCGGAGCTCTGTCGGGCCTCTGGAAGTTCGACCACGACCAGGACAACGTCATCCCCGATCGCGCCGAGCCTGTTGAAGAAGCTTCCACTGATCGATTACCGCGCGCTGGAAGTGAGACGAAGGGGCCGGGACGGCGTTTCTCAGGAAGAAGAGGCATGCGCGCGCATCTCGGCGGCATCGGCAAAGGGTTACGCCGTCGAGCGTTCGGCGGCCATTCTTCGACGGCGTGGGCTGCGCGATTTCATGATCCAATCCGGCGGCGATCTGTACGTCTCCGGCCGGCGGGGCGAACGGCCGTGGCGCGTGGGCATCCGGGATCCGAGAGGGCCGGCAGACAAAGTTTCGCGGCACTCGATCTGACGGACAGCACGTTCAGCACGTCAGGCGACTACGAACGCTTCTTCATCGAGAACGGGCGGCGTTACCATCACATCCTCGATCCAGCCCTCGGCGGAGCCCCGCCATGGCGTGCCGCAGCGTGACCATCGTCGCGGAAAGCGCCACGCTGGCCGACGCGTTATCCACGGGCGTCTTCGTCCTGGGTCCCACCGCAGGCATGGAGTTGATCGAGCGGCTCCCGCACGTCGAAGGCGTGATCGTCAGCGCGAAGAACGAGGTCCTCGTGTCGTCGGGTTTGCGGCCGCATCTCATGCTGCTGGCGCCGCCAACTGACGCACCGTGAATCACTCGGGCTCGGGGCCAGCCGTCTTGAGAATCCGATCGAGCTTCGTAATCCGGAGCAGCTCGCGCAGCCGCTTCGTGGCGTTGATCAGCTCCGAGCGTGGCGCCTCGCTGACGGTCGAGCAATAGGCCTGAACCAGCTCACCGAGCAGGAGGCTGTCCATGTATGACACATGGCCCACGTCCAGGAGGATCGAGCCGTGGCCCTGTTCGACCGCCTGCAAGCAGCCGCTCGCGAAGTGGAGTGGTTCCGTCAGCCGCGCGATCGCCTGGCCCTGGTGATGTGACGACAACGCTGTGATCGGACAGGGGAGTTTCCATCTGCTTTGGCCCTCGAAAGTGGGCCTGATTATGGTCCAACGGGGGAAGCAAATCAAATATCAGAGGCCCAAAGGAAAGGCACTTCAGAGCAGGACAAAGTCGCGCCAGTCTCAACTTCTTCGGCCGAACCACGGCGCGCCCATCCTGAAAACGCCGGCTAGCCAGCACCCGAGCAGGCGGCCTGTCGGATCCAGGTTTGCAGCACGGGCCCCCGCACCTGACGTGCGCCCTGGCCGGCTGACATGATCTGGAGGCGATCCCCTTTCTGCGGGTGCGGTGGCAGCCATGGCCTGATCTTTGCCAGGCGCCGACCCTTTCCGCGCAGTCGATCGAAGTCACACCGTTCGCGGGATATCGTTTCGGAGGGGACTTCTTCGAGATCGTTACCAGGCAGCCGGTCGACCTCGATGGTGCACCGGCGCGCGGGATCGCGGTCGATGTGCCGCTTTCGAACGGCGCTTCAAGTCGAAGGCTTCTTCACACACCAGGAGCGCGGAGGTCGCTACCCCAGCAAGACTGTTTGCCGCCGCAAGACTGTGGCGGATTACCGTCGATCATTGGCAGGGCGGAGGCTTGCAGGAGTTCAGCGGCAGGCGCATACGGCCGTTTCTCACCGGCACGCTTGGCTTGACTCGCTACGCGACCGAAGGCGATAGCGAGATCCGTTTCAGCGTTGGTGCCGGCGGCGCGCGTCAGCTGTTTCCGTTGTCACACATCGGCGTTCGTCTGGAGAGTCGCGTGTTCACGACCTTCGAAGATGCAGACGGTCGTCTCATTTTCTGCTCGTCCGGCTCGGGCACGTGTGCGTTCGCAATTCACGCCGACCTTGTCTGGCAGGCCGAGTTTACCGCGGGCTTTGGTTGTCAGGTTCCCCTGACTGCCTGCTGCCAGGCGCGACGATCACTGCAGAGACCGCCAGAAATTCAAACAAAGTTAGAGTAAGACATGCCGATGACACCTGTCGGTTGACGTCGCGGTGGGTGGCGGCGAATCGGGCCTTGGAGACGGAAAGTCCCAACCCGCTTTATTCCGATCCGTTCGCGCGGGAGCTGGCGGGAGAGCCTGGGTTTCGAGATGATGACGGCCGCGCGAGCGTCGTCGGACACGATTCAGGCGCGGCATCCGGACCCTTACCTGACGATTCGTGCGAAGTTCTTTGACGACTCGATACTCGGGATCGTGCGGAAATCGTCGATCCAGCAGGCGGTGATTCTGGCGGCTGGAATGGATGCACGCGGCCTGCGACTCGATTGGCCGGATGGATTGGTTCTCTTCGAAGTCGATCGCGACGAAGTCTTCGAACACAAAGGAAGCCGTTCTGACCCGGTTGCGCGCGAAACCCACGTGCGACAGGCGCATCGTCCGTGCGGAACCTCGCTGACCAAATGGACGGAGGCGTTGGTAAAGACTGGATTCGATTCGAACCGACCGTCCGCCTTCCTCATTGAAGGCTTGCTCGTGTATCTCGACGAACCGGCGGTGGCCAAGCTTTTGCAGACATCCGGATTGTCGCGAGCGAGGGCAGCTGGATGGGCGTCGATCTCGTCAGCAGGACCTGCCTCGCATCGCCCTGGACGGCAGCCTTTGTGTGACAATCTCAAGAAACTGGGGTGTCCATGGACCTTCGGAGTCGGCGACCCCGAGGTGTTCCTGGCCGACCACGGTTGGCGAGGCACGATCGTTGCAGGCAGGCGAGCCTGCGGCGAACTTCGGCCGCTGGCCGTATCCGGTTGCGCCCCGCCATGTCCCGGGCCTGCCCCGGACCTATCTCATCTCTGCACGGCGAAATCGCTTTTCCGCCTGATGATGATCCAGTGCGGGCACTTCTGCTGGTCCATGTAGAGCCGCTCGCAGTCAGTCACATCGCACGCACTCGGAGACGAGAATCTTCGGTCCCTGAATCGCGCCCCATTCGCATGCCTTCTCGCAGATTTTGCAGGTCTTGCACTCCTTCCAACGCTTGATCCGAGAAGACGCGTCAGGTTGGAGAGAACGCCGAGCGCCGCGCCGACGGGGCAGAGGTAGCGGCAGTAGAGGTTTCTGACGAAAACCGTCGCGACGAGAAGCACGCCGAGCGCGATCCACAGCGCCGTCGAGGCGTGAAAGCCGAACATCCAGAACGGCTCGATGTGCGGTAAATCAAGCGGTCGCTGCGTCGACGAGGAAGTAGCGCGAATGGCAGCCGGCAAGCACGACATATTTCACGTTCACCGCGTAGCGCTCGACGCCATGGCGGCAGCTCGCGCCGCCAGCTGTGCCGGCACGATCTTGTCCATCAGCTGCGTCAGCGCGCCGAACGCACAAAGGCGTCCGCAATGCAGCCGTCCCCAGAGGACCGTCGAGATGACCGGTGAAGACGGCGAGCAGATACCAGGCCAGAGCTGTATCGCAGAATGGGCAGGTTCCAGTCGAGCAGCGCAAAGACGTTGACGATCGAGATCAGCTGGCTCTTGGCGAAACCGAGGTAGGCGACTGTCACGGCAAGAGTCGCCACCTTCCATCGTTCGCTCTTGCGGAAGAAACCAACCAGAGCGAAGGCAATCGCTGCACCAAAGCCGATGAGATCCCAGGCCTGCGCGGCAAAGGCGTCCCGCCAACTTGGGACTTGCTCTTCCTCGTCCTCGAACTGCCAGGCGTTTGGCGAAGGCTGCGCGCCACTTTCGAGGCTGCGGCAGTGTCTGGCGCCGCCTGTGGCTGCGCGCCCACGAACGTAGGCCGCCGACAAGAACAATGCGAGGTAGAGGAGAACGGCGCAACGAGCCGCGGTCACTGGCAGGTCCCGGGCGGGGTAGGCGAAAGCTGTTTCGCTGACCCGGCGCGCGCTGTTCCGCACCGCTCTGCGACGCGCTGGTCACGCTGATGCCATTCGCCCTCGAGACGGCATCGATGTCCGAACCGACTTTGAATGGATCGCGGATCGTTCTTCCCCTTAGAACTGGGCCGCCAAATTGGGGCGGGTCGATCAGAAAATCGCCGTAAGGCTCGTGAGTGCTATCGACTACGATTGACGCCGAGCAGAGACTCCGTTCGTATCCAGCGCCCGAGGATTTTGATTGGGCCGTCGTGCGTGGCTCGTTCAGAACGGGTCGAGCTCGGCCCGGTGGCCAGAAGCACCAGCCCCGGCAACGTCTGAGCTCCGGTTCAGTCGGGTCGTTCAGGAACGCTTTGAAGTGAGGCGGGTCGCCGCCCTTTGGCGAGAACGCTGTCGCCGTCGGGAAAAGCCGCCCGAGCTGCCCCTACGGCTCAGGAAGTCGATTGGTGCCTGACCGCTGACTACCCGAAGCGTTCCCGTGACTCGAGCTTTGTGACTGCGGTAACGGCGATTCGCATGATTCGCATGGCTTCTTCTTCGGCCCGGAGGCCCGGGAGACCAGAGGCGGCGATTATATCGTGTATATTCGTGGCGTCTCAGGGGACGACATCATGCTCAAGTGCATTGCCTCGGCGGCGGCGATCATCGCTCTGCTGAGTGCTTACGCGATCGCTCAGACCACCGAAAAGAACCCGCTGGCTCGTGTAGAAGGAGCTTGCAGTGCAAGTTCACGGTCTATGCGGTTGGCGGCTGGAAGAACTGGGGAACCTCAGGCCGAGGTGAAGCAATCAAGCTTACTGTCTCTCGACGTCGACGAGATCGACACCGACGATGGCACCGCTCGTGACGGGGACGTCGGGGCCGGTCCATGTGACGGCGCTGCTGACGGTCAGCAGCCTGCACTTCATGGAGCGGACGGTGACCGGCTGCGCTCAATGTCACGACAGTCTTTGTGCCTGGGAGCAATGCACAGAAGCTTGCGGGCCGTTCTTTCGCGGCACGACTATCTTCCGATGAGCATTCCCGGATTCACGTCCAGAGCCGACCGGTCTCGCAGAACTACGGGTTCTGCGAAGCTCGGTCAATGACTCCGAGTCCTGGATGTTTGCGGCGGTCCGGTTCCTCCACTCGTCGGTGTCGTCGTCGGCTGTTATGCCTGGCGGTATTCCGGCAGCGGGGCCGTCGGCGGCCGACCGCAACGCGGATGGGCCCGGCGACCTCGCGGTCATGGCCGCGATCATTTCCATCGCCGCGCTGCTGGAGCTTGCCATGGGCCGGCCGCCCACCTACACGAAAGGTCCGGTCAGGCTGCTGGTCCGGCTGATATTCGAAGCAGACCAGAACTCCCGGCAGGTCGCTGACCCGTGCACTGGTGACCCATGTCGTCCGCGGCGCTCTGTTCTACCGGGCTGACCGTCGCCCTCCTCCCGCGCCAGTTTGGCGTTCGCGCCGTTGCCGCGACAACGATCGAAGCGGCATGGGAGGCGTACGAAAACGCCGATCAGGTGATCAGCCGCTACCGGACCGAGACGATTTCTCTTGGATACTACGGCGACAGCATCATCAATTCCGTGGCGGACATGCTGGCGTGTGTCGCGGGTTTCTTTTCTCGCGCGGCGCCTTCCGACGCGGGCCACCGTCTTCTGGGCCGCTGGCCGCCGAGCTGCTCTTCGGCCTTCTGGATCCACGACAACCTGACGCTCAACATCCTCATGTTGATCCATCCAGTCAGACGCGATCAGGCGATGGCAGATGGGTGCCTGTAGCCGCTCCACCACGAGGGGACACTGAGGACACTGAAGGATTGATGGAAGTCACAAACTTGATGGCTCATCGAAACGGAATGATCGTAGAAATCGCCGTCATCACCGGATCAGCCCGTCGAAGAAGCGTTGTGGAATGCGGTGCATGACCCACAAGCCGATGAGGCGCCGCAGATGACCGGTAGAACCATCGTCGCGTCGAACAGCAGCGAGGCTGGCGTGAAGAGGCGATGGGCGGCGTAGATGGGCAGCTTCGCGATATTGACGACAGAAGAACCAGGCTCGGTCGCCACGAACTGTTCCTTCCTGGTAGCTGTTTCGTCCATCAAGTACATCGCTCATCACTGGGTCCGGCGGCGTTGGCGACTGTCGTCGCAAAGCCGGCGGCGATGCACCGTAGGACGATGGGTGGCCGCCGACCACGAGTGCCGGGGTTCCGGCGGCGCAGCAGGTTGACCGCAAGCATCGTTGAGGACGATGACGGGCGAGGATTGCGACGCAGGACCGGCTCGTTGAGTGCTCGGCGCACTTAACCCGCCCACCACCATGCCTGCGGCAACCCGGGAAATCAGGAGAACAGCGTGCGCGACTCGGCCTGGCATGGCGTCGCCTAGTGAGCGCGACGGCGAAGATATCGCCTGTCGTCAGAATTGGGAGCCCGGTCAGGCGGCAGCGTGGCGCGCGTCGCCGACAACGTCGTCACCATGAGCGGGACGGTGAGCGTGGCGGCGCCGGGGGCCCCGAGTCTTGGCGAGCCACGATCAGCACGGCGCAGAAGCCGCCAAGCAGCCATTGCCAGACGGCCAGATCAGGCATCGGGCTGCCATTATGCGCAGAAGTCGACTGAAATCAGTTGATCGACCTTGCGCCAGCGCGAAGTCTTCCGCGTCGAGACCAAATTGCACCCGGGACGTTGGTGGCCGAGGTGCGCAGGCTTCGACTGCTGGATTGCGTCTCCGCGTCAGGATGATGTCGTCTGAAGAACCTGAATTGTGCGAATAGCTGTCGCGTATACCGAACGAGCAGCTTGACGCCTTCTTTCCACAAACTGCGCAGCGGAAAATCCTTCGGGTGTTCCCCAGGCCGAGGGACCCACTTCAGCACAGTTTCCGTTAACGCCGCGAGGGCGCCAGCCAGTCGTCGCGGCAGTCTCAGCGTTACGCCTTCCAGCGCAACGCGGCCAGTGGTGGTTCGCCGCGAGGCTCAATTACGGCTGACTGGCCGAGTCTCCTCGAAGCGTTCAGAAAACCGACGCGAGCGTTCTGGCGTCGCTGCGAGTCAGCTGCCAGTCGATCGGACTGCGACGCCGCACCTCGTCGTCAGACCATCGTTCCCGCATCAGGCCGATGGGAGAGTGTCTCGAAGTCCCCATCAACTTGAAATGCCCGATCTCATGCGCCATCACGTGACCGAGCAAGGTTCCTGTGATCCGGATTGGGTCCGGCCGGCCATCGCCTCGATCCGATCCTGCGAACACGGTCGCGAGACAATCGGCATGGTTCTGCACGTCGACGGACAGATATCCCAGCCGGTCGTCGCCCTGCTTCGATCCCGCGTTGACAATTCGAATGATCACCTCTGAGACTTCGAGCGCGCCGTTGCACGACGCGCCGGGAGCGTCAGGGCGGGGCCGCCGACAGGTCTCGCCAGCTGATATCGATACCTGCTGGTTTGAGGACCGCCGAGACGGCGTGGCGAGCAGTGGCCAGGCGGTCTGAAGCCAGGCCGACACTGTAGCATAGATGCCGGATGATGAGCGGCGGCTGCGTCACCGGGCCGCCAATCGCTTGCGACGGCAGAAGCGCGCCGCCAATCGCAGTCACCACGACAAACACTGCAGTCCCGCGCATTGAGTCGCTCTCTTTCGCAGTCCGGCGTGATGCCGGTCCGGCGACTATCGCGTTGGCGCCTCTGTTGCCTCAATGACGGGAAGGTGACCGAAGGTGAAAATGTTTGTGACCCGGTATCTCACTGAGAGAAACGCGGTTGTGTGAAGTTGAGGACCTCGTGCGGCATGGGCCGGGCGGTAGGCCCAGGAAGCAGTCCATTCAGCGATTGGCCTGCGTGCCGAGGCGGCGTCTAAAGGATTCTGATGAGGACTTTGCTACGGAGCAATGCTACGTGTCGAAGCCAATGGCGAAAAGCGGATCCAGTGTCTCCGATTCGGGAGGGTTCCGGTTTGGACGATTTGCGCTCGACGTCCGCTCCCGCGAGTTGCGAAAGGACGGCCTGCGGATTCGCCTTCAGGACCAACCCTTCGACGTTCTCCTCATGTTGCTGCGGCAGCCAGGCGAAGTGCTGACGCGCGACGAACTGCCGGTGCCGGTTGTGGCCGGAAGGAACTTTTGTCGATTTCGAGCACGGGCTGAACGCGGCCGTCAAGCGGTTGCGGGCCGTGATTGGCGACAAGGCCGATCAGCCGAGATTCGTGGAAACCCCTGCACCGGCGCGGCTACCGATTCATTGCACCAGTGGAGCGGATTGGCGCAGCCACCGTCGAGCGACCTGCGCGTGAAGCCTCGACTGGCCGTCCTGCCGTTCGGTGATTTGGGCGGACAGGAGAACCACGCGTAAGCTTCAGTGAAGGCGCTGACGGAAGAAATGATCATCCAGCTCGGCCGCTTGTGCGCGAGATCGACTCGCCGTGGTCGCCAGCAACTCAGCCAGGGCTGCGCGAAGCAGGCCGGTACAGTTCAGGGGATCGGCGAGATTCTTCACGTAAGCCACGCTGCTGGATGGAACAGTTCGCCGCGATGCCAATCGTGTCCGGATCAGCGCGCAGCTCATCGAGGCAGGCACGGAAACGCAGGTGTGGGCCGATACCTACGAGCGCGACGTCTCCGACTGTTTTCAAGTGCAGGCCGGAAGTCGCGTCGCGGATCGCTCACGCGCTCACACTCGAGCTGCTGCCGGGCGCGAGGCGGGATGGCCGGCACGCGTCACCTGGCGGCTCACCAGGCGTATCGAAGGCCTTTACCACTGGAACCGAGAGGTCGACCAGGGGCTCGCTCAGGCTGTGTCGCATTACGAGAGAGGCGCTGGCGCTCGATCCGACGTTCGCGTCGGCTTACTCTGCGCTCGGACGCGCCTACGTGGCGGCAGCCGGCTATTACATGCGTGAGCCGCGGCAGGCTCTCAGGCTGCTCGTGCCGCGGCCGTGCGTGCCCTCGAGCTCGACCGCACCGACGCGAATGCGCATCTCACATTGGCGGAGGTCCATAAGTCTTTCGATTGGGACTGGTCCAGGGCTGAAGAGAGTACAAGCTGGCGCTGTCGTTCAATCCGAGCAGTGAAGCGGTGTACGCTTGTACGGGTTGTTCCTTGCAGACCGCAGACGCCCGGCCGAAGCAGCAATCTCCTCAGTTCGTGCGTACGACCTCGATCCCCTGTGCCTCGTCGTCAACACGAGCGCGGCATGGGTTCGGTACTGGACGGCGACTACGTCGAGGGCGGTCGAGCGGTGCCGCCACACGCCTGGTATGCGCGCCAACTTCGTTCCGGCCAACCGTGTGCTCGCGGCGGCGCTGTTCCAGATGGGTCGAACTGGATGAAGCAATGGCGATACTCGAGCGCGCGGTTGCAGACAACGAGGATCCGGTGTCGGTGGCGTGGCTCGTTCACATGCTCGCCAGCACGCGTGGCGAATCCTGCGCGGCCGCCCGGATGGAGTGCTTGAATTCGGCCGCCTCCCATCGATACGTATCGTCATATCACCTGGCTTTTGCCCACCTTGGCCTCGGGCACATCGACCGTGCCCTGGAGTCCCTGCGGGAGGCGTGCGAGGCGCGGGACCCGTCGGTGACGAACCTGGCCCTCGAGCCGAGATTCGAGCCCTTCGCGCCGATTCACGGTATCGTAGTCTCGTGGCTCGGCTGGGTCTGCCGTGAGAACGCTGATGACGCTAGACAACGTGTACTGCGCCGCATCGGGTTGGTGCCGTTCGAGACCGAAGCGGGACTCGGCCCGTGTATCAGTAATCTCGCGGGCAATCGAGCGCAGCATCACAAGGGCGGCTTGACGCCCGGGACGCGATTGCCGGCCGAGCGCGAGCTCGCACGGGCGCTGTCGGTCAGCCGCGCGACCATCGTGAACGCCTATCGGGATCTCGAGTCGCGGGGGCTGGCGCGTGGCTACGTCGGTCGTGGCACCTTCGTGTCGGCGGCGCCCGACACATCTGGCGCACCTTTCGCCTGGCGCGGAAAGATTGCGACGACCGCACTGCGAGCGACGGATTCCCTGATGCGGGATCTTGTGGCCGGATCGACAGATCCCGCCTTGATGTCAGTGGCTGCCGGCATGCCCGCACTGGAGTGCTTTCCTGAAGAGGCGTTTCGACGCTCGCTCGATCGCGTGCTGCGGCGCGACGGTCGAGCCGTCTGGGGATCACGGAGGCACCGAAGGGCTTCCGGCACTCCGCGATGCCATCGCCAGGCGGTTCGGCGCGCAGACCGAAAACGTGCTGCTTCTTGCCGGTGCGCAACAGGGTCTGGATCTTCTCGCTCGTTGCCTGATCGATCCAGGCGACACGGTGATCGTCGATCGGCCGGGTTATCTGGGTGCCATTCACACGTTCCGCGCGGCGGGTGCGCGGCTCGTCGGGTGGGATGTCTTGCGCCACGATCCGGACGAGCTCGAAGAACAGCTCGTTCGCTATCGACCGAAGCTGATTTACACGAATCCCACGTTCCACAACCCAACCGGATGGACGATGTCCACCAAGTTGCGACGCGAGTTCCTGGCACTGGCGGCCCGTCACCGGGTTCCGATCATCGAAGACGACACCTACCGGGAGCTCCGCTTCGATGCGGTCCCGCCGCCGTCGCTGCACTCGCTGGATACACGATCCATCGTCATCAATTTGAACAGCTTCTCGAAAGTGCTGGCGCCGGGCCTGCGATTGGGCTGGCTGATCGCCGCGGAACCGATTCGTCGATCAGCTCGCGCAGATCAAGCAGCGCGCCGATCCGCACATGCAGAATCTCGCTGCAGCTCGTCGATCAGGAGTTCCTCGACGATGGGACCTTCGACGAGCATTTGCGCCGACTGCGCAGCGAACATCGTCAGCGCCGCGACGGCGGTGGCGGCGGCGCTCCTTACGGCATCGCGCCGACAGCTTGCTCCAGTGGACAACGCCCGAAGGCGGCCTGCAATAGTTCTGGTGCCGGCTGCGTCCGCGAGAGTCAGCGCGGCCAGCGCGTGTTGAAGCGGGCGCTCGCCGACTCGGTCGCGTTCGTTCCACGGTCAGGCCTTCTACGTTGATCACGCCGGCGACAGGGAGCTTCGTCTCTGCTTTCGAGCGTTCCAGCGACGCGCGCCGACGACGTCGCGCGAAGACTCGTTCGAAGCATCGCCGCAGTCCGGCGCGAGACGAGCCCTGCGCCGCCTCTCGTTGCGATCGTCTAGCCCCATTTTCCGCTTGCAGGCGACGCCGACCAACAACATCGGTTCATCCGCAGGCGGTGGGAATCCCGCACTCGCGGCAATCACAGAGAGTGCGTCATGGCCGTATTTCATCCCCATACCGTGAAGTGCATTTGTGGGCAGACGTTGACCGTGCTGCTGGCCGACAGCATCAACGTCAAGCGATCGCCAGAGGCACGGGAAGATCCTGCGCTGGGAGTTGCATCGCACGACGTGCCCGGCGTGCAAGCGTCAAATGACGGTCGAGAAGCCCTTCTATTACACGGACCTGACCAGAAACGCATTCTTCAAAGTGTTCCCGCGCGGCGAGCGGCATTTGTGGAAGCAGGCTTCCGCCGATCTCGATACCGCTTCTTCGCTGGTGCCTGACAGCGTCGCTGTCTCGAAAGGACGCACGCTTCGCGTGTTGTTCGGCATGGACGAGCTGCGCGAGAGCTGGTCGCCCAGGATGCAAACATCGACGACCGCGTTCTGGAACTCGTGAAGGTGCTCCTCGTTCACGAGCATCCGGTAACTTCTACGCCGCGCGAGGCTTCGTCTGGTGCTCGACGCCGTGAAGAAGGAGTCCTTCGAATTCAACGCCCTGTACGAGCATCATCAGCAGCGTTTCCGCCTTTCTATTCCTCGCGAGAAGGTAGACGATGTCGTTGGTAAGACCGATGAGCTGAAAAGCTGGGTCAAAACTGCACACCCCACGGGAAGCATCTTCGAGCAGTCCGACCACTGGGTCAACATGTGGCGCTGGTCACCACAGCCAAGTGCCCTGGACCGGCTGAAGGCGTACGCCGCCCAGATCCGCGCCGGAGCCAACATCAACACGAAGAACGCGGCCTTCAAGCAGATGCTGGCGGGATTGCCCCGCGGGAATCACCTATCCCCCTGGGCCAAGCAGGATCTCAGGACGCTGTTCGAGTACGCCAAGGCCAAGAAGCTGCCGCTTCAGGACCAACTCTTCGAAATTCGTTTCGGCATCGAGCTGGAAGACGACTGGTCGATGAACGACGACCCCGAAGACATCGACACGTTGTGGAAGCTCTTGCGGGATCTTCCCGATACGAGCGTCGAAGGGAACACGAAAATTCACGCAGTTCTTCTGAGCGAGGGCCAGGGCGGGGGCGCTGCAACGCCCGAGGACCTTCGACATCAGCATTGGATCCGAGGAGCTCACGAACCGGGAGAAATTCGAGGATGTCATGCGGCACGAGGTCGGGCATGCCGTTCATACGAGATGAAGAGCGATCTGGTGAACGACTGGCTCGAGTCTCGATTCGGGTGGCGAATCTTTGGGACGAACGATGCCGATATAGATCAATGGGTGGGGCTGATGGGGGGTGGGGCACGCTGTCGGGGGAGCGAACGGGCGGACGTCCGCCAGCCACCTCAGAACGGCGGCCGGCGGTGGCGGAGCTGGCAGCCGGGGCCCCGCCGGCCGGTCCCGCCGGCCATCCCTGGACAGGTCGAATTTCGGTCCGCGACTGGCATTCGAGCGATCCGGCGCCTACTGGTTCCAGAACTATGCCACGCGGTACCCGGCGCGGACAGCGCGCCTTCTTCGCCGAATTTCTGCACTGCACGTTCATGGCCGTCGACACCAAGACTTTGGAGCTCGTGGCCGAGATGCCTGACGCTTATGCGTCCATGTCGCACTTCGAGTTTCTTTGCCGAACCGCGTACGCGCGTGCTACGATCTCGACGACCCCAAGCGTTCTGATGATTCCGGCACGAACGTGTCGAAGTGGATCGCGACGAACCTCGGTGCCCGGAGGCGGGCGCGCCGATGGCGGACACCGCTCGTGCAAAGCGTGAGTGGGAGACCGTGGTCAGGCCGCGCCGACGGCCAAAGAAACGATAACTCATGAATTACCGCTGGCTCGCCTCGGGACTGTTCCTCGTGACTCTTGCGACGCTGATGCTCGAGATCCTCGACTCGCGTCTCCTGTCGGTCCTCACGTGGTATCACCTGGCGTTCTTGACCGTGTCGTTGGCGATGCTCGGCGATGGCAGCCGGTGCGGTGCTCGTGTTTGTGAGCGGCGAACGCCATACGGAGCAGCGCGCGATTCGGGAACTGCCACGCGTCACGGTCTTGTTCGCTTTGGCCATTCCCGTTGATGCACATGGGCAATTTGTCGCTGCCCATTCCGCTGCTCGAACAGTTCAGGGTGCGAGAGGTGGGCGCGATCGTGATCGCCACGATCTTGCTCGGGCTGCCGTTCCTGCTGGCCGGCGTCGCGGTGACGCTGGCCTTGACGAGATCGGGAGGGTCGACCAGTCGCCTGTATGCGGCGGATCTGTCTCGGTGCTGCATTGGGCTGCTCTGCGTCGTGGTTCCCTCTGCTCGATCGAACCAACATCACGTCGGTGGCGTTCGCGGCGGGCGCAGTGGCTGCAGCCGCGGGCGCGTATTGCTTTGATCGCTTCGCCTTGAGTCCGGCTGGCGAGCGGACGCCACGGATCGAGTCACGCTAGTCAGAGCGGCGACCGGCGCTGGTTCAGCGTCGCCCTGTGCCTGGGCTTTCTGGCGGCGGCCGCGTTGAATGCCGTCGCCAAACCCGGCATCGGCGTGGTCTACGCCGAAGAACCGCATTTTCCGGGGAGCCAGCGTCGATACGGCCGGCAAGAACGAAGAGCGCGTCGAGTGGTCGGCATGGAACACCACCTCCTACATCGCTGATCACGCCATCGTTTCTTCGGACCGGCCTTCTACTGGGGCCCGCGGTCGCGGGCAGAGCAGTTCCAGGCGACGTCGGCCTGGATTCTGATCGATGCCGACGCGGGAACACCCATCACCAAGTGGGACGGCAACACCGGGAACCTGGGATGGGGTGTCGCACGACGTCACGACGCTGCCATATCACCTGCGGAAAGGGAACGCCGGCATCATCGGCGTCGGGGGTGGGCGCGACATTCTGTCGGCCCTCTGGGGCGGCAATACGTCGGTGACCGGCATCGAGATCAACAAGAACCTGCTTCGAGCGCTCGAAGGGCCGTATCGTGATTTTGCGAACCTCGTGAACCGGCCGGAAGTTCAGCTCGTCCACGGGGAGGCCCGCTCGCAGCTGAGCCGGACCGACAAGCGATTCGACGTCCTGCAGATGTCTCTGATCGATACGTGGGCATCGACCGGGGCTGGTGCATTCCGCCTGAGCGAGAACGGGCTGTACACCATGTGAAGGCTGGCGGTTGTTCCTCGATCGCCTCACGCCCGGTGGACTGTTCAGCGTGTCGCGTTGGTTCTCGCCTGGCGCCACGTCCGAGACGAGCCGGCTGTTGGCGCTCGCAGTCGCCGCGTTGCTCGACCGGGGGTTCAACGATCCGCTCAGTCACATGGCCATGCTGTCGAGCCACAGCGTCGCCACGTTGATTGTGTCGAACCAGCCGCTGACCGACCAGAGGATCGCGCCGTCATCACCAAACTGGCCGACGAACGGGAGTTCGACGTCGTCGTTGTCGCCGTGGAGCGGGGCCGCCAATCCTTTTCTGTCTGGCATCGTGAAATCGTCGTCAAGTCCTGAACTCGCACGCCGCTATCCGTCATCCGATGTTCGACTTCACTCCCCCACGGACGAACGACCCTTCTTCTTCAATACGCTGAAGCCGAGCAGCTTCCACAAGGCGTTCGATGTACTCGCCCGACGGGGTCATCGCGGGAAATTTGCGCGCCACCTGGACGCTCGTCCTGCTCTTCATCATCGCGACGATTCTCGTGATCGGCATCATCATCTGGCCGCTGTTCCGCTCGGGTCTTCCGACCATGGAGTCGAGCAGCTTTGCCATGTCGGTGGCGTAAGCTCCGGGATAGATCGGCGTCGGCTACATGCTGATCCAGATTCCGTTTCTTCAGCGTTTTTCGGTCGTATCTCGGCCACCCGACTTATACGTTCCGCCATCATTCTTTTCTCGATGATCTGCTTCACTGGCATCGGCAGCTTGGTCTCGGATCGATTTCCGATTGAACGCAATCGGTGGGTCCTCAGCTGCCGCTGGCGATCGGCGCCGCCGTTCTCGTGCTGATCTACGCGATTCAGCCGATCATGGACGCGACGATTCAGTTCGGGCTACCCGTCCGATCGCTCGTCGTGATCGCGTGCAGCGCCCCGATTTCGGTGCTGTTGGGCTTTTGCTTTCCTGTGGGGATGACGCTCGTGGGCCGGCTCTCGCCGGACGCGACGGCCTGGATGTGGGGTGTCAACGGAGCCGCGGGAGTTCTGGCGTCAATTATGGCGGTCCGCTGTCTCGATGTGGTTGGGGATTCACGTCAATCTGCTGGCGGCCGGCCTTCTTGACATCCTGCTGCCGCGCTGCCGGCGCACATGTTGGAGCGTAAGGCGTATGGCTCACGTGCCTGGCAACCAGGCGCTGGGAACCAGGCACGTGGAGAATGGAATCGGCTCGCCTACTGCGTAGCCGTCTTCGCCGCGTCGCCATGATCTTGAATCCAGTTCCGGAAACGCACCGCCGCAACGGCGGAGTCGGCGTCGACCTCGGTCACCTGCACCACTGCCGACGCTTGACGTCATTCTGGCGGATGACCTTCCCCGACGCCGGGTCTTTGATTTCGCGCGACACGCGCTCGATGCTCAACTGGTCGCCGGCCTTTGACGCCAGCTTTCGACCCGACGTTGAGAATCACCTGGTTGCCCCCGACCGCGGCAACGAGACCTTCGACGACGACAGCATACGGACCTGCAGCTTGCTGTTGCCGGCGATCACCTTCGCTGCTCAGTTGTTCGGTCGCGAGCTTCGTTGCTTCACCGATGATCGTGGCCTGAAATTCGCTGCTGCCGAAGTTCGCTCCACCAGCGCCGGCACTGAACCCATGCCATGTTCCGGCCCTCCGGTGAGCGACGTGCTCGTGCGCTTGGACTCACCCTTGCCTTCGGCGCCCGCTAGCATCTCGGCCGTGTCGATGTCGACGATGCGGGCAGTCAGCGCCACAATCGCCTTCGAATTCTTACGATTGACGCCGCCAAGTCCGAATCCTCCGATGGCGCCGCCGACGCCACCAAGTCGCCGTGGTTTCGTGTCGTTGCCAAACTGCGTGATGCCTCCCGACGATGATCAGCGTCCACGCCCAGCAGCTTTCCAATCTTTGCGGCCGACGTTGCATCCGCGCGGGTCGCCGTTCGAGAAATTCTGTTCGGCGAGGATCTTGTCGAGAGACTTCCGCTCGATGATCGGAATACGTGCCGTCCTTGATGAGATACGATCACGAGCGAGGTCCGCGACGCCTTTGCCGACGTCGATGTCGGTGCCGAATATCGAGGCGATGTAGTTGTGCACGGTGCCGTAGCTCGAAGTCGAATACGGCCACGCGCTTCTTTCCAGCGCTGCCGTCGTCCTGACTTGTGGAGCAGGGTTTGGGCGCTCGCCACCGTCGCGAAGAGCAAGCCCAATGGCGCACGCCAAGCAACTCAGTCGTTTCATACGTCCCTCCGCGCCGGTGTAGATCGGAAATCACTTGATTTCCGGGATCGCGACAATCTCGATCGACATGTAGTGCTTGTTTCCGGTCGTCAACGCTGAGCTGGAACTGCTCAGCACTGCATTCGCGAGCGATTCCGCAAGCGATTATCGGCACTTCAAGCCAGGACAAACGTCACCAGGACGGGAACTGAACACCTGATGGATATCAGCGCGTTCCGGCTCATCCGTCACGGCGTGTTTCTGAATACGCGCGTCGGGGAAATCGCGCGAACTGGATGCGCGCCGTTGCGCTGCGCGCTTCTTCCGACGGTCAGGTAAGGACCAACCACGACGACTGTACCAGGAGGATCCGATCGTATCGAACGCCGGAAGACTCAGATTCACCAGCTCCTTGGCCATTTCGGTCGCCAGCTGCTGTCCCTGAACGAGGCTGGCGATGATGACGAAGCTGTTCAGTGGCCGGCAGCTGCCCGACTCGTGGCGACGATCCGGCACTCGCCACCCCCGGGTTTGGGGCGGCCGGGACCGGCGCCGGGGTTGACGTCTGGGGCGGAGAAGACGAGGTGGCACGCGTGCGGCGGCAGGTGGGCTTGGCGGGCGACTTTGGCTGTCCGACAGAAAGAGACCGACAACCCAGACCCCTGTCAGGATCGACCGCGATCGTGCTGCCGTCACAGCGATGGGGACCTGGCTTGAGTTTGATTGAGTGGAGCTGGTGCGGCCGGAACCTCCATGTTCAACCGGTGAGCCGCCTCTGTCATCGCGCCCTGACCGATTCGACGAGCGCGTTTCTCGAAAGCGACCTGAAATGCGCGGTCGCACAGCTGATCGATCGTTCTGGGATTGCCTTGACAGCGCCGCGGCGATCACGCATCGCGGCCGGGGCCAACCACGCGAGGTCGACTGACTCTCGGTCCGACCCGCAGCGAGCTTGTGCTGGATGTAGGGCGCAACTTCCGTCGTCATCAACGGCTGCAGCCGGCACCAACGCGCAAACCCTTTGCTCGAGTTTCGCTGCTTCAGGTCGCTCGAAGAGGGACTCCAGCGCCGGCTGCCCTATCAGGATCACCTGCAACAGCTTTCGGAGCCGGCCAGCCTATGTTTCCGAGCGTCCGAAGTTGGGTCAGGAGCCCGGTTGCGCTCGATGAGCATCATCCAGCACCAGAATGGCCCGGTACCCTGAAGCCATCGACTGGAGGAAGCGATTCAGCCTCGCCACCAGCTCGGGTAGTCCCTCCCGGCGCTAGGCTATTGGCCAATCCTGGCCGGCCGGCAAGCCGAGCAGCATCCGCCCAGGACATCTTCGGAGGTCAGAAGAGCACCGGTCGTCGCCGATATGAATGATAGGAAGGTGTGGAACTGACAGCGACTGCAACAGGTAACGGCAGAGGGTCGTCTTTCCCGATCCACTCTCGCCGGTCAGAACGATCAACCCTTCGCCAGTGCAAAATGGCGTCGGTGATCTGCGCCTGAACGCTCGTCTGCGATCGGCCGAGGAACACCACGCGTGGTGTCGATCCTCGGATCGGAACGGCGACGCCGTCAGCCCGAAAATGCTCCTCGTAGGCGGAGTTCGGCGGCGGTACAGATGAAGACGGCGGCCTGTTGGATTCGATGTTCGTATTATAAGCGTGGGGTCCTGAGAAGGTATCAGAGAGGCTTGTGGTCGTCCGTGGCCAGTGGCACCGGTATCCAGCCCGCACGCACGAGCTCGGCATACTTGTCCTCGGCGCCTCAATCGCATCGGCCCACGTCCGAAAACGGCGAGCGTGGAATCCCAGACCGTTGAGAATGAACGCGCACACTCCATCCGTTTCGACCTTGATTCTGGAGCGTACAGTCGATCTGCCACTTTCGCTTGTGCATCGTCCACAGTAGTTCCGGTTCGGATGCGACCGTCTCGGTCGATTTCCGCGACGCCAGGGCAGCACGTTGTGGACGCTCTCATAGTCCGGCTCGTACCAATCCGCAAAAAGGCAAGAATCGATCCCGCAGTTCACGGACCGACAACCCACCCCAAGTGATTGAAAACAAGGCTTCCCAAGGAAATGCTCGTCGCGAGGATACGGCCAGATTTCAAAAGTTCCGATGCCTTTGTTCCAGCCTTTTTCTGAAGTGCTGGCGGTCAGGTCGTCTTCGGTGCGACGTTCGACGTGCTGCGAGTGGCGCGGGGCGCGGCGACGGAATTGCCGCATCTACTGGTCGAGCGCCATCTGATGCGTTGATCGATCGAACAACGGTTGAGATGACGCCGAAAAATCTTCAATCACTGGTGTGATCGCAGGTCGAATGTTCTTGCGCTGAAACGATCCGCGGCGTATCTTGACTTCACAATCATGCACGACCAACCGGAGGATCGGTGATCGCCGACCGCGAATCCTTCTGCCAACAGCCCAGACAAGCTCGTGAAGCGTCAGGGATGACGCTGGAAGCTATCGCCGAAGTCAGCAAGATTCAGACTTCGCTGCTGGCCGGTCTGGAGCTGCGGCGATCTTTCCAGATGGCCGTCGGGAATTTATCGCCGTGCGTTCGTTCGCGAATCATGCGGCGGCCATCAAGATCCCTTCATCCCGATGAGGTTGTCGGCGACTTCGTGCGGCTCTTTCCCGACGACGTGGCTGTGCCAGACGTCGTCGTGTGTGACGTCACGGCAACGACGGCCCCGGCGCAAACCGGCTGACGCTTGCGCTCGATTCGCATTGGTTGATAGTGCCTACCCGCACCGGCACACTGGCAGCGATCGTCGATTTAATCCTTGTGCTATCGATGGCAAGACTGGGGTTCCTGCTGGCTGGAAGCTACTGGACTGTGACGGCTGTCGTCGCGCTCGTCTACTACTCGCTTGCGACTGCGTGCAGTAGCGACCTTCGGATCATACCTTACTGACGTCACGACCCTACCTCCGCTGGCGCTCCCTTTCGGTCGTGATGGCAGAGCCAGCGGCCTTGGATGGACCGCGCCTTGTCTTTCGTCGATTGGAACAGCCCGACCACGTATCACCTGTTCTCAGTCAGCTCCACGATCTTGGCGAACCGGTCGACCTCGACACGGAAACGACGGTTGGCCAGAGCTGGCGAGCTGCGTCGAACTGACCGGGTGCGCCTGAGCCCTCCCTCCTGTTCCACTAACGTCCCGGCGGTGTACTGCGTCGACTTCTTCACAGCCTGATCGACTTCTTCTGGTGTGATCAGCACGGTGGTCTTGCTCGACACGACCCCGCTGGCGGCCAGAGCGAGTGCAGCGCTGCCGCGGCGGTGCTGTCCGGAAGGTCTGCGATGGCAAACACGTCGGTTTCACCGAAGGCGAAGTATAGGGTTTCCATTTTTCCGCCGAGTCCTTCAACGAGCGCCGTCGCAGCCCGACGCCTCTTCGTCCCGCCGTCTTTGAGCAACCCCTTTGCACCTCCGCCGTGTAGTTAACCTGAAGCAAATACTTAGGCATCGTGAACCTCCAATCGAATGTCCAAAACGATAGGGTCGACTACGGGCTGCTGATGACGCCCTCACAGCCTCTGTTGAGGTTGGGACAGCATCTCAGCGTGGCTGTCGCGAGCAACCATCTTGGACAGGCCGCTCCGCCCTTTTCTTCCCAAAATCGCCAAAGGCGGGCTAGAGTGTAAGGCTCGATCAGACTGAGAGGTCGAAAACTATGTTTGTCTCGATGAAACGTTTGGCGATCGCAGGTTCGATAGCGTTGGCGCGATGCTGGCTGCAACGCTGACGGTCAGCACGCAGTCACTGCCGAGCTGCGATCCGGACAACGGCGGGATCAGCTGCCCGCCGGGTTCTGCGCGCTGGTCGTTGCGGACAACATCGGCCCGGCGCGGCACCTGACCGTTGCGCCCAACGGTCGACGTCTTCGTGGCCCTTCAAACGACCGGTGGAAGGGGAGCGCCGCCGACGGGCGGTGGTGCGTCGCGCTCCGCGATACCGACCGGCGATGGCCGCCTCGAGACGCAGGAGACGGTTCGGCAGCGGCAGCATCACCGGCATCGCGCTGCGGAACGGCTATCTCTACGTCGCGCAAATTCAATTCGATCGAGCGGTACAAGATGACGGCTGGACAGCTGAAACCGGGCGACCGACATGCCGGAGACCGTCGTCACGGGCCTACCTGGCGTCTTCGCAGCATGGCGACAAAGGAATTGCGTTCGATGGGAAGGGCGGACTTTACGTGAACGTCGGCGCGCCGTCGAACGCCTGTCAGCAGCCGGATCGACGCCCTGGAGCCAAGGGTCAGGACCCGTGTCCGCTGCTCGAAAAGAACGGCGGCATCTGGAAGTTCGATGAGAACAAGCTCGGGCAGAAGCAGGAGGACGGCACGCGATTCGCGACCGGTCTGCGCCAGATGCCGGCCATCACCTGGCACGACGGTGCGGTCTACATCGTCGATGAACAATCGCGATCAGCTCGACGTCTTCTGGCCGGACACCTTCAAGGCAGAAGACAACGCCAATCGGCCTGCCGAGCCGCTTTATCGCGCAGAGCAAGGGTCGGACTTCGGCTGGCCGTACTGCTTCTACGACTACACGCAGAAGAAGCTCCTGCTCAATCCCGAGTACGGCGGCGACGGTCAAGACGGTCGGCCGATGCAGCCAGTTCGCGCTGCCGGCGGCCAGCTTTCCCGCGCACTGGGCGCCGGTCGATCATGACGTTCTACACGGGCAGCCAGTTTCCGCAGAAATACCGCAACGGTGCCTTCATCGCATTCCACGGCTCGTGGAATCGCTCGCCGGCAGGCCGGTTACAACGTGACCTTCCAGCCGTTTGCGAACGGGAAGCCGTCGGGCATGTTCGAAGTGTTCGCCGACGGTTTCACCGGCAAAGCCGAGCCGCTTCGAAACCCAGGCGATGCAGCGCACGCCCCGACGGCGTGGCGCAGGGTCCGGACGGCTCGCTCTACATCGGCGACAGCAACAAAGGGAAAGATCTGGCGCGTGGTGTATCGCGAGGGTAGGTAGTCACGAGGGCAGGAAAGGCAGGAGGGGCAGGAACGCCGCTTCACTGATCCGGAGCGCAGGATACTGAGGAAGACGGCGGCCGTTTCGGTGGACGGCTCCGACCCCAGCTCGTCTCGAAACAGCTGACGACATCTTTGCGCATACCCGCAGGGCTTCTGCGCGATTCCCGCCGCGGCGTGCGGCGCGCATCAACGTTCGGCAGGCCGTTTCGTCGAAAGGCTCGGCGGTCAGCGCCTCGGTGGCGTGGTGAATGCCGAGGTCGAATTCCCGGTTGCGAACGCTCACGTCGGCCAGCACCAGCGTTGCCCGTCTCCACACGCGACCGAGACGCTCGCGCTCGCGTTCTACCCACGGCCGCTGCTCATCGGGCAGAAACGGACGACGGGCGATGGTCGCCGCAAACATTCGCAGTTGGTCCATGCTGGCACAACGTCTCCGGCACGCCACGCTCCTTCGGCTCGATCGATGGCCGTCCGTGCGGCCTCGAGATCGATCCACGCATTCTGCATGGCACATCGATATGTGCCTACATCGCTGGTAATCCCATCGGGTGGAACAACGCCAACCCGCCGCAGCACGCCACGCAGCTTGCTGACGACTGCGTTCAGCGCGGTGTCGGCCGATCGCGGGGGTGTGTCGCCCCACAACGCCCGCATCAGATCGGCCCTCGAAACCGGCTGTCCGGATCGCGACATCAGATACGCGAACAGCAAACGCCCCTGACGGCCGGCAAGGCCGCTGTCGGAGACGACGCGCTCAGCGCACTCCACCATGACGCGACCGCACAGGTAGACGCGCATGCCGTCGCTTACCTCACAACGTTTTGCCAATGGCGCTCCAACGATTTGGCAAGGGTGGTGGCGCATATGATACGGCCCGGAGGAGGCCGCTATGAAGAAAGTGATTCAATGCCCGTGTGGTTCGGTGATCGAAGGACAGGACGACGATGACGTGGTGAAGAAGGCGCAAGCGCACGCGAAGGCCACTCACGGAATGGATCCGTCGCGGAGCAGGCCCTCTCGATGGCGAAACCCGCTTAGAGTTGTTCGCGATTGATGGAAGCAGCGGGAGACAACGAAATCCACGAAGCATCTGTCTTGAAGATGCTTCGTGTTCCTTCGTGCTCTTCGTGGTCTATGAGCGCGAGATACCTGCGGGTTCGCTACTGCACGCGCAGCGACCGCAACGACCCTCGATACGGCACCACCTGACCTGCCACGACGTCGGTATCCATGATCATCGTTGCGTAGCCCAGGCGCTCGCACTTCGATGTGATGCCTTCCAGGTGAAAGGGTCAGCCCTGGCGTTGACGCCGAGAAGTCGTCGACGACTCCAACGAAGTCGCCGTCTGCGTAGACCTCCGCCGTGCCCGGCGTGATTGCAAGGGTCACACGACCGACGGTCGTCACCGTCACACCCGATCGCGGATAGCTCGAAGAGCGTCCGGGATAGGTCGTGTCAAGCAGGCGGATGAACGCCGACGATGCTGCCGGATATGCGTTTCCAGCTGCTCGGGTATGGATACGCGTTGGGGTATGCATGCGGATGCGCATGAGTGTTGGATAACCGTAATAGAAGGACGAATACCCGAACGGGAATCCGAATCCGAATCCGATGCTGAAACCCGGGTAGTAATACGGATACGCCCGATAGTAGGGATAATGCCCGCGATAGTAGTAGGGTAAGCCCCCCGATAATGTGGAGACCCATACGTAGGGTCGATTGCCGTAGCCTCGGTAGTAGCCCCCGCCAGGATGGCCCCCGCCGCCGTAGGGTCCACGGACTGGCGCCGCCGCTCGCGGACACCGCGTGACCTTGCGACGGTCCGGATCGCACGGCGCGCCCGCCCGCCGCCTCCGGTTCGCTGCGCGGCATCCGCTGAAGTCGCTACCGCAAGAATCGTCGATACAACGATCGGCAGCACGAACTTCCTGACCATAACTCCTCCGAATCCAACTCACTTAGGCGCGGCAATAGCAATCATACAACGGCCGCCTTCTATCGTTTAGAAATCAATCTGCGCGCTGATTTTGGCGAAGCGAGGGTGAGGCACCCGGTTGGCCTTGGCCATGGCGTCGTTGCCGTAAACGCCGGGTTGTGCGTCAAAGCCGGGTTGGCATTCAGCAGGTTGTAGATGTCCACCCCGACGTTGGTGCAGGTCGGCCGAACTTCAGAATCTTGGCAATTCGAATGTCGAACTCGTTGACACGATCGCCGTACGCGCTCCGGCGCAATCAGATTGACCGTGACGAAATTGACGCCAGACAGATTCCGGCCCAACGGCTGCGGACCCTGATTCGCGATCGCGCTGGTCACGTTGAAGTTCGCGGCGAGCGGCGCTCCTGATCGCTGCGGAACGTGCCGCTCAACAAGACGTCGACTTTGGGAATCGTGGCGACGCCAGGCCGGTCACGCGCGGTCAGCAAGCCCGACGCGTAGTGGCAATGGGAAACGTCGGACTGGCGTAGGTCTGCTGGTCCACTTGCATTCGCGAGAGTCGTGAACGTGAATTCGGATTCACCGTCCTGATCGAGCACAGATCGCGGACGATCTGGCCGATGTTGAAGCCTCCCTGAAGCGCCAGGCCATTCCGGGGCCGGGCCGACACGTTCAGCTGAACTCCGTTGTAGTGCTGATAGGCAGTCTCCGAACGTCCCCGTCGAACGTGAAGTAGTTGTTGACCTGTCCGAACTTCGCGGCGGAGACGTCGTAGAGTCCGGCGATCACGTTGTTCGCCGCCATCCGGCAAACGCGCATCGGACAGGCGCGTAGATGCTGAAAGGCGTGAAGTCGGCCGGCGCGCGTCGCGAGGTTGTCGTCCACGAAGAAGTTGCTCGAGCCAGCGGCGGAAGTACCCCGACCTCCACCGATACGCGCGGCAGCCTCTTGCTGGACGGACACGCCGAACTCCCAGTCCGCCGGACGCACTCCCCAGCCCTCGAGCGCGGCGCCGGATCGAAGTTGCGGCTCAGCGTCGCGGTGCCGAAGTTCAAGTCCGTGATGCGTCCTGAAGTCGCCGCCACTCGGCTTGGATCTCGCGCTGATTGTTCAAGAGATCGCAGTCGGGCATGAAGTTGCCGCGGTTCGCCGATCGGTCGCAGCAGTCGTTCCAGGCGTGATGGCCGGGCCGGCCCAGCCTCTGTGCTGCCCGGCCATTCGCGACGTCGGGTTGGTGATCGAGTAGTTGCCGTTGTTGTTGCTCGCGGCGTCCAGATACCGGCCCAGGTTGACCTTCAACGACGTCTTGCCGTTGCCGAACACGTCGTAGGCCAAAGCCGAGCGCGCGGCGAGATGTCGTCGTAGCCTTTCACGCCGGCCGTTTCGCGGGAAGACGATCGGGATTCGGCAGGAAGCGCGTCGGCCCGACCTGCTGCTCCGGGAAGTAGCTCCACGCGTGGTCGAAGCGCAGCGCGCCCTGCAGCGTCATGCGGCCCGACCGTCCACTGCTCCTGCGCGTAAAATGGCGTTGTAGCGCGTGCGCAGCTTGCGCAGGTTGGGATGCAGCGTTTCAGCGTGATCAGGTTGGGAATGCCGTTGTTGAGTCGATAGCTACCTTCGTTCGTCGTTCGTGAAGTACGGTCTCGTCGTCGGCGTAGAACGTGCCCTGATAGCCGAACTTCATGTTGTGTGCGCCCGGTCACGTAGGACATCGACGCGTGCCAGTTGTGCTGTCCCATCCAATGGCTCGCCCAGTTGCCGGATCGATAAAGCAAGTTGGGAATGTTGCCGTTGGCGGCGCACGACAGGGCGCACTGCTCGGTCACCCGCACGAGGCTCCGCGTCACGCTTCCCGGCAGTTCGCCGCCGCCCCAACGCGTGAGGTAGTCCCCGAAGCCGGCTTCGACGAAGACGCGACTGGTCAACGGCGATTGCCAGGTGAGTTGCTGCACTCGCTGGAACCTGTTCTCGTAAGTCGAGGTTTCCGGCGAAGCGGTCGAGCTCGCCGCCATAGACGAAGCCGGCCTCATCGGGCTGGTGGCGGCAGGCGTCGGCGTCGGCGGTCGCACGCCGATCCGGTGCACGGCTTCTGCTCGTCCCAATACACGTTGAACTTGTTGCGAGGCGTCGCTTGTGCCGTCAGACGCAGGCTCGCGATCGACCAACTGGCGGCGGATCTGCCCTGGCGTGTCGTATCCGGGACGTAGGTCCACTTCGAAGCGTCGCCGGCGTTCGCATTGGCGCACATTCCGGCTACAGATTGGTGCGAGCCCTGATTCCTGACAGTTCAGGAAATGACCAAAGCCGATCCTTCTTGATCGGTCCCCCGACCCCGCCGGTGAAATCCCAGAGCTTGAGCAGCTTGCCTGGCGCGCTCAATCCGGCATTCCTCAGTTCGTCGGTGTAGTTGTTGCCGACCATCCTGCTGCTCACGCCAGCCAGATACACAGATCCTTTGACCGTGTTGCCGCCGGTTTTCGGCACCACACTGCAGCGCGGGTCCCGAGACCTCGGCCTCCACCGAGACCACCTGAGACCGTGAACGAGATTTCCTGGGCGTTGGCGATGTCGGCGTTGTAGCCCGGACACGCCGCCACCATTGCGCGCGGCGCCGACGCCCAGTCCGTCTACCTGCAGGCGTCCCTCGTTGCCGTTGCGCCCGCCGACGGTGCCGAAGACGACCATGCCGGGAGTGATCTGGACGTTGGGCCGGCGATGTTCCTTGAGTCTGAATGGCGGGAATCAACAGCATGACGCCGGTATATCCCCGGGCGGTTGGAATATTGCTGATCACATCCGAGGTCATCGTCGTCTGGCGGCGGATGCTTTGCACGTCGACGACCGGCGTCTCGCCAGTGACCGTGATGGTTTCTGCAAGCGTGCCCACTCGTAATTCCGCGTTGACACTTGCGGTCAAGGCTCCGGTCAACTCGATGCCTTCCCGTTTGACGGTGCTGAATCCGGTGAGCGTGAACGTCACCGTGTAGGTGCCTGCCCGCAGGTCCACAATCCGTACTGACCCGTCCCATCAGTGACCGCTGACCGCGTTCTCTCAATCAGGACGTCACTGGACGCTTCGACGGTGACGCCAGGAAGAACCGCCCCGAGGTATCTCTGACTACGCCGGTAATGGATGCTTGAGCGTAGGCGGCTGCCGGACACCACACCGTGCAAGCCAGCAAGGCCACCAGTTTCACGAATCGACGCATAGCGAACCTCCCTCCTTGGTTCCTCCGCGTTCGAGCGTTGACTGTTCGTTCGCGCGTTCGCCGTTGTTGAGGCGTTTACTTTACAGCGATATCAAGATTTCGTAAGGGAAGGGAGCGCCCGCGTATGCCGAGCCGAGCCGAGGGCAAGCACAATAAAGATGGGCGGGAAAGGCTGGAGGGGCTGGGGCGTGGAAGGGGAGAATCGTCTCCGCCTTTCCTGCCCGTCCTGCCATTCCGCCTACACCATCGAGAGGGACTACTGGGACGCCCGGCAGTTTCCCCCTTCGCAGCGGTTGTTCTCGTTGCAGACCATCTCATACAGGCCGGTCTTTTCCCACTCGGGGTGCGCTTTCATCTCCCACTCGACCGACCAGGGAGCCGTGAAGATCTTCTGGATCGTCCACCGTGAACTGGTAGGCGATGGTGTTCGGCGTCGATCCGGCGCAGCCGCTCGATCGTGTGAGAAGGCGTCGGTGTGCATCCGATATTCTTTCGGATTCTGGTAGTACCAGTCATCGAGCGACCATCGCTTGTAGTTTCTAGCCTCGATCACCAGCGTGTCGCCTTCCCAGCGTCCGATCGGTTCTCCGTAGAACGTCGGCTCGATGTCGGTCTTGTGGGATCGGCCGTCGAGCGGGATGATCCTGGTCACGTTCATGAACTCGGTCGACATCACGAGATACTTCGGTGTCTGGATGATCTGGACCGGATACGGACCGAGGAACGCCGACGGAAAGCCCGAGGGCATGCAAAACGCTCGCGGCTCGTCGTGGCGTGGATCGCCGGTTCGCGGCTCGTAGAACAACGCTTCGCCGCCGGGCTTGAACGGCGCCATCTTGGCTTTGTCGAAGACGGTGGCCGCGCCTCGTCCTCCTGGCGCCTTCGGGTTGTCCCACATTCCGGTAAAATCCGGCTTGCCGTCGGCCGTTCTGGGAATTTGCGCGGACTGCGCCCTGCCCCTGGGCGCCGGCCGCAACAGGCGCCGCCGGAATCCGATCGCCGCAACGAGCGCGGCCGCTGCGAGCACCGTCACGATATGTCTGCTTCATGGCCAAGTCCTCTGCCGTTTTACTTTTGACTTACTCTCAACTTTCCACTTTTGACTTCTTCCTCTACTTGGGCACCGCGTCTTCTTGGGAGGCCGTAAACACCCGACGGCCGTCGGCAAACGTCACAGCCCCTCCGGAAGCGTTGTTGGAGCCGTCTCGGGCGCGAAAACCTTCGACCACGATCACATCACCAGGCTTCATGGCCGTTCTTGGAATCCCGCGTCGCTGCAGCACGCCAGGCGGACCGCCGGAGAACCCCCAGTTGGTCACCGCTCCTTTCTCGTCCTTTACGTCGACATAGAACCAGATGTGCGGATTGGTCCACTCCACCTTCGTGACCACACCAGTCACCTTGACGGGCTTCGTGTTGTCGTACTCGGCGGCAAACGAGTGATGGGCGACGGCAGGAGTTGCGACGAATCCCAGAAGAGCGGAACGGAAGCCGGCGGCGCCTATTCTCACGGTGATTCTTTTCATCTCAACAGCTCCCAACTCAAGCCGAATCATACCCTGATGACGACCTTTCCGATGAAATCGCCTGATGCCTGATACCGATAGGCCGCAACTGCATCCTCGAATGGGAAGATCTTGTCGATGACCGGCTTCAAATGGTTGACGTCGATTGCACTGTTCATCTCCTCGAACATTTCCGATCGCCGACGAAGATGCCGTGCAGGCTCGCGTTCTTGGCCATCAGTGCGTATGGATTGATCTCGCTGTTGCGCCCGGCGAGGACGCCAATCAAAACGACCTTACCGCCGGGTGCAAGGGCTTGAAACGATCGGTTGAGCGTCCCGGCTCCACCAACCTCGACGACACAATCGACGCCGCGGGCTTTCGTAAGGAGAAGAACCTCTTTCTCCCAGTCCGGTTTGCTCTTGTAGTTGATCCCGTCCGACGCGCCCAGCGCCTTGAAACGCTCGATCTTGTCCTCTCCGAAGACGTGGCGATGACGCGTGCTCCTGCGGCCTTCGCAAACTGAAGCGCGAACGTCGATACGCCGCCGGTTCCGAGAACGAGCACCGTGGTCGCCCGCGACGATGGGCTTGCCGGTGCGCATCAATGCGCGCCAGGCTGTGACTGCCGCACACGGCAGGCACGCACCTTCCTCGAAGGAGAAACCTTGTGGAAGGCGCACGACGCCGTCTTCATAAAGGACGACTTGTTCTGCAAGCATCCCATCCAGCGGCGTGCCCAACGCTCCCTTTGCCTCGAAGGGCGGACCTTCGGGCGGCGTCTGAAAAAACGTGGCGGCCACGCGATCGCCGGGCTTGAATCGCGTCACGCCAGCGCCAACTGCCGCAATTTCTCCGGCGCCATCCGAAAGCGGAATGATGTCTCGACCTCCCGATCCCATGCGTATGTGCCGGCAGTGATGGCCTGATCGCGGTAATTCAAGGATGCCGCCCGCACGCGAACCAGTCAGCTGGCCCGGTGCTGGGTGCGGATCGGCCCTGTCGATGAGCCGCAGGTCTGCGGCGCTCTTGGCCCCAGCCGGGACGATGTATGCCTTCATGTGTTACGGCTAACTCTACTTCGGGATTGGGCCCCTTGTTTACGAAGGCGTGGCGCGCATGCTGCCGCCCGCCAAAACAGGATAAGATCTGGCGCTTATCGTGCATCCTGACCTCCAAGAAGCCATCGAGTTCCACCAGTCCATCATCGAAGAAGGCGGCAAGGCGCTCATCGGGTTACGACACCGCCAAGGCGCTCGCGAACGTCGTCTTGCTCTCCGAGATTCCGACGACCTACGACAAGAACGAGCAACGGCAGGTCAACGCCGGCAATCTCCTGTTGCGCGGCGTGCCGGGCGTCGGCAAGACCTTCTTCGGCGTCATCCTGGCGGCGATCAGCGACGCCAAGTTCGCCCGGTTGCAGGGACGCGCCGACCTGCAGCCGACCGAAGTCGTCGGTTTTCAAATGATCAATCCGGCGACTGGCGAGCTGGTCACGGAATTCGGCCCGCTGGCGTCTGCCGAAGTGATTCTTCTCGACGAGATCAACCGGATTCCTCTCAAATCTCAGAGCGCGTTTCTCGAAGGACTGCAGGATCGAACGGTCACCGTGGGGAAGACGACATACGAGCTGCCTGCCTTCAGCTTTGCCATTGCTACGATGAATCCAGTCGAGCTCGGGCAGGGCACGTTTCCGCTCTCCGAGGCGGCGACCGATCGATTCGCCATCATGGTGAACATCGGCTACCTGAACCCGGAGGAGGAAGCGAAGCTGGTGAACTTCGATTTCAAGCGCGTGCGTCTGCGTCAGCTGCTGTCGAAAGAGCGCATCATCCAGCTTCGCGCCGTGATCAATCAGGAGGTGTTCCTCCACGAACGGCTCGGCATGTACATCCAGCGCCTCGTAGCCGCATCGCGTCCGTACAACCCGGACACCGATTGGCTCGTCCATTCACCATCCGAGCTGGTCGAGCACAGCGTCGATCTCGGCGCTTCGCCCCGCGCCATCATCTGCTGGGGGCGGCTGGCGAAGGTCTGGGCGCTTCTCGTCAGGCGTCGGACGGAGGTGTATCCCGAAGATATTCAGGATCTCGCCCTCGTACATCCTGTCACACCGCATCTGGCTTGGACCGCACGCGGCGAGCCACGGCCTCAGCGTCGACGTGGTCATCAAGGACATCATCGAGCGGGTGGCGATTCCCTGATGAAGATCCTGACCTCGCCGACCAAGGAACGCGAAAGAGACGCCGCTGGTCAACCTTCTCGGAGATTACCGAGGTCGAGCTGCTCATCCTGAAGCGCATGCGCGAGTTCACGATGGGCGAGCACCGCAGCCTCTTTCACGGGTCAGGATTCGATTTCGTCGGGCTGCGCGAGTGGCAGGCCGGCGACCGATTCTCGTCGATTGACTGGCCGCAGTCGACGCTGACGAATTTCAATCCGCTGATCGTCCGCGAGTTCGAACAGCCAAGCACGGCCGACGTCGTCGTCGTGGCCGACCGGTCGCTGTCGACTCGGTGCGGGATCGACGGTGTGCCGATTGCCGGCGCCATCGCCCGGGCGATCGCGACGATCGGCATGTCGGCCGTGTTCTTTCAGGACATGTTCGGCCTGATGACGTTCGACGCCGGATTTCGAGATGTTGCCGCGGTGCGCCCCCGCATCGGCAAAAGTCAGGTCGTCCATTGCCTCGAGGCCTATCAGCTCGGACAAGGGTTGCAGAACATGAAGGAGAGCGACAGCATCAGTCAATCGATTGGCGGTTTCATGCGCAAGACGTCGCTGATTCCGGTCGTTTCGGACTTCCTGTTCGACGAGCCCGATGACTTTCTCCGCGAGCTCGCCCACCTCAACTCGACCCACGACGTCTTCCTCGTCGTCATCGATGCCGCGTTCGCATTCGAGGTCCCGAAGGTCTCGGCAGGATGGATCGAGGCGTTCGACGTCGAGACCGGCCGATCGCGAGTGATGTCGCGAAAGGCGCTCGGGCGGCTTGCCGGGAGAGTGCGCGAGTGGCAAGACGGCGTCGAACGCTCGGCGCGAGACCTGGGTCTCGATGTCCTGCGGCTGGGTCTCGATCAGATTCAGAGTGTGATTGCGCTGACTGAGTTCGTGATGGAACGAAGGCTGAGGAAGGGATAGGACTGGCGGACATGAACAAGGGATGGATGAGTCTGGGGTTGGTGCTTACGGTCGGTGTCTCTCTCGGGGCGCAATCGACGACCCAAAGTCCACAAAATTCGCCGGGTGCTCCTCCGACGGAAACCGTCGAAGCGGATCCCATCCGCTGCTGGTGGCGGACGAGCGCTGGTGCGGTCAGGGTCGGAGAGTCATTTGCCGTCGTCCTCACTTGCGCGGTTGTCGAGAACGACACGACTACAGTCGTTCCCGGATCAATCGCGGCTCGAACCGACCGCGATGCAGCTTCCGCCCTTCGAGGTCACCGGCGGCCAGCGCAATCCGGACCTTCGCAGCGACCAGCGCCGGTTCTTCCAGTACCAGTATTCGTTGCGCCTGATTAATGGCGACATGTTCGGGAAGGACGTGCGAATTCCGAGCGTCCAGGTCAGCTATCACATCGAGAGCCGCGTGCAGCGCGGCGAGTCGGTTCGGGGCCGCGATCGGACCTATCTTCTGCCCACCGAATCGATCCGCGTGCTATCGCTCGTCCCCAACGACGCGACCGATATTCGAGACGCGCCACCCTGGACGTTCAGCGACATCGAGGCTCAACGCTTCCGCGCCCGCGTGCTTTCCCGTAGCAGCCGGGTTGCTATTTGCGGCGGCGGCCAGTGGTGGCACTGGTGGCCGCCGTGCGCCTGGCCCGTCAATATCGTCAGGGAGGGGTCGCCAGTCGGCGGGTGCTTTCCGACGGCGCAGTTCTCAGACGGGTCCGACGTGAACTTTCGGCCGTTCGACGCGCCAGCGAGCGGGACGGCTGGAACCACGATCTCGCAGGCCGGGCTCTGGGTGCCCTGCGAGTCGCCGGCACGATTGCGCTTCAACGTCATCCGAGCCAAATCATTGCCGCCGCGGCCACCAACAAGCACGAAGGACAATTGCTGATGCGCGGAGGATGGCTGCGTGGCAAGAGGGTTCTGGTGTCGGGATCGGCCACGACCGATGCAATCGC